>Ga0316611_1000635_pt1 | contig 11499 bp, 7 predicted proteins | sample MIS2016202_MG_FD_207675 | JGI IMG/M metagenome (GOLD analysis project Ga0316611, IMG submission 207675) | Microbial mat bacterial communities from Middle Island sinkhole, Lake Huron, Michigan, United States - MIS.2016.202 | ecosystem: Environmental > Aquatic > Freshwater > Lake > Sediment... | reverse complement strand
CGGCAGTGGAACCGAAACGGTTTTTCAGCGAACGCAAAATACGATACACATGATTTCTATCGCCTTCAAATTGCAAAACGGTATCGACCATGTGTTCCAAAATTTTGGGTCCTGCAATATTGCCGTCCTTGGTAATATGACCAATTAAAATCACAGGAACATTCGATTCTTTGGCAAATTTTATCAACTCGGCAGTGGTTTCTCGAATTTGAGAAATACTTCCCGGAGTCGATTCGATATAATCGGTATGCAGGGTTTGAATGGAGTCGATAATGACAATTTCGGGCTCGATAGCTTCAATTTGTTTGAAGATATTTTGGGTTTTTGTTTCGGTAAGAATGTAGCAATTATCGCTATTTGGCGTGATTCTTTCGGCACGCATTTTTATTTGTTTTTGGCTTTCTTCGCCCGAAACATAAAGGGTTTTGTATGGAAGTTTTAAGGAAATTTGAAGCAAAAGTGTGCTTTTTCCGATGCCAGGTTCACCTCCCAAAAGGATTAACGAACCAGGAACAATGCCTCCACCCAACACGCGATTGAGTTCGCCGTCTAAGGTGTTCATTCTTACTTCTTGACTGGAATCAATTTCGTTGATTTTTAAAGGCTTTGAAACTCGTTGAGAATCGGAAGTTGAGGGTTTCCAAATTGATTTTTCTTCTTTTTGAATGATTTCTTCGACTATAGTATTCCATTCTTTGCAGGAATTGCATTGCCCTTGCCATCTTGAATATTGAGCACCACAATTTTGGCAAAAAAAGGATGTTTTTACTTTTGACATTATTTTTTTTTAGGGTTTAGATTTTGCAATTCCTCAAATTTTTCAAGCATCATATCTTTGCTTAAATCCCCTATTTTATCCAAGGTAATTGCTCTTTGATAGGCTTTTGTTGCTTTTTTATAATCTCCTAATTTTTCATGCATCAAACCTAATTCATAATCGGGCAACATCGAATTAGGATAATATTTTTTTGCTAAATCGGCTAATTTATCTAATTCTTTATAGGCTTTGTTTTTTAAAATAGCAGCTTCAATTGCTTTAAAATCAGATATTCTAATTGGAATTTTTAGACCTAAAGTTTTGGTAATGATTTCGTATTTATCGGTCAAATATTTTACTTGTCCATTGGGGAGAATGGCAATTTTTTCTGAAAACTCCGTCAAAGAAATGGGTTTGTAGCAATCGAAAATTTGGTACAAAGCATTGGGAATAGAATACAGCACCGAGGAATAATGCGAAGCTCCTTTGAATGCATCATATTTGTAGTTAATAAGTGGATTGTTGGCGGTTTTAATGTTTTCATCAAGCTTTTTTACCGACTCCAAAATGTCTTTTATGTCTCCGTCGCCAGTAGATTGATAGTAGAAAAGTGGTTGTTTTAATGCTGAAAATTGTTCTGGTATTCGGGTCTCCATTTCTGGAATTAGTTCTGGACTTAAAGAAATATAAGCATTAAATATGGAGAAATCTTTATACAGAAAAAAGTTCATATATCCTGCCGTAATATCGTGTCCTGCAATAATTCGGAATGGGGCAACGCGGTATTTTTTTTCGATGAAAGGAATCAACTCGCTTCCTATAAAACTAAAAAAAGCAGCTCCTTTGCCCGAAGGTAAACTGTTTAAATCGTCATAATTGCAGTCGTCTATTCTATCTTCATTTTTGTTTTGGCTGATACCAATAATTATAGTTTCGGGAATATCTTCCCAATAGGCCCCATAGCTTAAAGCCCCATAGAAAGGGTCGAATAAATAATCGCCATCAAGTAAAACCAGTAGCGGATACTTTTTATTTGGATTTTTTTGGTATGAATCGGGCAATCCTATGGTAATTTCTCGGTTTTTATCCAAATGATAAGACTCGATTGTTTGGGTTATTTTTTGCGAATATAGAGCGGTCGAAAAAAACAAAAATAATACGATTTGCTTCATAGTTTCTAGGAGTTATAAATTGAAATTCTTTCGGAATTTAGCGTTCAGAAAGAGTAGCAATATACTCATTTTTTTGACGCTTTTTTAATCTGAAATGGTAAAAAAAATTAAATTCCTCTAAACTTGCAGTGGAGTGATTTTGAAAATAAACAATTGAATTAAGTCAACGAATTATCATTTTCATTGGGAAAAATTACCCAAGGTTTGAAGGTTTTGGCTTCTTCAAAATCTAGCGTAGCATAAGAAATAATGATGATAATGTCATCTTTTTGCACTTTTCGGGCTGCGGGTCCGTTGAGGGTTATTTCGCCAGAATTTTTTTGTCCCTTGATAACATAAGTTTCAAATCGCTCGCCATTATTGATGTTCACCACCGACACTTTTTCGCCTTCAATAAGATTTGAGGCATCCATCAGGGCTTCGTCAATAGTAATGCTGCCGATGTAATTTAAATCGGCGCCGGTAACTTTTACACGGTGAATTTTTGATTTTACTACTTGTATTTGCATTTTGCAAAAATAAATTAATTTAATGAAATGGTATCAATCAATCGAATATTGTTGACAAAAACTGCTATAAAAGCACGATATTTCTTGTTTTTGCTTTTCCGATTGCAAGGTATCAGCGTTTCTTCGTCGGCAATTTGATAGTATTCTAAAGTGAAAATAGGATTATTTTGAAACGCTTTTTGAACTTTTTCAATTACTATTTTGGCACTGAATTTCTGAAAATTTTCTTTAGATTCAATTAATGTTTTGTAAATGATAGCTGCTTCTTGTTTTTCCTTTGGAGATAGAAGTTCGTTTCGGGAGCTCATTGCCAGTTGGTTTTGCTCTCGAAAAATGGGACAACCCACTACATTAACTTTCATCTTGTTTTTTGAAACTAATTTCTTGATAATTTGTAATTGTTGAAAATCTTTTTCGCCAAAATAAGCATTGTTGGGCTGAACAATTTCGAACAACCGTTTTACAATTGTACCCACTCCGTTGAAATGTCCTGGTCTAAATTTTCCTTCCATAAGATGTTCCAATCCGTCAAAATCAAAAAGTTGCAACGAAGGTTTTCCTTCATAAATATCTTCAACACTTGGAGCATAAATAATAATTTCGGGGTTCAAATCATTGATTTTTTTTAGGTCATCTCCTAGTGTTCTTGGGTATTTGGCTAAATCTTCGGGATTGTTAAACTGAGTGGGATTGACAAAAATACTAACCACCGTAGTTTCGTTATTGGACATAGATCGTTGCATCAATGACAAATGACCTTGGTGTATTGCACCCATAGTTGGAACAAAGCCAATTGTGGATTGATTGGTTTTAATAGATTGTAAATGGGCTATCAAAGAGGCTTTTCTGTCGAAAATTGGCATCTGTGTTTTGTTGAAATAATTTGCAAACATAATATTTTAGTCTATAACTGCATAAATTTTTGTAATTTTGCATCGTTTTAATTGCCAATAAATTAAGTATTTACAATATGGAAGATAAGAGGATATTATATGTATCATCTGAAGTGGTGCCGTATCTAGCTGAAAATGAGGTATCTTCAATGTCTTATGAAGTGCCAAAAATGATAAATAATCAAGGTGGACAAATTAGAATTTTCATGCCAAGGTATGGAAACATAAACGAAAGAAGGCATCAACTGCATGAAGTAATACGACTCTCTGGGATGAATTTGGTTGTAAATGACTTAGATATGCCCTTAATTATCAAAGTAGCTTCGATTCCTAAAGAAAGGATTCAGGTTTATTTTATTGACAATGACGAATATTTTAAGCGGAAAGCCACATTTACTGACGAAGAAGGTGTCATGTTTCCTGATAATGATGAACGCGCTATTTTCTTTGCCAAAGGCGTAGTCGAAACAGTAAAAAAACTCAATTGGGTTCCCGATATTATTCATGTTCATGGCTGGATGGCGGCAATGTTGCCCATTTATATGAAGCATTTTTACAAAAACGAGGCTTTGTTTTCAGACACTAAAATTGTGACATCGGTTTACAGTCAGTCTTATGAAGGGAATTTAAACCCTGAAATGATCAACAAAATCAAGTTTGATGGCATTCCGAATGAATCGATTAAGGATTTGGAAATTCCAGATTATGAAAACATTATGAAAGCAACTATACAACATTCCGATGCTGTGATAATTGCCTCAGAAAACCTCTCGTCAAGTTTAACAAAATTTATAGAATCTTCGGGCAAACCTTTTTTACCTTTCGCCCCGAAAGATAAATTCGCTGAAATTTATTCTAGTTTTTATAAAAATTTAGTTCTATAAATTAACCATTTTCTATTAAATATGCACAATAATCCATTTTTCAAATCCCTATTTCTTATTGCTGTTACCTTTGTGTTCTTTTCGTGTGACAAAGATTATAGCAGCGTTGGAGACAACTTAATTGGTGAAAATAATTTCGACTTAGTTAAATATTCATCAAATGTGTTGGCTTATAACGAAAAAATTACCCCTTTACAATCAAACAATCTTCCTGTAAACGCTTTGGGAATTTGTGACAATCCTGCTTTTGGAAAAACAACTGCCAGTTTTGTTACTCAATTAACCTTAGCAACTGTGGCTCCAACATTTACAACTATAACTGCCGCACCAGCTATTGATAGTGTACATTTAAGTGTTCCATATTTTATTGATGCTTCAAAAACCACTCCCATCACTACTGGCGGTAACACTTATGTTTTAGATTCAATTTATGGCGAACCAAAAGCAAAAATAAAATTGAGCGTTTATGAATCAGGTCGTTATATGGGAAATCAAATTGGAACGGCTCAAAAGTTTTATACCAATCAAAATACTGAATTTGAAACACATAAAATTCTTTACCAAGGAAATCGTTTGAATGATGATGTAAATAAGTCACAAAACGATGAATTTTTCTTTGATCCTTCGCAACATATTGAAACTACAACGGATGCAGCAGCAAAGAAAACTAACGCTTATATTGCTCCTGAAATGCGTTTGAAATTAAACGCTAATTTTTTCGTATCCAAAATATTTAATGCACCCGCTTCAAGTTTGGCTACAAATATTGATTTTATGGGTTATTTCAAGGGGTTGTATTTCAAAGTAGAACAATCAGGCACAGATAAAGGAAGTTTGGCCATGATTAATTTTGCAAAAGGGAAAATTACAATCTACTATAAAGAAGATAAAAAAACAAAAGAGGATGACCCTGCTACCACAACAATAGATGAAACGGTAATTGAAAGAGTTCAAAAAACATTAGTCCTTAATATGTCTGGTAACGCGGCGAGTTTACTTGAAGAAACCAATCCAAATACTGATTATGACACTTCCACAAAAAATCCAGATAGAAATTTTGGCGACCCAAAATTGTATCTAAAAGGAGGTGAAGGTTCATTGGCTGTAATTCAGCTTTTTGGTTCTGATTTGTATGGTGCAGATGGAACAACAGGAAGCCCAAACGGAGTTTCAGACGAATTGGATAAAATGAGAAAAGAAGGATGGTTAATTAATCAAGCTAATTTGGTTTTTAATATTGATACTGAAAAAATGGGTAAACTTGATCTTACAACCAACAAACCTGCTAGTGAACCAGACCGAATATACTTGTATGATTATACCAACAATGTTACTATTGCAGATTATTATTTAAGCCTTTCAACCACCACTAAAAAAACCTCGAAATTTGGATATGGTGGTTTTATAGAAAGAGATGCCACAACAGAAAAAAGAGGAGTTTCCTATAAAATTAATATTACGAATCACATTAGAGATTTAGTACAAAATGTTGAAGCAACAAATGTAAAATTAGGGGTTGTTGTAACCGAAGACATAAATTCTCCCGATATGTTTGAACTACAAACAACTTCAGCTAACATTTCAAAAGCCCCAAAAGCAAGTGTCATGAATCCGCTAGGGACAATTCTTTACGGAAACAACCTTCCTAGTACAGATGCAAATTATGACAAAAGACTACAACTAGAAATTCATTATACCAAACCTAAATAAACCAAAATTATGTGTGGAATTGTTGGATATATCGGCTACAGAGAAGCTTATCCCATTGTAATAAAAGGATTAAAAAGATTAGAATACCGAGGTTATGATAGTGCCGGCGTAATGCTATATGACGGAGAAAAAATAAAACTTTGTAAAACAAAAGGCAAAGTTATAGACCTAGAAGCAAAAACTTTAAATGAGATTTCAACTAATGGAACTATTGGAATTGGTCATACTCGTTGGGCGACTCACGGAGTTCCAAATGATGTAAACTCGCATCCACACGTTTCCAATTCAGGAGATTTAGTGATTATTCACAACGGAATCATTGAAAATTATGCCCCCCTGAAAGTTGAATTAATAAAAAGAGGTTATGTTTTTCATTCAGATACCGATACCGAAGTTCTGGTAAATCTAATCGAAGAAGTTCAAAAAAAAGAGAATATAAAATTAGGGAAAGCAGTTCAAATTGCCTTAAACCAAGTTTTTGGAGCTTATGCAATAGCCGTTTTCGACAAAAAAAATCCAGATGAAATTGTGGTTGCCCGACTCGGAAGTCCATTGGCAATAGGAATTGGAGAAGGAGAATATTTTGTAGCCTCAGATGCCTCACCATTTATCGAATATACTTCAAATGCGGTGTATTTAGAAGATGGCGAAATGGCCAACATCAGGTTGCACAAACCCATTAAAGTTCGAAAAATTAAAGATGATTCTTTAGTTGATCCTTATATTCAAGAGCTTCAAATGAATTTGGAGCAAATCGAAAAAGGCGGTTACGATCACTTTATGTTGAAAGAAATTTACGAACAACCTAGTGTAATTACAGATACTTATCGCGGCAGACTTCACGCCAATGAGGGCATTATTCAAATGTCGGGTGTCGAGGATAATTTAGAAAAATTTCTCAACGCCGAAAGAATAATCATTGTGGCCTGTGGTACTTCTTGGCATGCAGGTCTTGTAGCAGAATATATACTAGAGGAATTTACAAGAATTCCTGTCGAGGTAGAATATGCTTCAGAGTTTAGATACAGAAATCCAATTATCAACAGAAAAGATGTTGTTATAGCCATTTCGCAATCAGGTGAAACCGCCGATACGATGGCAGCAATAAAATTGGCCAAAGAAAAAGGGGCTTTTGTATATGGGGTTTGTAACGTGGTGGGTTCCTCCATTTCTAGAGAAACCCATGCAGGTTCGCATACTCATGCTGGACCAGAAATTGGGGTTGCATCTACCAAAGCATTTACAACACAAATTACTGTATTGATAATGATGGCCTTGAGATTGGCAAAAGCCAAAGGAACATTATCAAAAACCGATTTCCATAGATACTTGCAAGAATTAGAAATTATTCCCGAAAAAGTAAAAGAAGCTTTGGAAACCAATGCCAAAGCGAAAGAAATTGCAGCTGTTTTCAAAAACTCTCAAAATTGTTTGTATTTAGGAAGAGGTTATAATTTTCCAGTTGCACTCGAAGGCGCATTGAAACTAAAAGAAATATCCTATATTCACGCCGAAGGTTATCCTGCTGCCGAAATGAAACACGGCCCAATCGCATTGATTGATGAACACATGCCAATTATTGTTATTGCCCCTAAACAAGGGCATTATGACAAAATAGTGAGCAATATTCAAGAAATAAAATCACGAAGCGGCATCATAATCGCTATAGTGACCAAAGGAGATACCCAAGTTCGTAGCCTAGCCGATTATATCATCGAGGTTCCTGAAACCTCAGATGCTTTATCACCCTTAATTACCACGATTCCGTTGCAATTATTATCCTATCATATTGCAGTAATGAGAGGCTGTAATGTAGATCAGCCACGTAATTTAGCCAAATCAGTTACCGTTGAGTAAATAATTTTTTTTATTTTAATCCAAAGCGAGGTTTTTTACCTCGCTTTTTTTGTGCCAATATTTTATGAAAAAACTATTTTCTTAATATTTTTTTATATGCACGCATAACAAGTCGCAGTAATTTAACTAAATGTCAATAATTAATTAAAATTATGTGATTAGAACTATTTATTATGAAATTATATATTATTAAAAATTTGTAGTGTTTTTTTATTAATATCAAAATTATTTGTACTTTGGTCGCATTAACCAACAAAATTCAATCAAATGAGAAGCTATTTACTTGTTTTGTCGTTGTTTTTTTGTGGCATTTCTTTTGCCCAAAATACAATTACAGGTTCTGTTACGGAAAGTAACAACCAACCCATTCCTGGTGCCAACATAAAAGTCGTTGGAGAAAAAGCAGGAACGGTCACAGATGTTGATGGAAAATTTACTTTAACATCAAAATTAAACCCCCCATTTACCCTAGAAGTAACTAGCTTGGGACACGAAACCAAAAAAGTTAGTGTTACTTCCAACAATCAAAATGTAATCATTAAACTTACTTACTCTCAAACCAACTTGGACGAAGTAGTAGTTTCGGCTTCAAGAACTCCAGAACGAGTTAGGGAATCACCAGTTACTATAGAAAGAATGGGTATTAAGGAAATCAAAAAAACAGCAGCACCCTCTTTTTATGACGGATTAGAAAACCTGAAAGAAGTGCAAATGAATACTAGTAGTTTGTCATTTAAATCCATAAACACTCGTGGTTTTGCAACTGTAGCTAACACTCGTTTTATGCAATTAGTTGACGGAATGGATAACTCCTCCCCACTACTAAACTTTGTTTTAGGAAATCTTATTGGGGTTTCAGAAATTGATGTTCAAAGCGTTGAGTTATTACCTGGAGCATCTTCTGCTTTATATGGGGCCAATGCATTCAATGGTATCTTATTCATGACAAGTCAAAGTCCTTTCACAAATCAAGGCATTACAGCCTATGCCAAGTATGGTAATACAAGTCAAAAAGCAGCAGGAACAAACGAATTTTATGATTATGGAATAAGAATGGCGAAAGCCTTCACACCACACTTTGCAGCAAAAGCTAACATTTCAATTTTGAATGGAACCGACTGGTATGCAACAAATTATGATGATATTGAGGTTTCAGGTAGAGATAGAAACGACCCTAGCTATAATGGTATAAATGTATATGGAGACGAGGCTGTTTTAAATCTAAAAAACAGAAATCCTTATGGCTCTACTGGATACAATATTTTGCCAAATATTGATATAACTAGAACAGGATATAATGAAACTGATCTTACAGAAAGTGTAGTCAAAAACTCAAAAATCGATTTTTCTTTACATTTTAAACCTTGGGCAAATACAGAAAACTTGAAAGAAATTGAAATTATTTGGCAATCTAAATTTGGTTTTGGAAACTCAGTTTATCAAGGTGCAAGCCGTTATAATTTGAATAATTTTTTTATGCAACAGCACAAATTGGAGTTCAAAGGCAAAAACTTCTTCATCAGAGGATATACCACTACCGAGGATGGTGGTCAGTCTTATGATATGACATTTACCGCTTTAAACATCAATAGAATTTGGAAATCAGACGCACAATGGTTTGGGGATTATGGGGCTGCTTATGGAGCGGCATCTGTTGGAGCGGTTCCAGGTGTTGGTACTCTCCCTTCAGAAGCTCATGCTTACGCAAGAAGTGTTGCTGATACAGGAAGATTAATTCCAGGAACAGCAGCTTTTAAAGCTGCTTTCAACAAAGTAATAGCGGATCCGGACGTATTAACAGGGTCTAAATTAGTTGATAATTCACATATTTATCATAGTGATGCCAATTATAATTTTAGAGATATAATTAAACCTGTTGAAATTCAAGTTGGAGGATCTTATAGATTGTATGATCTGAATTCATTTGGGAGAATTTATACCGATGAAATAAGTACAATTCAATATAATGAATATGGAATTTATACCCAAGCTCAGAAAAAGTTAATGAATGATAAATTAAAATTAACAGGCTCTATAAGATATGATAAGGCTAAAAACTTTGAAGGGAATTTTTCGCCGAGATTGTCAATAGTGTACGCTTTAGACGAGCAAAAAAAACATACTTTAAGAGGGTCATTTCAAACAGGTTTCCGCAACCCATCAACTCAAGATCAATATATTGGTTTTGACATAGGGTCAAGAGTTTTAATAGGTTCTGCTCCAGATAACCTAACTCGGTTTTCCGAAACATTAGCTATTTCACCCGCTGGAATTGCTGCAGGAATTGCACCATCAAAAACAATAAATGGAGAAGGAGCATATTATAACTCATTTACAGAGTCGTCTTATTTAGCATTTGACGCTGCTTACAGATCAGGTCCTCCTTCAGGATTAAATACTGCTGCTGATTTATTGGTAAAAACCAATGCCCCATTAGTACAACCTGAACAAGTAAAAGCATTTGACCTTGGATATAGAGGAGATATAAAAGGATTTGCATTAGACATTAATGGGTATTATAATACCTATAATGATTTTATAGGAGGGTTTAATGTAGTAAATCCTCTTTATGGTACTGCAGAAACAAACCCAACCGATATTTCGCCTACTTCTGCTGCTGCAGCTCTAGCAAACAGAGACATCAGAACTTTTCAAGTATATACTAACACGAGTCTTGTTGTAAAGTCATTAGGATTTGGTTTAGGATTGTCTAAAAAAATATACAAAGACTTCGAATTAAGCGGAAACTATAATTTTTCTGAATTTGATTTTGATCAAGCAAAAGATCCTGACTTCGAAGCCAGTTTCAATACACCTAAACATAGAGTAAAAGTTGCAGTTTCCAATGATAACTTGTTTAAAAACTTTGGGTTTTCAGTTAGTGGAAGATGGAATTCTGAATATGAATGGGAATCATCTTTTGCCGACGGTATGATTTCTGAAGCAACTGTAATCGATGCACAAGCCAATTATAATTTTACTGCTCTGAAATCTATTTTAAAAATTGGAGCTACAAACATAGGCGGAAAAGAATACGGACAAGTACTAGGAGCAGGACTTATTGGTCAACAATATTTTGTTTCTTGGACAATTACTCCTTAATTAAACCAACAATTAAATTTAAAATATCATGATAAAAAATATAAAATTGCTATTATTGGTTTCGTTAACCTTTATAGCTTGTAACGATGATGTAACGACTATTACTTATGATTCATCAGACGGATTACCACTTACTGCAGGAACTGCCGATTTTTCAAACTATGTAGCTTTAGGCGACTCCTATTCTGCGGGATTTTCTGACGGAGCTCTTTTTATAGAAGGTCAAAAAGGTGCATTTACTAATGTTCTAGCCCAGCAATTTGCACTTGTTGGAGGCGGAGAATTTAAAACCCCTTTAATGGCTGATAACATTGGTGGACTGCTTTTAGGTGGAAATCCAATTCAAGGGGTTAGGTTATACTTTAACGGTGCAGCACCTGTTTCAGTGACAGGCTCTCCAACTACTGAAATCACAAATCATCTTTCAGGGTTTTTTAACAATATGGGAGTTCCTGGTGCAAAAAGCTTTCATTTATTAGCACCCGGTTATGGCAACACAGCTGGAGTCGCTTCAGGTACAGCAAGTCCCTATTTTTCTCGTTTCTCATCTAGTACTACAACAACTGTTTTGGCAGACGCTTTAAGTCAAAACCCAACTTTTTTTTCGTTATGGAT
>Ga0316611_1000634_pt1 | contig 11510 bp, 10 predicted proteins | sample MIS2016202_MG_FD_207675 | JGI IMG/M metagenome (GOLD analysis project Ga0316611, IMG submission 207675) | Microbial mat bacterial communities from Middle Island sinkhole, Lake Huron, Michigan, United States - MIS.2016.202 | ecosystem: Environmental > Aquatic > Freshwater > Lake > Sediment... | reverse complement strand
GGCGGAGCAGAGGTCGGCGGATTAAAAAACAGACGCGAAAAGGAAATAAAACTATGGCTTGCGCCGTTATGATTTTTCCGGTCTGAAAAACGGAAACGCTATCATGGTTTCAAAAAAAAGCGAAGAAGACTCATTGCCAATCTCAAGCTTTACCTTGATCGCTTTGGGCGTTGCATATTTGAAGCTGTCCGAATCCGATTCCCAATGGTCATGTTCCTTTCCTTCTTCATCATAATATAAAAATATCAGCGATTTGAGTTTTTCGCATAATATCGGATCACCTGCTTTTTTCTCAAACGGCTCATGGAAAGGTTCAAGATTGTCCGCGCGTTTAAGCGTGTAATATCCGTCTTTATCATTATCCAGATAATAAACGATTTCGGCAATCTTCGGAACATCATCTTCTTCTTCCAGCGCAACATGCGCTCTGGAGGTGAAGCGCAGTTGTTCCTTTTTGCCTTCAACCCGATACGGGTCTTTGGTATTCAACTCTCTTGGCTCATATTCCGGCACAAAATACATGGCTTCAAGGTCTGCCATCATCCGATCCAGACAGGTTCTTGCGATTTCATACGTTTCCGCACCTTCCCGAATAGCGCCTGCATGAGAAAATATCGCATGAAACGAGCCGAAAATCGTGGTCATAAGAATGCCGAAAATAAAAATCGCCACCATCACTTCCAACAGCGTAAAACCCGCCAAGCTTCTTTTTGACTTCTCACTTCTCACTTCTCACTTCTCACTTCTCACTTTTTCTTATCATCGTCATCTTCTGCCAGCCGATAGGTTCTGAATGCGTATCGGAATTCGTCTCTGAGCGAAATTGTAATGTCAACTTTTTTCATCAGAATTTTTTTTGCAAATTCAGAGGGTTTATCTGTTTTGGATTTAGGTTTGGGCTTTTCCGGCTCTTTGGTTTTATCGGATTTACCGAGATCGGTTTTTGATGCTTTTTTACCGGGCTTTTTTCTATCCGCGCTGGTTGTGATGGGAATTTTGGTCTCTTCCACCGCGATTTCCCATTTGTAGCTAGGATAGTCATTCCCGAAATTTCCCGAATCGCTGTCCTGATCTTTGGCGGGCTTGATGTCAAAATCCGCCATTTTGCTTTGAGCCAGCATGGGCGCAAGCGTATAAAATCTGGCGGTTTCGCTCATCATCAGCGTTTGTCCGTGCATTTTATACACCGAAGTCAGCACGATAGAAATAATCGCCATTGCCACCATGACCTCAAGCAGCGTGAACCCGGCGTTTTTATCAGCCATCGAAATCCGCATAACCGTCATACCGTTTCACCTTTGACAGAAAAGGTTCTATCAGAAAAGACATTTCCTGATCGTCGTCTTTGAGATAAATAATCACCTTATCCGAATAACCGTTTTTATGAAACCGGATCGGCGCATTGCCCGCAGACACCATGCCTTTGGTCGGATATCTCACGCCGACAAGCCTGATATCGTCCGGCAGCTTGTATTCGGGCGTTTTCTGAGCTTCCCGCGTCTGTTCTTCTGACATCAGTTCATCGCTGATCCAGAAACTTGCATCTTCCATATCTGCATGAAGAATATAGGTTTTCTGCTCCCGAAGCGATTTTTCTTTCAACGCCTGAGATTTGAGCATAATCCAGCGGGAAAATTTTTTGCTTTCATTGGGCAGAAGAATTTCCTGAAATTTCGGAATGGTAAAAAACAATACCAGACTGAGGACAGCAATCACTGCCATCAGTTCAAACAAGGTAAAGCCGCTTTTTGCTATTCGGTATCCCAACTGTTGATGTCCTTGTTATCGTCTTCGCCGCCTGCAACGCCGTCCGCGCCGTAAGAACTCAGATCATAGTCTCCGCCATGCGAACCGGGCATCTGATACGCAAAATCATTGTTCCACGGGTCTTTGGGAACTTTGCCTTTTTCAAGATAGCCGCCTTTGCGCCAATTTTTCGCGCCTTCGGGATGTTCCGTCAACCCCTGCAATCCGAATGGATACGTTCCGTTATCCAATTTGTACATCTTCAGCGCGGTTTCAAGAGCTTCGATCTGCATTCTTGCTTTCTGCCGCTTGGCTTTTTCAGGCGCGTCCATGATTTTCGGCACGATCAGCCCGGCTAAAATCCCCAGAATAACAACAACAACCATCAGTTCAATCAGAGTAAAACCCCGATTATTCAGTCTTTTATTTTTTTTATCTTCCATTGTTCAGATCTCCCAACATTATGATTCAGGATAAAAATTTTTATCAAGCACTTGCCCAAGCGCGTAAGGACAAGCTTCAGGAAATACAGATTCTTTTATTCCGGTATCTTTGACAGCTACCGATATTCCGATGTCATAAGCCCGCATCATCCTGTCTTCAAGGTCATGCTTCAGGCTCAGACTTTCTTCCAATAATTTTCTGATTCGCTTACGTTGCTCGCCAATCGTGCCTTGCCAACTGGCAGAACGCGCTTCCGGCTGAAACTGCCATTTGAGCAGATGTCCCAGCAATATCGCCAGACGATTATCCAGAGCGCGTTTTTCACTTCTGCTCATACCTTCCAATTCCTCTGCGATATTTGCAATATCCGCTTGTGCAAATTTACCTTCACGAAGCAGACGGGCATTGAATATCAGCCATGAATAAAAGTCATTCTCATAACTTATTGATATATTCATCATTTCACCAACTGATTCATTTCAAAAATCGGAAGGCATATAGACAATACAATAAAGCCGACCACAACGCCCATGATCAGAATCATCAGCGGCTCAAGAACTGAGGTCATACTCATTACGGTTGATTCCACTTCATTTTCAAATACATCGGCAATTTTATTCAGCATGGCTTCCAACGCCCCGCTCTGCTCGCCGACCTGAATCATCTGAATCGAAAGACTTGGAAACAACTCGCTTTCAGCCAATGACACCCCAAGCCCCTGTCCCTTGCCGACCGCTTTGGCAGCTTCGGACACGGCATCTGCCAGCAAAACATTTCCTACGATATTTTTGACAATTTCCAGAGCCGCCATCATGGTTACGCCGTTTTCAAGAAGAGATCCCAATGTCCGGGCAAATCGGGCAACTGCCAATTTTCTGGCTAAAACGCCGAATCCGGGCAATGACAACGTCAGTTTATCAAAAAAATACCGCCCCTTTACAGTTCGATTCACATATCGGATACCGATGAGAAACAGGGCTATCAGAATAAATAATACCCACCAATAAGATTTCATCAGGCTGCCGGTCGCAATCAGAAAGCGTGTCGGCGCGGGAAGTACCTGATTCATTTCTTTGAAAATACCGGCAATGGTCGGCACGATAAAGGTCAGCAGAAAAAACAATACGGATACACCGATCATAGACATTAAAATCGGATATGCCAGCGCAGCCCGGATCCGGTTTTTCAATGCCTGCTGCTTTTCGGTAATATCTGCCAGACGATCCAGAACAATTTCAAGCGTTCCGGACGATTCTCCGGCAGAGACCATATTGATATAGACCGGCGAAAAAATATTGGGATACAAAGATAAGGTGGATGCGAAACTGTTGCCTTCCACAATGGAGTCTTTGATTTTTGACAGAGTTTTTTTAAAGACATGCGATCCGGCTTGCGGAATCAGGGTGTCAATCGCAGACACCAAAGGAAATCCCGCACCGACCAAGGTGGCAAGCTGCCGCGTCATCATAGCAACCTGAGTGGGTCTGACCCGCGCAAAAGAACGGCTCATTCCCTCAATCCATGATGTTTTTTTGCTCTGACCGGCTGTTTCCCTGACTTCTTTGACAGAAGTAGGATAAATCCCCGAATTACGAAGCTTTTGCCGGGCAGCCGCCGCGCTTTCCGCATCTATGACGCCTGTGCTGGTTTTGCCCTTTGTGGTGAGGGCGGTATATTCATATACTGGCATGAATCACATCATAATCCTATTTGTCCTGATTTTCAAGAAAATATTGCAGAGATTCTGACTCTTTTCAATAAGTCACTCACCTTACGCAAAACCCCTCCCCGGAACGGAGAGGGAAGTCTCAAACCTCTCCCCTGCCCTCTCAGGGAAGGGGGACGGGGGTTAGGTCGGATGCGTAAGGTGAGTAAGTCATCAATTTTAGCCTTCAGCAGTTTCGTATCATCTCAAAGCAATTGCGCCGAAAAAATTCTGTTTGACATATACAGGACGCTATCATAATGCAAAGTGCAAAATGACTCATTTTGCATTTTACACTTTGCACTTTGCACTGTTTTAAAAAGCTGTTCCGAAGTGGAAGACCGAAATTGATTCGATGGAATTGTCCGAAAGCACAAACAGGGTATTGATTGATCTGATTGTATATGCGGTCCGGGGCAGCCGTAACAGAGTGACAGATCATATAAAAAAGAAATCCGACCTGTCGGAACGGAGCAATATAAGGTATCTATACTGATCCGATTTCAGTTTTTTACGCCGAGCGATAAATCGCCACGCTATAAGCCGAAGCCTGCTTAAGCAGGCTTGAGCTTTCAGCCCTGAAATTTATTTCGGGGCGTAATTCGGAAAAGGCAAAAATTATGCCTGAAAAAACCAATTTCGGAGTAGTATATATTGAAGGCGGCTTGGAAAAAGCCTTTTGGCGGATTGATCTGACGATTAGGCATCTCGTCATAAAAATCAATCATATCAGCTTAATATCGTTGAAAATCATCCCCGTCTGATATTTTTTTATCTTTGGGGATAACAGAAATTTTGCCGGATACGACTTGCGCCGAAGACTTCGCGCTTTGAGAAAGCTTGAAAAATGAAGCAATCTGAAGCAGCTGATCTGCCTGAGAGGAAAAATCACGGCTTGAGGACGCCATTTCCTCTGCCGAAGACGCATTCTGCTGAATCACCATATCCAATTGCTGAATCGCCTGATTGACCTGTCTGATGCCGTCTGCCTGCTCCGCGCTGGCGTCTTTGATTTCTTCAACCGAATCTGCGGTTTTCTGAATGCCGGACACCATTTCTTCCAACAGGTGAATCGCATTTTCCGCAATTTCCACGTTAGCCTCGGAAAGAAGATTGATCTCTTTTGCCGCACTCTGGCTCCGTTCCGCAAGCTTTCTCACCTCCGCAGCAACGACCGCAAACCCCTTGCCATGTTCGCTTGCACGCGCAGCTTCAATCGCCGCATTCAACGCCAGCATATTGGTCTGTCGGGCAATTTCTTCAATAATGCGGATTTTATCCGAAATACTTTTCATAGCACGAACAGTTTCATCTACCGCTTTTTTGCCTTCTATGGCATATTTAGCAGTTTGTATAGCGATTTCAGAGCTTTGCTTTGCATTTTCCGCATTCTGTGTTACCATGGTGCTGATTTCTTCCATAGAACTTGAAACTTCTTCAATGCTTGCCGCCTGCTGAGACGTTCCCTGAGACACCTGAGCGGCAGCAGAACTCAATTCTTCACTGCCGGATGCCATACGTTCTGCGGTTTGCTGAACATGACTCCCGAAAAGGCTCAGTTTTTCAATCATCATATTCAGATTGTTTCGGGTGGTATTGAAATCGCCCTTGTAATCATCGCTGATCTTTTCAGGAATTTCGCCTTTGGAGATGCGTTCCACATAGTCCGCCGTAACATTCAGAGGACCTACCACCGCGTCTATCGTATCATTTACCCCGCGAATAATTTTTGCGTATTCACCGCCGAATCTGCCTGCATCTCCGCGCACATCAAGTTTTCCTTCCGAAGCCGCAGTCGTCAGCCGATTGATGTCTGAAACAATTTCCTGAATTGTTTTAACCATTTTGGCAAGCGATTTGCCCAGCATGTCCTTTTCCGAAAGAATATTGACTTGGGCGGATAAATCACCGTCCGCAATCTTTTCCGCCACCTGTACGGTTGCCTGAAGATTGGAAATCAGCCGGTTGATATTGACTTTGATTTCATTAAAATCGCCTTTGTACTGATCTGTGATAATATCGGGAAAATCCCCCTGAGAAATTCTGAAAACATACTGTGCCGCCACATTGAGCGGTCCGATAACCGCATCCAGCGTATCATTGATTCCGTTGACGATTCGCGCATAACCGCCGCCGAATTTATCCGCGCTGCCTCTGACACTCAGATTTCCCTGAGCGGCATTTTCCGTCAGCATGACTGTTTCTGCCACCAACCCGTTCACAACATCAATGCAGGCGTTCAGATTGTTTTTGATTTCGTTGAAATCGCCCTTGTAATGATCTGTGATTTTTGCCGGAATATCGCCTTTTGAGATATGGTCAATATATGTGGCAGTTACATGAATCGGCAATACAAACGCATCAATCAGCGCGTTTAAGCCCGTAATCAATTCCCGCCATCCGCCTTTGAATTCCTCCGCATTCCCGCGGGCTTTGAGCTTTCCTTCTGAAACCTGTTGCGTCAGCGCACGGATTTCCATCGCAACATGTTCTATTTTGCTCATCATATCCCGAAACGCATCGGCAAGCTGCCCTATTTCATCTTTCTGATTAATTTCAATCTCTTTACCCAAATCGCCGTCTGCAATAATTTTTGCGACTTTTGTAAAATACTTAATCGAAGCGTTCATCGGCACCAGCGCCAGAATAAGTATGGCGATTCCTATAATGACAAAAATAACCGTCAGGGTAATCATCAGATTGCGGACAAAAATTCCGGCATGATTGACAATCGGGGTAAATTCGTTGCTGTAACCGCTGAGAGTGAGAACTTCATTTTGGAAATTCTTTTCAAATTGTTCAGGCGTTATTTCTTTCTTGTCCAGTTCAGACAAAAATTTTCTCATATTTCTGATAGTCTGAGGACCGTAGTTTCCGGCAAGCTCAAACGCCCGTCCGAACCCGACCCATCTGAACAATGTCTGTTCCGCCGGATTTGCCACCACAAAGACCGTATCCTGCAGCCTTCTCAATTCTTCCATGAGCTGGATGATTCCTTTTTCCTTATTATCTTCAGATCTTACGTTTAGAAGTTTCTCTGCTTTCATAAGCGAATCAGTCTGATTTTCTTTCAAAAATCCGACATACTTTTCAGCCTTGAAATAAAGGAGCGTGGTAAATTCGATATGGTCTCTTTCAAGTTTCTGTAATTCAGTGGTTTTTGAAATTTCAATCATTCCGACAATCGAAAAAAACGAAGCTGCCAGAAAGCCCATGCCGATGATAGAAAACTTTTTTGCGATAGATACGTTTTTAAATGCGAATTTCATTGCTGATCTGCCTTTCTGTGAGCGGATTGGAAGATAATTTCGATAGCAGACATCATCGGGTGGGCAACCGAACAATCTCCCAGCCGTCAAATTCCTGAGTCTGAGCGGCATTGGTAATCAGATAGCGTTTCTGCGCCTGCTCAATTTCAGGATATTTGTCTTTGCCGACAAGTTTTGAAAAATCTCTGGGTGCGTAAGGCGTAATTTTTCCGATGTCGGCTGGCGGCATCATCCAGCCGTGAACCTTGTTTTTTTCCGTAACAATACAAAATCGCACATATCGCTGTCTGCTGATTTTTTCCAATTCTGCCTGCGCCTGATGCCAGACCGGATTCATTTCAAAAGAAGAATCTATGGCTATCAGCACCTTTCGCGGATTTTTGTTCAGATACAGATGATAGCCCACACCCGAACCTGCAAACACCGCCATCGCAATGGCAAGCCACAGCAAAAAAGCTTTCATAACATCTCCTTACATCTGAGCATTGAGCAGAGTTCCGATTTTATAGCGGATATCTCCCTCGCCCGCATTCATGCTGGCAGCCTCGACAAGCGAAGACAACCGCTGCAACTCTGAAATATTTGCTTCGTATCCGATAGTGTAAATCGGTATCTGAATGCCTCTGATCACGGCGTTTGTATGAGAAAACTCAAGCCCCACATTGGTTTCTCCGTCTGTGAGAACAAACAGCATGAGTTTGGTATTCGGGTCTTTTTCTTTCTCTTTGAGCAACAGATGCAGCGATACAGCAATACCGTCATACATCGCGGTTTTGCCGCCGGAGTCCATGTCTTCAACTGCGGCGAAAAACGCGGCTTTATGCGACAGATCGAATTTTTTAACCGGTACCAGCAGACTGACCTGCTGATTGAACACCACCAGCCCGATGCTGTTTTCCGGTGAAATAAACTCGCTGCCGCCCAGCAATGCTTTTTTCAGTTGGCTGATTCGGGCGCCTGCCATAGAGCCGCTGATGTCGCATAAGAAAACAGCGGCAATATGACGCCCCGCATCTTTTTTTTCTTTCCAAAGCGTCTGCGCCTGAACCAGCAGTTTTCCATCCGGCATCTGAATAGACGGCTCATATCTGATAGTCGGATTAAAGCCGTATTTTGTCGCTATCTGCTTATATTGGTTCTGCTCTGCAAAAGCGGCAAATGCCTCCAAAACTTCTTTTTTTTCAGAACTGATATTTCCTATGCCATACAAGGGGTTATCATGTCTTGGACCGAATGGGATGAACTCATATCCGGCTTTAAGGCTCTGAGTATTGACATACGTTTGATATTCCATGACAAACGCTTCCAAAGATCCGTCATTTTCTACAGATTCACGCATCTGAATTGTGGTAAGAGCCACAAACGGCACGCCGCGCTGAAAGGTTTCAAAAGAACTGACCACTTCGGGAGAAAGCATCTTTGCCGGGTCTCCGGCAGCAAAGGTGGCAAGAACCGTTACCAGAAAATTCAAGCCGGTGCTGCTGGCAAACGGATCCGTGTAGCCCATGACCAATTTCCCCTGCGCCACCGCGTCAATAATGGTTTTGACATCTGCGTTCCCATAAGCTGTCTTTAATTTGTTGACTGCTGAGGTTTTCATCACGATTCCGGCTATGTTGCCGATCCATTGTTTGCGGATAGGGGTGAGCTTTACGCCATGCGCCCCTGCCATGTCCACCCACAACTGATTTGACGGGGAAAAGCCATCAGGCTGATATTTTTCTGAGGCGATAAATTCATACGCCGTGCCGGATGCGATTTTGCGAATTTTTACTCTGGCAGTTTTTCCATTGGACAGACGCTTATTCTGAGCATTGAAATCACGCGCAATTTCCACGACCAGCCCGTCTGTGCCATCTCCGGATTTTTCCGTTGAGACAAAAATTTCAGGAATCACCTCATTCGGCGAATCCGGCGGATTGATCACAAGCTTGAACTGATCAATTTCCGGCAGCCTGCTTTTCCAATCCTGTTTTTGCCCCAACTGAATTTTGGCTCTGCGCTGAACAATATTTTCTGTCCAGTGAATATTTTTAACCTGCTCGGATAATTTGGCAACAGCTTCCTGATAACTTAAGCCTTTCTGCCCCGGCTTTGTTACGTTATCAACGCCTTTGTACATATAATGCGCCACCGAAGCCAAAATCAGAATAACGACAACCATCAGCCCTTTTTTCATTGTAATGCCTCCTCAACAGTTTTATGCAAAAATCGGGTTTGATATTTTTTGCAGCATAGATTATATTCAGACTTACCCCTCCCCCTGCCCCTCCCCGAAACGGAGAGGGGGGAGTCTTTGCTCCCCCCTTCCCTCTCAGGGAAGGGGGCCGGGGGGTTAGGTCAGTTTCATTCTTTTAACCTATTTTAACAGGCGCGACAATAAAAATGAACTCTTTATTTCATAATCCTGAATTGAAACGGAATATCTGGCTGGAACTTACCCCGAACCGGCTGATTACCATGCCGTTTGTGCTGGCGGCTATATTTTATCTCACCTATCTTTCCGGAAATAACACCTATGAATTTATGGAAAGATTGCGAACCATGTCTGTTGTTGCATTCGGATTGATTGTTTTTATCTGGGGAACAAAGCTGGCGTCCGAATCTGTGATTACGGAAGTCAATGACAAAACATGGGACAGCCAGCGGCTGACCTCCATCAGCCCTTCGGATATGAGCATCGGCAAGCTTTTCGGCAGCACGCTTTATACTTGGTATGGCGGGTTCTTCTGCGCCGGGGCGTATATTATTTCCGCTCTGTATTTGCCGGATAGTCCTATCCGATTGAAATTTCTTCTGATTACTGTTCTTGCATCGCTTCTCGGACATGCGTTTTCCTTAAATTTCAGCCTGATAGAAATCCGAAAAAACAGAGAAAAGGAAAAAATCAGAACAACATTTTTCTTTCTTGTCGGACTGGTACTGATATTTTCGCTGGTTTCCGGTTTTCTGTTTTCCGGTTTAACCGGCTTTATAAGAAAAGCAGAAATCCCGGTCAGCTGGCTTGGCTTGGATTTTTCCTATTCCGATTTCATGCTGTTCAGCGTCATCTTTTTTCTTGTATGGTCAGTCATCGGCGTATATCGGAATATGAGAACCGAATTTCAGATGACCAACGGTCCTTATGTCTGGCTCACATTTCTGATAAGCTTTATGATTTATCTGTCAGGATTTCTCAGCAATGCCGAAGACTTGGATCCGGTAAAACACGGAATTATCGCATTATATATTTCTTATGCTGTCGGTGTTTTGATAACTTACTTCATGGTATTCAGCGAGCCGAAGCAGATTGTCGAGTTCAGATTTTTAGCCGATAAAGCAAAAAAAGGGCTATGGAAAGAAGTCGGCGATAATCTGCCGCTCTGGTTCTTATCGCTGGGCGTAACGGTGATCTTGTGCGTGGCAGTGCTGATTCTTTCGCTGCTCTCAACGCCGATAGAAATCAAAGGGCAAGGCGAGCATCTGCCCGCATTTTACGCCTTGAACGTCTTATGTTTTATGATTCGGGACATCAGCCTGCTGCTGTATGTCAATCTCAAGAAAGACGCCAGGCGGGCGGATATTGCAACGGTGGTTTATCTGGTCATTCTTTATGGCTTAGTGCCTTCCATATTGGGAATGTCCGGGCTGAAAAATCTGCTGCCGATGTTTGTTCCGATGCCTGACAGCAATCTGATAACCGGAACGCTCCCGATTCTGATTCAATGCGCGATTATCATATTTTTTCTGATCGAGCGATGGAACGCCAGAAACGCGGAATATTTGTGAGAACCGGGATTTTCAGGATTTGTTATGATTACCGGGATTAAAAATCATGGTAATCTTTTAATCCTGTGAATCATGGTTCAGACAGTTAAGTAGGAATGTATTATGCCTGAAAATAACGACATTGACAGAGAAGAGCGTCTTTATGAGGCAATGCAGACTGCCGCATGGATTTTAACACGGCGGAGTTACACTGCCCATGATTTGAAGGCAAAATTGCTTCAGAAAGGCATCCCGGACGATCTGCTGACCGATGTTATATCAGAATGCAAGCGCAAGCGATATATCAACGATGAGTCGGCAGCCGAATATTATTTTGAGGAATTTAAGAGACGATGTTACGGACCCCACTATATTCGGGCAACCATGAAAAAACACGGATTAAGCCCTGAAGTAATTGAAAAAACATTTCTGAAATATAAAGAGCAGTATGATGAAATGCAGATTGCGAATTATGCGATCCTGAAAAAAAAACAGGCATTTGCGCGGGAGACAGATCTGAAAAAACGGCGGGAGAAGATGCAGAGATACCTGTATTCGCGGGGATTCTGCCAAGACATCATCATAGAAACAGTTAAATC
>Ga0316611_1000633_pt1 | contig 11512 bp, 10 predicted proteins | sample MIS2016202_MG_FD_207675 | JGI IMG/M metagenome (GOLD analysis project Ga0316611, IMG submission 207675) | Microbial mat bacterial communities from Middle Island sinkhole, Lake Huron, Michigan, United States - MIS.2016.202 | ecosystem: Environmental > Aquatic > Freshwater > Lake > Sediment... | reverse complement strand
ATTTCTTAAAAACAAAATAAAATTTGTTATTACTAACGAATATTGTCTTTAAATTCTCAAAATTCAAATCTGAAATCTGCAATCTGAAATCTAAAATTCTGATTATCAAATAATAATAAATAATTAAATCTGAAAAACCCATTAGATTATCTCGTTTTTTTGCAGTACTTTTGCACGAAATTTTAAAAATACATAATGAACAAATTTGAACAATTAGGATTGAGTGAATCGCTACAACGTGCGATTATCGATCTAGGATTTGAGAATCCGACCGAAGTGCAGGAGAAAGCGATTCCCCTATTATTGGAACAAGACACAGATTTAGTTGCGTTGGCTCAGACAGGGACAGGGAAAACGGCAGCTTTTGGTTTTCCAGTCATTCAAAAAATTGATGCCAACAACAGAAATACACAGGCGTTAATTTTATCACCTACTCGCGAACTATGTTTGCAGATTACAAACGAGATTAAAAACTACTCCAAATACGAAAAAGGTATAAATGTAGTGGCTGTTTACGGTGGTGCAAGTATTACAGAACAGGCTAGAGACATCAAAAGAGGGGCGCAAATTATTGTGGCTACTCCAGGTAGAATGCAGGATATGATTAACAGAGGTTTGGTAAACATTACCCAAATTAATTACTGTATCCTTGACGAAGCAGACGAAATGTTGAATATGGGTTTCTACGAAGACATCGTAAACATCCTATCGACCACGCCAGACGAAAAAAGCACTTGGTTATTCTCGGCAACCATGCCAGCAGAAGTAGCCCGAATTGCCAAACAATTTATGCACAACCCTCTAGAAATTACTGTTGGAACTAAGAACTCAGGTTCAGCTACAGTTTCTCACGAATTCTATTTGGTGAATACAAGGGATCGTTATGAAGCGCTAAAAAGATTGGCCGATGCTAATCCAGACATTTTCTCGGTAGTTTTTTGTAGAACCAAACGCGATACACAAGCTGTTGCCGAAAAATTAATTGAAGATGGTTATAGTGCTGCCGCCTTGCACGGAGATTTATCTCAAGCACAACGCGATGGCGTGATGAAATCTTTTAGAGGTCGTCAAATCCAAATGCTTGTAGCTACTGATGTTGCAGCTCGTGGAATTGATGTTGATAATATTACTCACGTAGTAAATTACCAATTGCCTGACGAAATAGAAACTTATACTCACCGTTCGGGTCGAACAGGCCGCGCTGGAAAACTAGGAACTTCTATTGTTATTGTAACCAAAAGTGAAATCCGCAAAATTTCGGCTATCGAAAGAATCATCAAACAGAAATTTGAAGAAAAAACAATTCCATCTGGAATCGAAATCTGCGAAATTCAGTTGTTGCATCTTGCCAATAAGATAAAAGATACGGAAGTCGATCACGAAATAGACAACTACCTTCCAGCCATCAACAATGTTCTTGAAGGATTGTCTAAAGAAGAATTGATCAAGAAAATGGTTTCGGTTGAATTCAATCGCTTCATCAATTATTATAAGAAAACACGAGATATTTCTTCTCAATCTTCGGGTTCTGAAAGAAGAGAACGTGATGATAGGGAACCAAGAGAAAACAACAATGGCGGTGCTACAAGATACTTTGTAAACATTGGTTCCAGAGACAATTTCGATTGGATGTCATTGAAAGATTACTTGAAAGAAACCTTAGACCTCGGTCGTGATGATGTTTTCAAAGTAGATGTAAAAGAAGGTTTCTCTTTCTTTAATACCGACCCAGAACACACTGACAAAGTAATGGAAATATTGAACAACGTTCAATTAGAAGGACGTAGAATCAATGTTGAAATTTCTAAAAATGACGGTGGCGGAAGACGAGATCACAATGGTAGAAGTTCAGGTGGTGGTTTTGGCGGAGGCCGTTCAGGTGGAGAAAGAAGTTCAGCTCCAAGAAGAGAAGGCAGTTTTGCCCCAAGACGTGAAGGCTCTGGTGGATTTAGAAGCGACAGAAGTTCAGCACCACGTGAAGGTGGTTTTGGAGGAAGAAGCGCAGCTCCAAGAACAGGTGGTTTCTCTGACCGAAGTCCAAGATCTTCTGATGCTCCTAGACGAGATGGTGGATCTTCAGAAAGACCAGCAAGACGTTCTGAAAGTTTTGGCGATGCACCAAGAGAAAGAAGACCGAGGAGAAGTTAGCAGATTGCAGATTTTAGATTGCAGGTTGCAGGTTGCAGATTACAGGTTGCAGGTTGCAGTCCTGAAACTTCGGAATAGATTTCTTATTTGCAATTGATCTCGAAATTTCGGGACTGTTAATTTTCTTATAATTATATTGAAACTACAAAATATTTAATCCCATTTTATTACTTTTAAAGTTTTAAAACAGTTTATGAAATATTTTGTAGTTTTCTTTTTTTTAATACTCGCCTCAACAACTTTCGCACAAGTTATTGAACCATCCCAAACCGTTACTGGGACTATTATCAATGACAATACGAAATTCCCTATCCCCAATGTAAATATCATCAACATCAATAAAGTAAGAGGTACCACTACTGATGAAAAAGGTAATTTTGAACTGGCTGTTTCTGTAAATGATACCCTTCACATTACTATTATAGGTTTTCAATCTTTGAGAATTAGAGTGACCAACGATTGGGTAAAAACCAAAACCACCAAAATTCAACTGACCGAAAAAGCTTATGCCCTCGAAGAAGTCATCGTAGGTCGTTATAATTTAACAGGATATATAGAAGTCGATTCTAAATTGATTCCTGTAAAAGAAAATTATCGTTACAGCATTTCGGGCTTGACAGAAGGCTACGAAGCTGGTGAATACTCACCAAATGCTTTCGGAAAAGTGATGGGTTCCATCTTTAATCCTGCCGATGCGCTTTATAATTTCTTTGGCAAAAAACCCACTGAACTCAAGCGTTTGAAAGAAATGAAAAAGGACGACACTGTTCGAAATCTTCTAGAAACCAAGTACGACCGTGAAACTATTGCAGTCCTTTTGGGCGTGGACAAAAAGGAAATTGCAGAAATTCTGGAACGTTGCAATTACTCCGAATCCTTTGTAAAAACCGCTAACGACCTCCAAATTCTGGACGCCATAAGCGGATGTTATGAAGAATATAAGATTTTGAAGAAGAAATAATAAATGAATAAAAAACAAGTTTAATCCTTAATTGTTCAAACAGTTAAGGATTTTTTTTATTTATTTCCTGTTCTAATACCAATAACATTTATAAAATAGTCCAATAGTTTATGGTATAATGCCGATTACTTGTCCCGAAAATTCGGGATAGTATGAAAATAGTCCATTTTTCATGGACTATATTGAATACATAATCGGTATAAAAAAGAAGTGCTGTATTTTAAAATCCATTTCAGGATTTGTAAAAAAATATCTATATTTGATAAAATTTATAAAGAAACAAACCTTCGCCAATCTACCCAATTTTGGGTGCATATACGAAAGATTGTTTCGCCAATAAATAAGTTAGCCGACACCCTAAAAAACGACCGTACAAACAAAGACTGTTGACAATTTGGACAGCAAAACCGAAATTAAAAGATTTAAAAAACCTAAATTTGCTTGACTTAAAATTTTAACATAACAAGAGTAATGACAGACAAAATAGCAAAACCGTTTTTGAAGTGGGCAGGTGGAAAAACCCAGCTTATCAAAGACATTGAACGAACTTTACCAACAGAAATAACGAAAGATAAATTTACATATATTGAACCATTTGTTGGTAGCGGTGCGGTTTTATTTTGGATGCTTACCAATTTTCCAAAACTTGAAAAAGCAGTAATTAACGACATCAACGAAGATTTAATAAATACTTACAAAACAATCGCTTCAAATCCAAAAGAATTGATTTCAATTCTTGAAATTCTGCAAAATGAATTTCATTTGTTAGAAGGAAACGAAGACAACAAAAAACTCTATTATTACCAAAAAAGAGAACTGTACAATACAAGAAAAGAAGAACAAAGCGGACAAGCCGCTTTATTTATTTTTCTCAATCGAACCTGTTTCAATGGTTTGTATAGAGTGAATAGTAAAAATTTGTACAACGTTCCAATGGGTGGATATAAAAAACCAACCATTTGCGATAAAGAAAATATTTTGTCTGTAAGCAAAGTTCTACAAAAAGTTGAAATTCTTTGTGGCGATTATGAAGAAACTTTAAATTATTCAAATAAAAATTCTCTTTTTTATTTTGATCCACCATACAAACCATTAAGCGAAACTTCAAGTTTCAATTCTTATGCTAAAGATGATTTTAACGACAACGAACAAGTTCGTTTGAGAGATTTTTGCAACAAACTTGATGTTTTAAATCACAGTTGGATTTTAAGCAATTCAGACGTGAAAGGGAAAAACGGAAATAACAATTTCTTTGATGATTTATATTCTGACTTCAACATTCAAAGAGTTGATGCAAGAAGAAGCATAAACGCAAATCCAGAAAAAAGAGGAGAATTGGGCGTTCCCCTATCGGGTCGGGCTTTCCGTTCCAATCTTTTGTTCGTTCCTCACAAAAGGATTTCCACTTCAATCCCTAACGCAAAACTCGTAGCATAAAATGAACTTGAGTTTCAATACAAAACTTGCGGATGGATATTCTAGTAACTCACAAATAGCCAGAGTTTTAACCGAAAATTGGGTTAAAGAAAACTCATATTGTCCTTGTTGCGGAGAAATACCGTTAAATGAATTTGAAAATAATAGACCTGTAGCAGATTTTTATTGCAAAAAGTGCAATGAAGAATTTGAATTAAAAAGCAAAAATGGAAAGTTTTCAAATACAATAAATGATGGAGCTTATTCAACAATGATTGAAAGGATAAATTCAAATCAAAATCCTAATTTTTTCTTTTTAACGTATTCGAAAAACTTCGCAGTAGAGAATTTTCTCATCATTCCGAAACAGTTTTTTACTACTGAAATAATTATTAAAAGGAAACCACTATCAACCACTGCAAGACGTGCAGGTTGGATTGGCTGTAATATTGACATTTCAAATGTTGCCGAGGCAGGTAAAGTTTTTTTAGTAAAAGATTCTAAATTAATTGATAGAAAAATTGTAGAAACCTCTTTTAATAAAACATTGTTTTTAAGAGAAAAATCTAACGATTCCAAAGGTTGGATATTAGATTTAATGACTTGTGTTGATTTAATTAAAAAAGAAACATTTACATTAGAAGATGTATATAAATTTGAGGATAAACTCAAGTTCAAATACCCAAGTAATAATTTCATCAAAGATAAAATAAGGCAACAACTTCAAGTATTACGAGATAAAGGCATAATCGAATTTGTAAGTCGAGGTAATTATAAAAAAATCAAATATGGAAACATTTAAAATTGAAGTAAAAGAAACACTTTCAAGAGTTATTGAGATTGAAGCCAGTTCTGCGGATGAAGCATTTTCAAAGATTCAAGATTTATACAAGAAAGAAGAAATTGTATTAGATGCTGATGATTATGTTGAAACAGAATTTTTAAAATCAGAAAAATAAAGGATGCCGAATATAACACCAAGCAATTCAGATTTTATACTATATACTTCACAAGATGGCGAAGTTAGAGTGGATGTTTTTGTTAATGATGAAACAGTTTGGCTCACTCAAAAGGCAATGCAAGAATTGTTTGACAGATCTAAATCTACTGTAAGTGAACACATTAGCAATGTTTTTAAAGAAGGAGAACTTGACGAAATTCAAGTTGTTCGGAAATTCCGAACAACCGCCGTTGATGGAAAGGATTATGAAGTTTCCTATTACAATTTAGATGTAATTATTTCAGTTGGTTATAGAATCAAATCTCAAAGAGGCACACAATTTCGTATTTGGGCTACCAAAACATTAAAAGAGTTTATCATTAAAGGTTTTGTTTTAGACGATAAACGTTTGAAACAAGGTGGTCAAGTATTTGGAAAGGATTATTTTGAAGAGTTACTTGAGAGAATTCGGGAAATTCGAGCATCAGAAAGACGATTTTATCAAAAAATTACAGATATATATGCTCAATGTAGTATAGATTATGACCTTAAATCAGACATGACCTTAAGTTTTTATAAAACCGTTCAAAATAAACTTCATTGGGCAATAACAGGAAATACAGCAGCAGAAATTATTGAAAGAAGAGCAAACGCTGAAAATCCTAATATGGGATTAACTACTTGGAAAAATTCACCTGACGGAAAAATTCTAAAGTCAGATACAAACATTGCAAAAAACTATTTATCGGAAAAGGAGATAAGTGAATTAAACAGACTTGTTGAGTTATACCTGAATTTTGCAGAATTACAAGCAGAAAGAAATATACCAATGAAAATGAATGAATGGGTTGAAGCATTGGATTCATTCTTAAAAATAAACCGTTACGATTTATTAAATAATCCGGGAAACATATCCCACGAAATGGCAATTAGAAAAGCAGAATCAGAATACTCAAAGTTTAGAAAAATACAAGACCAAAAGTTCATTTCTGATTTTGATAAAGAAGTAAAAAATATAAAGAAGAAAAGATAAGTTCGATATGGTTTTTGCTGACCCTCCATACTTTTTATCAAACAACGGACTATCAATTCAAAGCGGAAAAATTGTAAGTGTTAATAAAGGTAAATGGGACAAATCAGAAGGTTTTGAATTCATTAATGACTTCAACAGAAAATGGCTTTCATTGGTTCGTGATAAGATGAAAGACGATGCAACAATTTGGATAAGTGGCACAATGCACAACATTTTTTCGGTTGGACAAATCCTTAACGAATTAGGTTTTAAAATCCTGAATGTTGTAACTTGGGAAAAGACAAATCCACCACCTAATTTTTCGTGCAGATATTTTACCTATTCAACAGAGCAAATCATTTGGGCAAGAAAAAGTGAAAAAGTTCCTCATTATTTTAATTACGAATTAATGAAGCAACTTAATGGCGACAAACAGATGAAAGACGTTTGGAAATTGCCAGCAATTGCACCTTGGGAAAAATCCTGTGGTAAACATCCAACACAAAAACCACTTTCGGTTTTGACAAGACTAATTTTAGCATCAACAAAACCAAACGCGTGGATTTTAGATCCATTTACTGGAAGTTCGACAACAGGAATTGCAGCCAACTTAGCCAACAGGCGTTTTTTAGGCATTGACCAAGAAGAAGAATTTTTGACAATTAGCAAAAACAGAAAAATTGAAATAGAAAATATAAAAACTGCAACAAATTATAGACAAAAAATAGGTGGCTTTACAGATAAAAAAGAACTCGAATTGTTTTTAGTTGAAGAACCGCAAACAGAATATAAAACAGAACTGAACCTTGAAAACAAAAGTGGCGATCGGCTAACAGCTAGAGTTTCGTTGGGTGCGTAGCACCAACAATGAAACTCCTGTTGAACAGCCTGTCCCGATTGTTATCGGGAAAACCGATTACTCTAGCGTCAACCTTATGGAGTTATCGAAAAGAATTTAGAGTGCCGATAGCAATCTGGATCAAGAGGCAACTACTCCGAATCCTTTGTAAAAACCGCCAACGACCACCAAATTCTAGAACCCATAAGCGGTTGTTATGAAGAATATAAGATTTTGAAGAGATAGTCTGAAACCAAAAGTAAATTATACCAATTGTGATTTTAAAATCGTCTAATTCATTTTGATTTTTTTTTATTGCAACCCCGCCAAACTCTGTTCTAACGTAGCAATTTTTGAAAGTGCATCGGCTTCTTTTTGTCTTTCGTTTGCCAATACTTTTTCGGGTGCACCGTTTACAAATTTTTCATTAGACAATTTGTTTTGAACTGATTTCAAGAATCCTTGGGTGTAAACCAACTCGGTAGTTAGTTTTTCAATTTCTGCCTCTACATCAATGTTTCCAGTTATAGGTATAAAATATTCGTTCGATTTTACACGGAAAGACAAAGCACCATCCACTTTATCCGAAACATATTCTAAAGATGTAATATTTCCTAATTTGGTCACCACAGCATCAAAATAAGTTGAAGTTTTATCATTATTGAAGATTTTCAATTCAATCGTTTCCTTGAACGGAATATTCTTGTCTTTACGAATCGTTCTGATTCCAGAAATTACTTCAATCGTGTTATCGAAATCATTAATTAATTGTGCATTGAACGGTTTCATTTCTGGCCAAGTCGAAACAATCAAAGCTTCTTCTGGCGTTCTTTCGGCTAATAATTGCCAAATTTCCTCTGTCAAAAACGGCATAAATGGATGCAATAATTTCAAATTATTTTCTAGCATTTCTATGGCTTTCGCCAATGTATTGCTGTCAATTGGTTGTTGGTAAGCGGGTTTTATCATTTCCAAAAACCACGAACAAAAATCATCCCAAACCAATTTGTAAATACCCATCAAGGCATCGGAAATTCTGTATTTCTCGAAATTGTCCTCGATTTCCAAAAGTGTTTGTTGCAATTTGGCTTCATACCATTCAATCGCTACTTTTGAAGATTCGGGTTGCGGAATCGAATCCGAAACTTCCCAACCTTTAATCAATTTAAAGGCATTCCAGATTTTGTTGGTAAACGCTTTTCCTTGGTTACACAATTCCTCATCGAACATAATATCGTTCCCAGCAGAAGCACTCAAAAGCAATCCCACACGAACGCCATCGGCACCAAATTTTTCTATTAATTCTAATGGTTCAGGTGAATTTCCCAACGATTTCGACATTTTACGTCTTTGTTTGTCCCGAACCAAACCCGTTAAATACACATTTGTAAATGGTTTTTTTCCTGTATATTCATATCCAGCAATAATCATTCGTGCCACCCAGAAAAACAAAATATCCGGTCCAGTTACCAAATCATTCGTTGGATAATAATATTTAAAATCTTCATTTTCAGGATCCATAATGCCTCCGAAAACGGACATTGGCCAAAGCCAGGAAGAAAACCAAGTATCGAGAGCATCAACATCCTGACGGAGGTTAGAGGTTAGAAGTTGGAAGTTAGAAGTTTTTTCTTTGGCTAAAGCCAAAGCTTCTTCAATATTTTCTGCGACTACGAAATCTTCCTTTCCTCCCGAACCTTCGGGACCGTAGAAATAGGCTGGAATTTGTTGTCCCCACCACAATTGACGGGAAATATTCCAATCGCGAATATTATTTAACCAATGTGCGTAAGTGTTTTCAAAACGTTTTGGATGCAATTTAATTTCTCCATCAACCAATACGGATTGAATCGCTGGTTTTACCAAATCTTCCATTTTCAAGAACCATTGGTCGGACAAACGAGGCTCTATTACCGCTTTGGTTCTTTCCGATGTTCCTACTTTATTTAGATAATTTTCGGTTTTTGCCAAAGCACCAATTTTCTCTAATTCGTGCTCAATTTCAGAACGAACGACAAAACGGTCTTTCCCTTGGTAATGCAAACCAAAACTATTCAGCGTGGCATCTTCATTGAAAATATCAATAATTTCAAGATTGTGTTTTTCGCCCAAAGCTTTATCATTAATATCGTGAGCGGGAGTCACTTTCAAGCAACCCGTACCAAATTCGATATCAACATATTCATCGGCTATTACAGGAATTTCTCTACCACATATTGGCACAATGACCGTTTTACCAATCAAATGAGCATATCTTTCATCATTAGGATTAACACAAATCGCAGTATCTCCAAAAATAGTTTCTGGGCGAGTAGTGGCTACAATTATCCCCTCACCAGCCCTCCCCGAAGGGAAGGGAGCCGATTCCGAAGTAGTTTCAGATACAGGTTGCTCGCTTTGGTTGCTCGCTCCCCCTCCTTCGGAGGGGGTTGGGGGGAGGATTTTATATTTCAGAAAATACAATTTCCCTTGTTGTTCTTCATAAATAACTTCTTCGTCAGACAAAGTGGTTTTGGCTTCTGGATCCCAGTTTACCATTCGATAGCCACGGTAAATCAAGCCTTTGTTGTACAAATCCACGAAGGATTTAATTACCGATGCCGACATATCAGGATCCATCGTGAATTTGGTTCGCTCCCAATCACAAGAGCAACCCAATTGCTTCAATTGTTCTAAAATGGTTCCGCCATATTTGTCAGTCCAATCATAAGCATGATTCAAAAATTCCTCTCGACTCAAATCCGATTTATTGATTCCTTCCGATTTTAATTTGGCAACCACTTTAGCTTCAGTAGCAATCGAAGCGTGATCCGTTCCGGGAACCCAACAAGCGTTGAAGCCTTTGAGACGTGCCTTTCTAATCAAAACATCTTGAATCGTATTGTTCAGCATGTGTCCCATGTGTAAAACTCCAGTCACGTTTGGCGGAGGAATTACGATGGTATATGGCGTTCTTTGGTCTGGTTCAGAATGAAAATACTTGTTTTCCATCCAGTAGTTATACCATTTATTTTCAATAGTTTTGGCGTCAAATTGTGCAGGAATTGTCATAAAAAAGCAACTGTTACAACCAAAATTTAGCTTTGGTCTGATTTTTGTAATTCAAATTGGGAACAAAAGTAAATAATTAAGTACAGTATAAAAAGTGAAATAAATAATTGTATGCTTAATTAAAAAAACTAATTTTACTAAACAGAATTAAAACAAAAAGAAAATGAAAAATTTAACCACAATAATTGCAGTAGTTTTAATGAGTAGTTTTGGTTTTGCTCAAAATGGTCCAAAAATTGAGTTCAAAGCCAAAGACAACACTATCGATTACGGAACCACCACAAAAAAGAAAGATAATGGGCTTCGTTCTTTTGAATTTACAAACACTGGTGATGCGCCATTGATAATTACCAATGTACTTTCTACTTGTGGCTGTACCGTTCCTACCAAGCCAGAAGCACCAATTATGCCTGGAAAAACTGGAAAAATTGAAATTAAATATAGCATGATACCAGGTCCAATTAGAAAAACAATTACAGTTGAATCGAATGCTGTGAATTATGAAGGAGGCAGAATTCCTCTAAAAATAAAGGGTGACGTTATAGCTGATTAAAACCTATTCAAATTATAAAAAACGCTTCTTAATTAATCTTAAGAAGCGTTTTATTTTAACACATTGAGCAATTGAAATTTAAACTTTAGAATTTGGCTTTCTCTTTCGACAATAAAATATATCCAATTTTCTTCTTCAGATTTTAATAATAAATTTATTTTTTCGAGAGAAAATTCATAGCCTGGTTTTTGATTAATGCTTACAATTATATCTCCTTTCTGCAATCCACTTTGTGCAGCAGGAGAATTTTTCCGAACATGCGCTACAATATAAACGGGTTTTAATGCAAATCTATACTTAAAATTACTGGGTCTTGTCATACCATCCTCTACTACCCTATCTCCTTGAAAAGGAACAGTATTGAGACTAACCGTTTCTTGCACCCATTGTAAACCATCATGTTGTATTTCTAGACCACTTTTATTATAGTTAAAAGAAGTATTAAAATTTCTATTTTTTCTTAAATATAATAGTTGATTGGGATAGTCAAAAACTATGTCGAACCTTTTTAAAATTTCTGAACCTAACGATCCAGCTCGATCTTTAACCATTTTCACGTTTTTTATCGAGGATGAATCTGGAAAAGCAACATA
>Ga0316611_1000631_pt1 | contig 11525 bp, 5 predicted proteins | sample MIS2016202_MG_FD_207675 | JGI IMG/M metagenome (GOLD analysis project Ga0316611, IMG submission 207675) | Microbial mat bacterial communities from Middle Island sinkhole, Lake Huron, Michigan, United States - MIS.2016.202 | ecosystem: Environmental > Aquatic > Freshwater > Lake > Sediment... | reverse complement strand
ACCTAACGAAATGGCATTCAATGTATTTTCAATTTCGTGTTTCTCCATGCCGTCAAGTTTTCCGTGCTCGTTTGCCATTTTTTCGGCTGTTTCCAGCATTGCGTCCATCAAGTCATCGGCATCAACCACAGTACCTTCTCGCGATTTCATTTTTCCTTGCGGCAGTTCAACCATACCGTACGAAAAATGCAATAAGGCATCAGCCCATTTATAACCCAGTTTTTTGAGAATTAACGCCAGCACTTTAAAGTGATAGTTTTGCTCATTCCCAACAACATAAATATGTTTATTGAATTTCAATTCCTCGTACCGAGTAATAGCCGTTCCAATATCCTGAGTCATGTAAACCGATGTGCCATCGCCACGTAGCAGAATTTTCCTATCAAGTTTATCGGCGGTTAAATCAGCCCAAACCGAGCCATCTGCCTCCTTTTCTAAAACACCGGAGTCTAAACCTTTCAGCACTTCATCTTTCCCAAGCATATACGTTTGCGATTCGTAGTAAAACTTGTCGAAATTTACTCCTAAACGCTGATAAGTTTTATGAAAACCTTCGTAAACCCAATTGTTCATTTTTTGCCAAAGATTTTTCACTTTTGTATCGCCGGCTTCCCATTTACGGAGCATTTCTTGCGCACTACAAAGCAATTCAGCAACTTTTTCGGCTTCTTCTTTGGTTTTTCCGGTCGCAATTAAATCAGCTACTTGTTTGCGATATTCTTTTTCAAAAAGTACGTAAAAATCACCTACAAAATGGTCGCCTTTTTGGTTTTCGGTTTGGGGAGTTTTCCCTTCGCCAAATAACTCGTAGGCAAGCATTGATTTGCAGATGTGTATGCCTCTATCGTTAATTAAATTAACTTTAATTACTTTTTTTCCGCTTGCAAGAAGTATGTTGGCAAGCGAAAAGCCTAATAAATTGTTACGAATATGCCCCAAATGAAGAGGTTTGTTTGTATTGGGAGAGGAATACTCAATTACCACTAAATCAGAACTATCACAAATATTTTTGTATCCGTATTTTTCGGTGATATAAATTTCGTTTAATACTGAAATCCAATATTCAGCAGAAATTTCAATATTTAGAAACCCCTTTATCACATTAAATTTTGTTACAGCCGAAACGTTGTTTATAAGGTAATTACCAATATCTTCACCGGTTTTTTCTGGCGTTTTTTTCGACAATTTCAAAAAAGGAAAAACCACGATAGTTAAATCGCCTGCAAATTCTTTTCTTGTTGGTTGAAATTGAACGAGATTCTCCGGTATTTCAACTCCGTAGAGTTCTTTAACCGCAATGGACACTTTTTGTGTTAAAATAGTTTTAATATTCATCGTTATTTTTTGTTCTAAAAATTATGAACAATATTTAATTTTTGTTTTACAATTTTTCAATCTCTTCTTCTGAAAGTCCCGTTTGCAAAGCTATTTCTGAGATTGGAACATTCAATCCTTTTAGCATTTTAACTAAATTTCTCAATTTTGTTTTTGCTTCTTCTTCTCTTGCTTTTGCTTCTTCCTCTCTTGCTTTCGCTTCTTCTTTTTGCTTTCTCTCTTCCTCTTTTTGTTTTCTCTCTTCTTCTTCTCTTGCTTTCGCTTCTTCAATTAGCGGTATAAAAATGGTTTCTGCTTTTTTATAACCGTCTTCTTCGGCTGTGGTGAGGGAGTTTTTGAGGTCGCGGTAATATTTCAGGCTGTCCTCGTAGGCTTTGCGCTCGTCTTCTTTTAGGGCTTGAAATTCAGCTATTTTAAATAGTTTTTGGAATATTGTATCCTTAATAGCGTCCGGTATTCTTTCAAATTTTTCCAAATTTTTTAATACGTAAAGCCATTGGTCTAACCGAGTATCCAATTTATCGAAGGGTTTGTTGAAATTTGGCATTTGCACAAAAAGATAGGTCAATTTGTCATAAAACACTTTTTGTGTTGCTTGGTCAACCAACTGAACACGATTCACAATGGTTTTTTTTGAATCTTTATCGTTGAATGCAAAGTCAAGAATAGCAATGCCATACACTGCTTTTAGTTCAAAATTCCAGTCGCCTTTTGGGGCTTGTTCTTGAATTGGAAAAGTGGAATAAAATAGGGTTCTATCTTTGAAAAAAGTTTGTTTTGCTTTTTGCATTTCAACAATAAACTTTTCGCCGTTTTCATTTTCACAATATAAGTCAAAAACAACGTTTCTATCGAGGTCTGATTTGCCTAAGCGGTCTGTTTTTTTGTATGTTAAATCTTTTACTTGGTGATTTTGGTCGCGCAACAATTCATTGATAAAATCTATCAATAGGTCTTTGTTCGGCTCTTCACCAAAAATTTTTTTGAAACCGAAATCAGTAAAAGGATTTATGTAACGTCCTTTTGATGAGCTATTTTCCGGTAATGATGCGTCTTTTTTCTTCTTTTTTGCCATGGTAGTAAATGTTTTTTTGCAAAATTACAATTTTTTTTTCAAAAGACGATAAAAAGAGTAAAATTTGAATTTTTCATTCTTTAAAATATTATGTATCAAATATCTTTTTGTTTACGAACTACTAAATGCGGCAAGGAAAATTTTGTTCATTTTTGTACTCATCTCATTTAAAACAAGCACTTTAATTTTGCAAATAAAAAGAAATAAATTGAAAAATAATTATACACAATATATTTTTTGTAATTTTGTAAGGTTGAATATCGTTTTAATTAAAAACTTCACTTAAATATTATTTTTTCAAAAAAAACACCAAGTAAAGTAAAGAATGGAAGAGAAAGAACAAAACCTGCCACAAGCCTCAAATAAAAAAGGAAATACCAGTCTCAAACAGCGTGTATGGGGTGGTATTATCGTTTTTTTTGTTGTGCTTCTGGTTGTGGCGGAGCTTCTATTACTTTATTTTGCGGATCCTTTGCTGCGCGATGCTTTAACAGAAAAGGTAAAAGAAAAAAGCGATGGTTTGTACTCAATAGACTTTGAAAAAATACGAGTTAATCTTGGTTCGATGAGTTTTTTTCTGGAAGGATTTGAGTTAATACCCGATACTTCACTTTATAACGACTTTAAAAAGCGTGGGCTTGACGATAAAGCACTTTACAAAATAAATATTCAAACAATTGAAATAAACAGAATTCACATCTTAAAATATATTTTTACGGGCGATTTGGTTTTTAATTCCATCGTTTTGCAAAGTCCTGATGTTTCATTAATTGGCATACCGGGGAAAGCGGAAACGAACAATCAAAAATATGATGCAATACATACCGATTTATATTCGATAATTCAAAAATTTTCCAATTCGCTTGCCGTAAAAAGTATTCGCATCAGAAACGGATATTTTAATTTTTATACCAGCACTTCCGCGAACAATGAAACATCGTTGGTGAATGGAATCAACATTGATTTGTACGACTTTTATATTGATGCAGAGAATCATACACAAAAAAATCGTTTGTTTTATGCCGATGGTATTGCAATTGAATTTTACAATTACAAGTTATTGTTAAACGATAGTATTCACACTCTTACAGCCGGAAAAGTTACTGTTGATACAAAAGAAGGTATTATTTCGGCTTCCAACGTTTTTTTGAAACCCGATAGAATTACGGACTCCCTTAATTTCAGCGGGAATGCCTATAATGTGGAAATGCCGGGCTTAATAGTTGAAGGCTTTGATGTTGCCGAAATTTATTTTCAGCAAATTGTTCATGTTGAAAACATTAAGTTACTCACTCCTACGTTGGAGGTTGTTAGGAAAAAGACTGTGCCGCATCAAAATCAAAATAGACGCGCCTCGCCAGTTACGGTTCACGATTTTGACCTTTACAACTTGATAGAAGGAAAATTACAGCAATTGGCAATAGATAAATTCAGTTTAATTAATGCCAATATTAAAATGAATACTTTCAGTACGGAAAACAAACCGGCTTACGATATTGGAAGTATTACCATTGAACTTTATAATTTTATGGTTGATTCGGCAACAAACTCCGATAAAACAAAAATTTTGTATGCCGATGATATTGACCTGATTATGAACAACTATAACATGAGGTTAGCCGATAATGTGCACATACTTCATGCCGACCAAATTAATATTTTTACCGCCAGAAACGAAATTTATGCAAAACGCGTAAGTTTAAAACGAGACCCCGAAAGTACCGCTTTTGCTCAGGCTTATTATGACATTTCTATTGAAAGTTTACTTTTGAATGAAGCCGATTTGCACAAAGCATATTCCGAAAGAGAATTTTTTATTGAAAAATTAGAAATTAACTCTCCAATTGTAAATATTCAAACTCATGCCAAAGCGCGTCAAAATAGAAACAGGCAAAGCAGTATCAATCTTTATGCACTTACCAAAAACTATCTGGAAGCCTTGCTGATAGGTACGATTACACTGAATAACGGCGTTTTTAATATTCAAAATTTTGAAGAAGGCAAACAAACGGCTTTTTCTTCGGGAAAGATGCAATTGATGTTGAAGGATTTTGTGTTAGATGCCAAATCAGCACAATCGAACAAGTTTTTTTATGCCAATGGGCTTGATATTACCTTGTCAGATTATTCAATGAAGGTTGCAGACAATTTTCATCAGCTTTCGGTTGAAAATTTTCATTTGTCCACACTCACTTCTGAAATGATGATTGAAAATGTTTCCTATCACCCATTTTTGGGAAATCTTTCGCCACAACAATTGATTCTTTTTCGGCAGGCGCAAATTATTGATTTACACATTAAAAAGTTGCATTTGGTGAATGCAGATATTCACAGAGCATATTTTGACAACCGGCTTCATATTGATAGCATTTCGATAAGTAATCCGGAACTTAAAATTGTTCAATACCCTCAAATAGACAGTATTGTAAATTCAATAGAACAATTGGGCAATTTTCAAACTTTTTACATTTCACACCCCGATAGTGTTTCTATTACAAATGATTGGATAGATTTTTTTATTCATAAATTAGATTCTTTAACTCTTGATGCCATTATTGCATCAAAAATTGTGGGCGATACGCTAAAAAAAGAGGGCAAGATGAAACCCAACGAATTTTATGAATTGATAGGAAAATACCTTGATGTGATAGATGTCAATAAATTATATCTTTCGGGAGGCAATATTTCATACACAACAAAAGATACGCTTAACAACGAACAAATGTATTTTGGAAATTCTTACAGAATACTTCTTAAACAGTTCTATTTCAATATAGATACATTGGTGAACGAACACAAATTGTTTTCAAAAGATATTGATATAAAAATGACGAACAATCTGTGCCGTTTGCCCGATAGGGTTCACTCCATAAAAGCGGCGGAGATAAAATTTTCGACCAATACAGCTACCCTTTATGCTCGCGATTTGCTCTTTTCTGCAAACAAAGTAGCAGCCGATTCTCTGAAAAAAGTTTCATATTTTGATGTGTTTGTGCCCGATTTGTATATCAACAAAATTTCGTTAGACAGGGCTTACAACGAACAAATGGCGCAGGTGGCATCAATAACGTTGTCGAACCCCGATATTTCGTTTTTTTATCGCAAGGAATTTGAACAATTTCACGAGGAAAAAACAGCAGTAGCACCCGTATTTCCGAAGTTTTTGAGCGGAATAAATATTAATGAAGCCGCCGTTACCAATGGTCGTTTAAGAGTTTTCAACCAATTCGATACGGTTCAACACAATGTAGCTTCAACTTTTTTTGATTTCAACAGTAATAACTTTTTTATTGACTCTACGTTTTTTTATTCCGGTCATATTTTGTTTCCAAAAGGAACTTATTCGTTGGTTTTGAGAGATTTTCAAATGAAACTTCCCGATAGTTTGCAGTATTTAGAAGCCGACGAATTGACTGTTTCAACAAAAGATTCCATTTTAAGCGGCGAAAACTTCTTATTCACTTATAATAAAGATGTTAATGTGAAGCAAATGCTCATGGAAAACAACAAAGCAAATGCTTTTCATATTGAAATTCCTGAATTTCGAATTTCGGGTATTGATTTTCAAAATGTTTATGAAAAAAGAGAACTTCTTATAGACACTTTTGTTCTTCAAAAGCCTAATTTTGAAATACTTACTTTTGCACAATTGAAAAAAACAACCACCGATTTTTCAAAAGAAACCGATTTGTACAAATACATTCAGCCTTATTTAAACGTGCTGAATGTGAACAGATTGCTGCTAAATAACGGAAGCTTTGCTACCGAAACAGTAATGCCCGATACGACCAAAAAAATTGCTGTTGAAAATTTGAATGTTGAATTGTTGAATTTTAATGTAGATTCGCTTAGTTTTCAGAAAGAAAATACAATTTTTTGTAGTGAAGACATCATTTTTCGTTTGAAAAATTATAATATTTTGTTGAAAGACAGCCTTTACGGAATTAAATTGAAAGAAGTTGGAATTTCTTTGGCAAATTCCCATATTTGGATTGATACTTTGTTGTATTATCCTCGTTTGAATTTCAGAAGATATGACGATTTGGCAGGGCGACCGGTTGGTGTGAGCCGTTTTTGGTTCAAAAGAATAGATGTAATTGGGTTTGATATATTTAATTTTCTGGAAACCAAAATTGTAGATATTGATACGCTACTGATTGACAGTATGCACCTTCATGTTGAAAAAGAGTTGTTATTGAAACCTGAACCACGTTACAGAAAAATGCCGCTTGACCAATTTATGGCACTTTCAAGCGTGTTGAATATTGATAATTTGATGCTTCAAAATTCAAATTTTACTTACAACGAATACCAAAATAAAACACGCAAAGCCGGACGTTTCGTTATTTCCAATATGAACGTTCACCTGCACAACGTTACAAACGATACACTTCGGCTTGCTCAAAATCCGCAAATTTTCGGTAACGCAAGTATGGCAATCATGGGAAGTGCAAAATTTACTGCCAAAGTGGCATTTTTTCCTTACAACCAAAACGGAAAATTTTCTATTGACGGTGAAGTAGGAAAAATGCCGATAACTGATTTGAACCCTTTTTTGGAAAATACTTCTTTGGTAAGTATTCGTGAGGGGCAGTTGCAAAAAATGAAATTCAAAATAAATGGCGATAATGTGTTTGCCACAGGCAGGTTATGGGCGCGTTACAAGAATTTGAGCATTGATGTTTTGGTGGCTGATACCATAAACAATTCCCTATCAAACAGAGGGTTTCTTTCGGCGGTGGCAAACGGCGTACTACGTAGCGACAACCCTAAATGGGGACGACCTTTAAAACCGGGTTATATTTATTTTGAACGAGATACAACAAAAGCCATTTTTCATTACTGGATACAAAGTTTGCTTTCCGGCTTAAAATCTACTATTGGAATTAACTCTCGCGAAATAAAACAAATGCGCCGAGAAAATAAACGACAAATGAAGTTGGAAAGAAAAATGGAAAAATTGGAACAGCGTGAAGAAAAACGCGAAAAAAGAGCCGAAAATCGCTGGCTGAAAAAACGCGAAAAGGAAAAACGAAAACAAGAAAGATTGCTCGAAAAACAATTGAACAGAGAGCGGAGAAATAATATATAAAATGCTCAAAGAAAATGTTTTATAGTTGTTTTTCAACCATTTGTTTTATTGTGCGTAAACTTTTTTTTGAAATAAACAAAAATAAAAACGAAATAAAAAAGTGTTTCTTAACATTTCGTTTCTTTCCAATAGAATCGTTTATCTTTGCACCACGAATTGAAAACATTTGTTGAGGACTTCTTTTTATTGAAAAGACTGTTAAACAATTCAAAATAAGAGAGATATTTTTTTCAATAAAAAGTTAAAGATTGACAACAAAATTTTCAAAAAAAAAAGGAACAAAAAAGTTTCAAAATAATTTTTTTTGAAAATAGGAAGAATTGAAAAATATTTCTGTTAAATAATTTTACAATTCAGAAACCAATGTCGTTTATTTAAGCCTTTCAATGGTTTAAAATCCATTGCGCTTGTCAGGTGTTTTTCACCTGACAAAACTGGGACTGTCAGGTGAAAACACCTGACAGGCGCAGTGTGGCTATAATCAGAAATATGCTTAACTAAAACGACATTGATTCAGAAACCGAAAATTCATAATTTACTTAATCTTTAAACTGAAAAATAATTATGACTAAGAAAAATGTTATCATCATTGGTGCTGCCGGACGTGATTTTCACAATTTCAACACCTATTACCGTAACAATGAACAAGCTAACGTAGTAGCTTTTACCGCTGCTCAAATTCCGGATATTGACGGAAGAAAATACCCTGCTGAACTTGCCGGTGAATTGTATCCTGCCGGTATTCCTATTTTTGCAGAAGAAGAATTGGAACGCCTTATTAAAGAATACAATGTGGACACTTGCGTTTTCTCTTACAGCGACGTACCTTACAACCGCGTAATGACTGTTGGCGCAAAAGTAAACGCTGCCGGAGCTAACTTTATGTTGTTGGGACCGGGCGAAACTCAAGTTAAGAGCACAAAACCGGTTATTTCGGTTGGTGCAGTACGTACAGGTTGCGGTAAAAGCCAAACCTCACGCAGAGTGATTGAATTGTTGATGGAAAAAGGTTTAAAAGTGGTTGCAGTTCGTCACCCGATGCCTTATGGTAACCTTGTAGAACAAAAAGTTCAACGTTTTGCTACCGTTGAAGACCTTGCTAAACACAAATGTACCGTAGAAGAAATGGAAGAGTATGAACCTCACGTAGTTCGCGGTAACGTTATTTATGCCGGTGTGGATTATGAAGCGATTCTTCGCGCTGCTGAGAATGATCCTGATGGTTGCGACATCGTTCTTTGGGACGGCGGTAACAACGACTTCTCGTTCTTCAAATCAGACCTTCACATTTGCGTTGTTGACCCACACCGCCCCGGACACGAACTTTCCTACTACCCGGGCGAGGTAACTTTGCGTATGGCTGACGTGGCTGTGATTAATAAAATTGACACTGCCGACAATGCTAACATTCAAATAGTTCGCGAAAATATTGAAAAAGTTGCTCCAAAAGCTATTGTTGTTGATGCAGCTTCTCCTATTGCTGTTGATGATCCTTCAATTATTAAAGGAAAAAGAGTGTTGGTGGTAGAAGATGGTCCTACCTTAACTCACGGTGAAATGAAGATTGGTGCCGGTACAGTTGCTGCTAAAAAATATGGTGCTGCTGAATTAGTTGACCCAAGACCGTTCACTACCGGTAAACTTTCTGAAACATTTGCTATTTATCCGAACATTGGTACTTTGCTACCGGCAATGGGTTACAGCGCAGAACAATTGAAAGACCTTGAAACTACTATTAACAACACCGATTGCGACTCGGTAGTGATTGGTACTCCAATTGATTTGAACCGTATCATTAAAATTACAAAACCGAACACTCGCGTTTATTATAACTTACAAGAAATTGGCGAACCTACGTTGGCTTCTGTTTTAGAAGATTTCTTGAAAAAACACAATATTGCTTAATTTTTGTTCACAAATTGGCTAAGGTTGTGGTGTATAAATATTCTGTTAATGAATGAATTACAGTTTTTTTTAACTTGCATTTTTAGCTGATTTGTTTTTTGGTTTGTTTGTATTTTGATTTATACCCCCATAGTTTTAAAAAAGGCAGCTTTCAAAAAAAAATATTTTTTTGAAGCTGCCTTTGTTTTTTTTCTGAAAAAAAATTAGAAGAGAAAAGTTCCCCAAATTTCTAAACTATTTTCTAATCCATTCAATAGCAGAATCGTAATCATCAAAATGGAGAACCGTAAGTTTTTTAGCTTCCACTTCGTCAAAAGTTTGTTGCAATGCTACGGCGGCAAAAATGTCAGGCGGTAAAACAAAGGCAATTTTAAGAACTCCTGTTTTTATGTAAATTGGAATTATCTCATTATCATGCCATTCCTGCAAGGCTGGCGCTACTGCATAGTGCCCATTTCGGGCATCGGTTAAAAAGCCGTTTGGTTTGTATTTTTCAATCAATTGGGCAAAAACAGTAATATATTCTTTAAAAATATTATCCGTCATTTCTTGTGCCTCCGCAGTCCATTGAGTTTCAATAATATTGAGTTCTTCGTTAAATAGAACTGTCCAATATTTGTCATTAAATATTTGTATCATCGTTTTATGATTAATGGTTATTTGATGTTTATAAAAAACAAAGTGTCGTTACTTTTTGTATAACTAATTATCAATTACTTACAAAGCAATTTGTAATGTAAATTTAAAATCGCTACCTTTTCCTTTTTCACTTTCTGCCCAAATTTTTCCTTTGTGTTTTTCAATAAATTCTTTGCAAAGAATTAAACCTAAGCCGGTTCCTTTTTCATCGGCTGTTCCTAATGTTTGATGTTTGCTATCAATTCTAAATAGTTTGTCAATGTTTTCGGGTGAAATACCAACTCCTGTATCGCTAATTGTTACTTCATAATTGTTTTCAATGAGTTTTATTGCAGTAGTAATTTTTCCTTTGTTGGTTGTAAATTTTACGGCGTTTGTTAAAAGATTTCTAATAACGGTGTTAATCATGTTTTTATCGCAAAAAACGAAGTAATCGTCAGTAATATGGTTTTCAATTTGTATCTCTTTGTTATTTGCTTGATTTTCAGCAAGTAAAATATTTTCTTGAATAATATTTTTCAAATTATTTTTTGTAGGATAAAATTCAATATTACCTGATTGTGAGCGTGCCCATAAGAGGAGATTTTCTAATAAAATGAAAGCTTGTTTTGAAGAGTTATTAATATTTTTCACGAAATTGAGAATTTTGTCTTTATCGTATTTGTCAATGTTTTTGAGCAATAAATCGGAAAAGCCGACAATTGAATTGAAAGGGTTTTTTAAATCGTGAGCAATAATACTGAAAAATTTATCTTTGGTAGCGTTTGCTTCGCGGAGTTTTTTTTCGGATTTCACAAGTATTTCTTCCATTTGTTTTTTTTCTGTAATATTCTCTTTTATAGCAACATAATTATTAATATTGCCTTCATTATCTCTAATTGGTGCAATGGTTGCTTTTTCAATAAAAATATCGCCATGTTTTGTTTTATTTATAAATTCACCATTCCAAACCTCTCCGGCGGTAATGGTTTTCCAGAGGTCAGTAAAAACTTCCGCTTTTGTAAATGGGGTTTTTAAAACTCTTGGGTTTTTGCCGATTGCTTCTTCAAAAGTATAACCGGTAAGTTCGGTAAATTTTTTGTTCACAAATTGAATGTTGCCGCACAAATCTGTAATTACAATTGTAACAGGACTTTGTTCCACCGCTGTTGAAAGTTTACGGATTTCGTTTTGTGCGTTTATTAAGTCAGAAATATCGAAACCTATTTGAAATTTGGCTAACTTTCCGTTGTGCCAATAGATAAGTTTGTCGATATTGTAGAGGTGTTTGTTGATGTTTTTATAATGATGCTGCCATGGAATTACTTGATTTTCAGAATTTAATAATGTCAGTTTGGTGCAAAATTCGCAGGGGCTATTCAAATTATGAAAAACAGAATAACATTTTTTACCAATAATGTCTTCTCCATACAACGCAAATTTTGCTTTATTGGCAAAAATAATTTCCGAAGTTTCGTAATCGGAAACATAAATTGGACC
>Ga0316611_1000628_pt1 | contig 11541 bp, 6 predicted proteins | sample MIS2016202_MG_FD_207675 | JGI IMG/M metagenome (GOLD analysis project Ga0316611, IMG submission 207675) | Microbial mat bacterial communities from Middle Island sinkhole, Lake Huron, Michigan, United States - MIS.2016.202 | ecosystem: Environmental > Aquatic > Freshwater > Lake > Sediment... | reverse complement strand
CTGCTTGAACTGATTGCTCAGATTCAAAAAGACCATTCTGTGATTGCGGATATGCTGACCGATATGGTTCAACGCTGGCAATTTAAAAAGATTGCTGATTTAATCACGGGGGGAGGAGCAAGGCTCCGGCATTTGAATGAGAATAGCTGACAAAACACTTCTTGACTTGTATTCCGGGAATATATAATAATCGGTTTCGGGCTTAAATCATCCGGTTTTATCTGTATCTGTATTTTTTTAAGGATTTATAATATGCCGGCAAGGGATTTGTATCATAACAAGTGCAGAAACGCGCTTGTCAGAGATGGGTGGAATATTACTCATGACCCTCTGAGATTGAAATGGGGAGTCAAGGATATGTATGTTGATCTGGGGGCAGAAAAAATTCTGGCTGCGGAAAAGGCGGGGCAGAAAATAGGCGTTGAAATCAAAAGTTTCATAGGTGCATCCGAACTCAGCGATATTGAAACCGCAATAGGACAATACTTTGTTTATCGTTCCGTTATGGCTCGCACGGAACCGGACAGAAAATTATATCTCGCTGTCCATAAAGAAGTTTTTCTTGATATTTTTGAAGAACCGCTCGGAAGGCTTCTGCTTGAAGACTATCATGTACCGATGATTGTATTTGATTTTAAGACAGAGGAGATTATCAGATGGACGGAATAGACAACTATCGTAAGATTATTCAGGAGATACTGATCGGATACACAAAAATTCCGTATGCCTACGGAGATATTCAGACAGAAACCGTATTTGACAGGGAATCCGACAGATATCTGCTGATAATTCTGGGGCGGGAGGATGACCGCCGGGTTCACGGCTGTCTGATACACATTGATATTATCAACGGCAAATTCTGGATTCACAGGGACGGAACAGAGCGCGGAATTGCAAACGAACTTGTCAGTTACGGCATACCTAAAGAACATATTGTTCTGGGATTCCGTTCCCCTGAAATAAGAAAACATACAGAATTTGCAGCGGAATAAAAGAAGATTTATCCCCGAAAACCGCATAATCTGTCGGTGCAGCGGACTGCGGGATAAGCCCGTCGCATCTGAATTTGTTGATATGGCTACCTGAATGAATTCTGCTATTTCTCCGGATCGGATGTTCAACTCCCTTCGACAGCCGTAAGAAATGCCCGAACATTCTGATTTGTTCTTTCTCTGACTTCATAAAAATCAACCGGCATCATCATTTTTGAAAATGAGAATTGCCGGTTAATGTCTGGCAGTTTAAAAAGATTGCTGATTTAATCACGGCAAGTAGAGCAGAAAGGAGATAAGACCATGAAACCGTACAAAAAAATTCCTTACGGCATTTCAAGTTATAAGACGATCCGGCAGGAAAACTATTATTATGTAGATAAAACCCGTTTTATCCCGCAATTCGAGGAAACCGGGAAATTCCTCTTTCTCATCCGCCCCAGACGGTTCGGAAAGTCTTCGTTGCTGACGGTGCTTGAATCCTATTATGACATAAGCAGAAAGAACGAATACGACCTTCTTTTCAACGGAACCTTTATCAAGGAGCATCCGACACCGGAGAAGAATACCTATCTGATGCTGAAATTCAATTTTTCCCAGGTCAGTCCTGATCCCGATGAAGTGGAATCATCATTTCATGGTCATGCGAGAAACAGTTTTTTCTTTTTCGGAAAAAAGTATCGGGAGTTTCTGGACGATGATTATTTCAAAATGATGGATGAGCATGAGAAAGCACATCAGAAACTCGAATTTCTCCTGCGTTATGTCGGTTACAAAGGGCTGAAAGTCTATGTCCTGATTGACGAATACGACAATTTTACCAATACGATTCTATCAACAGCCGGTCAGGAAAAATACCATGAACTGACTCACGGAGCCGGGTTTTTCCGCTTTTTTTTCAACATACTGAAAGGCGCGGGCGATCAGGTGGATTCGGGAATCGGGCGGATGTTCATCACCGGCGTATCACCGGTAACGCTGGATGATGTAACCAGCGGATTCAATATCGGGCGTAACATCAGTCTGCACCCGGCATTCGGTGAAATTATGGGATTCACACAGCAGAATGTTATTGAAATTCTCGAATATTACAAAGAAAATTACAAAGAAAGTAACATGGCTGATTTCAATATTGAGGAAATATCGGATGTCATGAAAGAATGGTATGACAATTACCGTTTTTCACCGGAATGCAAAGGAACGATGTTCAACACCGATATGGTACTCTACTTTATGAAAAATTTTCTGGAATCAGGGAAATATCCTAAAAATATGATTGATCAGAATGTCAGGATTGATTACGGAAAACTGCGGCATCTGATCGTGCTTGACAGCCGTCTGAACGGCAATTTCAGCCGACTTGAACACATTATCGCAAACAGAGGAATCTCTTCGGGAATAGTCGAAAGTTTTCCGATGGAGCAGGTTGCGGATCCTGATAACTTCGTATCATTACTTTTTTATTTCGGTCTGTTAAGCCATACCGAAACAGACAGACTCATCATTCCCAATCTGACTGTCAGTAAGCTGATGTACACCTATCTGCGGGACGGATATAAAGATGTTGATGTATTCAACATTGATCTTCTGCGGTTCGCAAACCTGATCCGCGATATGGCGCACAACGGAGAATGGGAACCGGTATTCCGCTTTCTTGCCGAACAAGTGGAAAAGCAGACATCTGTCAGGGATTATCTGAACGGGGAAAAAGTGCTTCAGACCTTTCTTCTCGCATATCTGAATTTTACCGACTATTTCATAACCCGTTCCGAAGCGGAAATGGGAAAAGGCTTTGCCGATCTGTATCTTGAACCTTTTCTGAGCAAATATCCGGATCTGAAATACGCTTATCTGATCGAAGTGAAATACATGACACGCGGTGAATTTACAGAGGAAAAAATGAAGGAATATCTCGCGGATGCAAAATCTCAGTTGATGAAATATGCTGATGATGAAGGGATTATCAGAAGATGCGGCGGGGCAGCATTGAAACGCATAGCACTGGTCTTTTCCGGATGGGAACTGAAGGCAGCAGAGGAGTATGAGACAGTAAAGGAAAACGGAAATGAACACACCTGAAACCGAAGTATCGAAACCGAATATTCTGATTGTGGCAACCGCGATTCGCAGGGCGTTGTCTTTAAAAATCAAAAAGGAGTAAATCATTATGGAAGATATAAAACGGATTCCCGCCATCCGCTGGAGCATCAGATGGAAACTGATGATCGTTATGACCATGCTGGTTGTCGGTGTTGTGGTGATACTGACATATATACAGATAAACTATCAGAAAACGATGATGGAAAAAGAATTATACAAACGCACAGAATTGATGAAGGAAAATATGATCGTGCGCGGCAGGGGGGGTGTATCAAATCTTTCCGCACTGATAGAAAAAGACATTGCCGCATATAATTTCTCAGGGGTTATAGAAAGCATCATCAGCGGTGTTAAAGAAAATAAAGATATCGCGTATGCTGTGCTGACAGATGCGTCAGGGACTATTTTTGTTCACACGCTGCATCCCGAACTGATTCATACCACATTAAACGATGATAACATCAGAGCAGCCCTGAATCAAAAAACCATGACCACCACAGAATCTTCAGACGAGGATGAGTCTGTGATTGAGTTTATCAATCCTATCCGGATCAGTATCCAGCCGTGGGGCGTGTTAAAGGTGTTTTATACCTTGAAAGTTCTCAAGGCAGAAATAAGAAACTCTGAAAAACAGATAGCCGCAACCGTCAACAGCCTGATATATAAATCCGTATTCACATCTTCGGGGTTTATCCTTGTATCACTTATTATCGTGTTCATTCTGTCCTCGGAATTTGTGAAACCCATTATTCATCTTACAAAATCTGCTCATAAACTATCTGAAGGCAATTTTTCGATTTCTTCGGATATTCTGAAAATCCGTTCAGGAGATGAGGTCGGCATTCTGGCGGCAACTTTTGCCGACATGAGCGAAAAACTGAAGAGTTTTTATGAAAAATCAGAAGAATACAGCAAAACGCTTGAGCAGGAAGTGTTAAAAAGAACCGGCGAATTACAGGAGAAAAATACCACCCTCATTGAAGTTAATAACAGACTTGAAAAAACGTTTGCCGAACTTCAGGAAGCAAAAAAAGCTGCGGAAGCCGCCAACCGTGCCAAATCCGAATTTCTTGCCAACATGAGCCATGAAATCCGAACGCCCATGAATGCGATTCTCGGTTTCACAGAACTGCTGTCTTTATCTGTAAAAGACGGGCAGCAGAAAAACTATCTTCAGGCAATTCAAGCCGGAGGCAAAAGTCTGCTTACCCTGATTAACGATATTCTCGATCTGTCTAAAATCGAAGCCGGAAAACTCGACGTTCAGTATGAGCCGGTGAATCCTCATCATATTTTTAATGAAATCAGACAGATTTTTGCGCTGAAAATATCGCAGAAAAATCTTGATTTCATCACAGAAATTTCAGAGGATATTCCTGAAAGCCTGCTGTTGGATGAAGTACGGACCCGACAGGTATTGTTCAATCTGATCGGCAATTCGGTCAAATTTACGGAAAAGGGGTACATCAAAATTTCTGCAAAGAAGATTTACTCTGTACAAGATCACAGCAAGCTCGATCTGATAATTTCAGTGGAAGATACGGGGATCGGAATTCCCCCAGAATCACAGGACAAGATATTTGAAGCTTTCCGGCAGCAGGATGGTCAGAGTAACCGGAAATACGGCGGAACCGGTCTGGGACTGGCAATTACCCGCCGGCTGGTTGAAATGATGAACGGAAATATCATTCTTGAAAGCAATCCGGGAAAAGGAAGTGTTTTTGAGATCGTTCTTTATGATGTCGCCGTTGCCGGCACACCTCCGAAAGCCAAAACACAGACTATATCTGTGGAAAATATCATGTTTGAAAATGCAGTCATACTGATTGTTGATGATGTCGAGTCCAACCGTCTGCTGCTGAAAGCGTTTTTCAATGACATGAATCTCTGTATCATCGAAGCCGAAGACGGGCGGGAGGCGGTTTTGGCGGTCGAACTGACGCCTCCGGACCTTATCCTGATGGACATCGGTATGCCGGTTATGGACGGATATGAAGCCACAAAGCAGATAAAAGCAAAATCAGAAAGTATTCCTGTGATTGCGCTGACAGCACATGCAATGGCGCATGAAAAAGAACGCATCCTTGCCGCCGGATTTGACGGCTATCTGACAAAGCCGGTTCAACGCGCAGGATTGTTTCAGGAAATTTCCCGCTTTCTTCCGCATACTGTGAAAGAGGAAATTCCGGGCAATGCAGGGGTGAATAATTATTCGCCCCTACAGCCGGAAACTCTTGAAAAGCTTCCTGAAATTATTCGGCGGCTTGAAAACGAATTTATGCCGTTATACAATAACGTTCTTGAAAGCCGGAAATTTGCCGATATTGAAGCATTTGCAAAACAGATCGGAGAGTTCGGAAAGCAATACGCATTGGAATGTTTTGTTACACTGAGCAACGATCTGCTGATTCATGCCGGAAATTTTGATATTGAAAATATTGAGTCCGGCTTGGATTCATACCTGAAATCAGTTGAAGATATTAAAGCGATAAAATAATGATGATTCAAATTATTGATTTTATTTAAAATGAAAAATACAGGATAATGTGTCCCATGAAAAGCAAATTGTATTTCCGGCTGCTGATGATCGTTTGGACAAGCGGCGTATTATCTTCTTTGGCATGGAATATTCATACTATTCAGAAAAATACCATCGAAGTTGTGTATAATATCGGACGATCTTTTTTCAAAGAAATCGAAACCACCCGGTTGTGGAATGCAATGCACGGCGGGATTTATGTGCCGATTACCGAAGAAACCCAGCCCAATCCTTACCTGAAAATACCCAACCGGGAGGTGGTAACTACGGAAGGAGTGCGTCTTACCAAAATCAATCCGGCATTTATGACGCGGCAGATTGCTGATATTGCAAAAAAAGAAAGTGATATTCATTATCATATCACCAGCTTGAATCCGATCAGACCGGCAAATATGCCGGATGACTGGGAAAGTGCCGCATTGAAAGCCTTTGAGATTGGAAAGCCTGATTTGATTGAATTTATTGAAAAAGATATGACATATCGCTATATGTCGCCGTTATTTGTCAAAGAAGCGTGTCTGAAATGTCATGCGGAGCAGGGCTACAAAATAGGAGAGATTCGGGGCGGCATCAGCGTTACGATTCCCGGAAAAATCCATAAGGACGCGGCGCGGCGATATGAACGCGAAATTATTATGTTTCACCTGATATTTCTGTGTGCGGGAATCATCGGGCTTATGATGTTCAAGACATTCAGAGAAAATCAGATCCGTATTTTAAGCGAAAAAAATCAGGAATTGGAAGCTGCCAGACAAGCTGCCGAATCCGCCAATCGCGCCAAATCCGATTTTCTTGCCAATATGAGCCATGAAATCCGAACGCCCATGAATGCGGTGATGGGCTTTGCAGAGATACTTTCTGCTCAGGTAACGGATGAGCAGCACAAACATTATCTTGATGCCATTCAGACCGGCGGAAACAGCCTGCTGACGCTGATTAACGACATTCTTGATTTGTCCAAAATCGAAGCCGGAAAAATGGATATTCGCTATGAACCGGTCAGAATCCGTGCGGTATTTGAAGAAATCCGAAATATTTTTTGTCTCAAAATATCTCATAAAAAGCTCAGTCTGCTTTATGAAATTTCAAAACATCTGCCTGAAGCAGTGCTGATGGATGAAATTCGGCTGCGACAGATTCTGCTCAATCTTGTCGGCAATGCGGTAAAGTTCACCGAAAAAGGATATATCAGGCTGGTTGCTGAAAAAATCAATTCAGATTTGATTATTGCGGTTGAAGATACCGGCATCGGGATTTCTGATGACGCAAAAGATAAAATATTTGAACCGTTTATACAGCAGAAAGGTCAAAGTATCCGGCTATACGGCGGAACAGGGCTTGGGCTGACCATTACCAAACGTCTTGTCGAAATGATGAACGGAGAAATTTTTCTTGAAAGTGTGGTCGGAAAAGGCAGTTGTTTTCAGATAAGATTTCACAATGTGTCTGTCGGAGAAACACTTGAAAAAACAGCAGTAAAAAAGCATTCGGATTCTTTGAATTTTGAATTTGACGGAGCAGTGATTCTGATAGCAGACGATGTTGAGATGAATCGTTTTCTGATCAAAGCTTTTTTCAGAAATACCGATATTCGGACAATTGAAGCTGAAAACGGAGAAGAGGCGGTGTTGTTTGCCAGACAAAACAAGCCGAATCTGATCCTGATGGACATCCGAATGCCGGTGATGGACGGATATGAGGCGTTGGCAAAGATAAAGGCAAATGAGGATATGAAACATATTCCGGTGGTGGCTTTGACGGCTTCTGCGATGAAAGAAGATCATGAAAAGGCGATGCAGAGCGGTTTTGACGGGTATCTGATAAAACCGGTCAGATGTGCTGATTTGTTTTATGAACTTTCCCGGTTTATTCCGTCTTCCATAAAAAAAGATAAGTCTGCTGATTCCGAATTTTTACCTGAAAGGATCATACTGTGAAACTGAAATCTGTGATTCTCATAGTTTTACTATTTATCGGAAATGTTGTTTTTGCAGAAGAAACCAAAAAATATGAGACCATCACCCTCACCTGTCCTATGGCGTCAACGCCGTTTTCATATTTTGATGACGATGACGGACAGGTCAAAGGGTCTTCTATTGATCTCTGGCGGTTGTGGTCGGAAAAGACCGGAATAAAAATCAGGCTGATACCCAAAATATTCCAGCCGGCGATTGATATGGTATGCAGCGGAGAAGCGGATGCTTATGCCCATTATACCCGTCCTGATGGGCAGGAGTCATGTTTAACGGAAGTCATAACTTTGAGAAACGAATATGCCTATTATTTCTATCACAGAGGAATTTCCGTCATTAAAAGCACTCAGGATTTGAAAGGCTTTAAAATCGGCGTCATCAAAGGAACTGCTCCTGAAGAATATCTCAGAAAACATCTGCCTGATGCGGTTCCGGCAGTCTATCCGGGCGGTCGGGCAATGTTTGACGCGCTCAGTAAAAAGGAAATTTTCATTTTTCTGCACCAATTGCAACCTGCGCTCTGGCTTTTGAAAAAATACGGGCTGGAACAGAATTTCCGTTTTGATACTCAGATGCCGTTATACACGTCAACGCTGTCCGCAGCCGTGAAAAAAGGCAATACCGGGCTTGCGGAAGTTATCAGACAGGGCATGAATCTCATTACTGCTGATGAAAGAGCTTCGATTGAAAGAAAATGGAATATAACGCCTGTCAAAACCGAAGATACGCTGGTCATTTCAGCCCCGATCAATATTCCGCCGTTTATGTTTCTGAACACAGAAGGCAGTCCTGTCGGCATGTTTGCGGATATATGGAAATTATGGGCGCAGAAGACCGGCAGAAAAATCGGATTTCTACAGGCAGATACCCGGAAAACAGGCATTGAGTATGTGAAAACAGGAAGGGCGGATATTCAGGGAGGGCTTTTTTACAACTCGGAGGAATATGAAGGAATGAGCTTTCCGCCGTCATTTTACGAAGCAGGCGCGAGCATCTTCTTTCCGCTGAAATATGGCAAAGTATCAGGAATTGCAGAACTTTCCGGGCAGTCTGTCGGAGCGGTTCGCGGAACATATCAGGAAAGGTATCTGAAAAAATCACATCCGGATATCCGGGTTGCTGAATTTGATTCCGGAGAAGAAATGATTTATGCTGCAAGAGATGGAAAAATCAGAGGATTCATCTCCTTATCCGCATTGGCAGCGTATGATATGTCCCGGTTGGGATTATCCGGCGAGTTCGGCAGTCTGCCGGGTTCTCTTTACACCGGCAGGTTCAGTTCGGGCGTTCTGAAAGAAAATACAGAGCTGATGGCAGCGGTGGATAAAGGATTTGACCTGATATCCAACCGGGAACTGGCTGAAATCGAAGCGCGGTGGATACCTGATCCGGAAAAACAGTATTATAAATCCCGCCTTAACAAAATAAGACTTTCGGCAGCAGAAGATTCATGGCTTAAAAATCATCGGACACTTCGGGTGGGCGTAGGTACTGCATTTCCGCCGTTTCAGTATATGGAAAACGGTGAATTTAAAGGAATAGCCTCTGACTATATTGATATACTTACTAAAAGACTTGGCATCCGCATGGAGATTGTAAAAAATGTTTCATCATTTCAGCAGGTTTTGGAAATGGCTGAAAAACGGGAAATTGATGTGTTGGCATGTGTGTCCGAAACCCCTGAGAGAAAAAAATACATGAACTTCACACAACCGTATCTTTCTTTTCCCTTAGTCATCATCACTGCCAACGATGCCCCGTTTATCCGGGGGCTTGCTGATCTGAATCAAAAAAAGGTGGCATTTGCAGAATTTTTGGCTGATCATTCAAGAGTAAAAGATAACTTTCCCGATATTATTCCCTATTTTGTCAGGACGCCTCCGGAAAAAATTGAAGCTGTCTCACTTGGCAAAGCAGAGGCTTGTATAGAAAATATCGCAACAGCAAGTTATCTGATTCAGAAAAATAATCTGGCGAACCTCAAAATTGCGGCGCCATCCGGTCTTCCCAATACCGAGATTGCCTTTGCAAGCCGCAATGACTGGTCCCTGTTAAACAATATCCTGAATAAAGCACTTGAATCCGTTACCAAAGAAGAACAAGACGCCATTTATAAAAAATGGGTTCCTGTCCGGTTTGAATATAAAGCTGACTGGTCCGAAATTCTGAAATGGCTGATTTCAGTAGGGTCTGTTTTTGTTATCATCATGGGAATAACGCTTTTTTGGAACAGAAAGCTGTCAAAAGAAATTTCTGTTCGTAAACAGATTGAAAAGGCGCTGCAAAAAGCAAAAGAAGCGGCAGAAGCGGCAAATCGTGCCAAATCCGAATTTCTCGCCAATATGAGCCACGAACTCCGTACGCCTCTGAACGCAACTATCGGCTTTGCTCAGGTCATGGCTCGCAGTCAGACGCTTCCGCCGGAACATCAGGAAAATGTGAGTATTATCAGACGCAGCGGGGAACATCTGCTCACGCTGATCAATCAGGTTCTCGAATTATCAAAAATCGAAGCGGGACGAACCACGCTCAATGAAACCGTCTTTGATCTTTATCAACTGCTGGATGAATCGGAAGACTTGTTTTTGTTAAGGGTTAAGGAAAAAAATCTGCGATTGATGTTTGACCGAAGCCCTGATCTGCCTCAGTATATCAGAAGCGATGAGGTAAAATTAAGACAGATACTGATTAATCTGCTCAATAATGCGATCAAGTTCACCCAAGAAGGCGGCGTGGCAGTGAGAGTGCAAAGTTCGAAATGCAGAATGCAAAATGATAAGTACGGGCGAATAATTATTCGCCCCTTCTCACTTTGCACTTTGCACTTTGCACTTGAAGACACCGGACCCGGGATTTCTCCGGATGAATTGGAGGGTGTTTTCAAGGCGTTTGTTCAGACATCCGGCGGAAGGGCGCAGGAAGGCACCGGATTGGGACTTGCCATCAGCCGGAAATTTGTGCAGATGATGGGCGGAGATATTACGGTTCAAAGCGAACCGGGAAAAGGATCGCTGTTTAAGTTTGACATTCAGGTGGAAATTGCTGACGCAGGCAGCGTCAATATTAAGCAGTCAGCCCGGCATATTATTGCGCTTCAGCCCGGACAGATTGTCTGGCGTATTCTGATTGTGGATGACAGACCGGACAACCGGCGGCTGCTGGTGAAACTTCTTGCGCCGCTCGGATTCGACATCCGGGAAGCGGAAAACGGTCAGGAAGCGGTTGAGATAAGCGAATCTTATGAGCCGCATCTGATTTGGATGGATATGCGGATGCCGGTCATGGACGGCTATGAAGCCACAAAAAGAATCAGAACCACGATAAAAGGACAATCTGCCGCCATTATCGCATTGACCGCCAGTGCGTTTGAAGAAGAGCGGACTGTGGTCTTGTCTGCGGGCTGCGATGATTTTCTCCGTAAACCTTTCCGGGAACACGAACTTTTTGATATGATGAAAAAGCATCTGGGAGTATGCTATATTTATGAAAAAGATGAAAATCTGCCGGATTCTGAGCAGATAAAAGAAGAGAATCGCAAGGCATTGACAGCGGAGGCGGTGTCCGCTCTGCCGCCGGGGATTGTAAAAGATTTGGAAAATGCCGCGATTCGGGGTAATATGGATGCTATATCTGCTGTCATCGAAGCTATCCGCGTCAGCAACGCGCCGTTAGCCGACGCGCTGACCGATCTGGCAGATGGGTTTCAATATGCTGAAATTTTAAACCTAACCCCCCAGCCCCCTTCCCTGAAAGGGAAGGGGGAGTTCTGATTACTCCCCTCTCCGTTTCGGGGAGGGGCTGGGGGAGGGGTCGGAGGGAACATGAAATCAAACATTTTAGTGGTTGATGATACTCACGCCAATCTGAAACTTTTAGCCCGGATATTGGCTGATGAAAACTATCTGGTCCGTCCCATTCCTGACGGCGCGTTTGCGTT
>Ga0316611_1000625_pt1 | contig 11599 bp, 4 predicted proteins | sample MIS2016202_MG_FD_207675 | JGI IMG/M metagenome (GOLD analysis project Ga0316611, IMG submission 207675) | Microbial mat bacterial communities from Middle Island sinkhole, Lake Huron, Michigan, United States - MIS.2016.202 | ecosystem: Environmental > Aquatic > Freshwater > Lake > Sediment... | reverse complement strand
GACGTGCAAAGTCAGCATGATAGGACTTACGCAGAACCCTCACCCCGACCCTCTCCCACAGGGCAAGGGAGTAAAACTTCCCTCCCTTTGGGGGGGACTGAGGGGGGGGATTTTGCCTTTTTGCGTAAGTCCTACATGATAAGGATTTCACCAAACGGATGTACCAATATAACTATCGTCTTTTTGACCGTTATGACCGTACGGTGGTGACATTAGTAATTTTTGGTGATGATAGTGCGAAGTGGCAACCGCACCAATTTGAACGGGAGTTATGGGATTGTAAAGTACAGTTTGAATTTCCTAGCGTGAAATTGCGTGACTATAATGTCCAAGAATTAGAGCAATCTACCAATCCTTTTGCGGTGGTGGTATTAGCGCATTTATACACCAAAGCGACCCAACATGAGCCGATAACTCGTTATGATTTGAAATGGCGATTGACGCGCATGTTGTATGAACGGGGCTATGCTAAGGCCAAAATATTATCGTTATATCGGTACATAGATTGGCTCATGGCTTTGCCTGCTGAATTGGAACAAAAATTAGATGAACAAGTGATTGAATATGAGGAGACCCAAACAATGCCATACGTTACATCAGCCGAACGATTCGGATTTGAGCGCGGCCATAAAGCGGGGTTAGAAGAAGCCCGTCAAATATGGTTACAACAAGAATTACAAACTACGCGGGACAATGTATTAGATGTTTTACAAATTCGTTTTGGTGAATTACCGCCCTTGTTGGTTTCAACGATTAAATTCTTACCAGATGTGACTTTATTAAGACAACTGCTTAAAAAAGCCGTTCTGGTTTCCTCAGTGGCTGAGTTTGAGGTGGCGGTGGCTGAGGGAGTTAAACCTTTAGTGGAGCGTGTCACCACTCATTAAATGGGGTCAAGATTACACCTACAAGGTCTTCAAGACCTTGCAGGTGTTACTCTTTTTCCTGACCTGCAAGGTCTCAAATGGTTCTGTAATTCCCATTAGCTCACGGATAAATATTGGGTAATATATTTTATGCAGCAATTTCTTAAAAGTGTCTTTCTTTTTGCCAGCCTATCCGACGATGATTTAACGCGCCTAAGCCAAATTGTGACCGAAATTCGGGTGGCGGCGGGGGAGGTTTTATTTGTTGAGGGTAGTTTTGGCGACTTAAGTTATATTATCAAATCAGGTCAAATTGAGGTTTACAAAATTTCTTCTGATGACGAAATTTTGTTAGCCACGCGTGAGGCGGGCGAAATTATTGGCGAGATGGCGTTGCTGGATGCTCAACCGCGCATGGCGACGGCGCGGGCGCGTCAGGATACTGTTTTACTAGCGATTAACCAAGTTGAATTTAACCAATTGTTAGATAGCAGCCCAACAGCGGCGCGGGCCATTCTGCAAATTTTGATGCCACGTTGGCGAGCAACGGAGGAGGTGCTTAAACAGAGCCAGCATGTGATTGAGCAGCAAGCCCAGAATTTGGAGTTGGCTTTTAGTGCCTTACAATTGGCTAACGAAGACTTGGAACAACGGGTAGAGGCGCGCACATCGGAGCTACTTAATGTGACGTTAGAGCTAGAGGCGTATCAGCTTCATTTGGAAGATAAAGTGGAGAGTCGGACAGCGGAGTTGACCATTGCCAATCAACAATTGCAGGCGGAAATTGCCGAGCGACAACGGGCGGAGGAGGCGTTGTGGCAGCAAAATGAATATTTGGCCGTGTTATATGACATGACATTGGGTTTGATGAGCCGATTGGACTTAAATGAATTGTTAGAGACATTGGTTAAACGGGTGGCGCAGTTGTTTAATGCGCCGCATGGCTTCATTTTTTTACCTAGCCCTAGTGGGACTCATTTGGAATTGAAAGTAGGTTTGGGCGATTTTGCTGACCATAAGGGTTGGCAAGTGGCGTGGGGGCAGGACTTGGCGGGTAAGGTTTGGCAATTGGGGCAACCGCTGACCAATCCCCATTACAGTGCATGGACGGAACATTCCTCCCCAACCTCGCTGGCGCATATTGGCTTGATAGCGGGTATTCCTTTGGTGATGGGTTTGCCCTGGAGTACGTCACCTAGCGACCATCCCACTCTTTATCAGCCTAAAACGTTGGGTGTTTTAGGGATTGCTTATCATCAAGAACAGGAGTTATCTTTTAATCATCATCAAATTGAGTTGTTAGGGCGGTTTGCTCAATTGGCTTGCATTGCGCTAGATAACGCCCAACTCTATCAGTCGTCGCGGCGAGAAAAGGAGTTCATGGAGGCGATTGTGTTGAATAGCCCAGTGGCGATTGTAATTAGTGACCTGAATAATTGTATTACGGATTGGAATCCTGCGGCGGAGGTTTTATTTGGTTATAGCAAGGGTGAGGTCATGGGTTTGCTGGTGGATGATGTGGTCATGTCTAGCGGATTATTACATGGTGAGGCGAACCAATTTAGTGAAAAAATTATGGCGGGCGAGATGATTCGGGCTATTACCCAGCGTCAACAGTGTCAGGGTCAGTTGGTGGATGTGGAATTGTTTGGTTTGCCGATTACGATAGACCAGCGGCGGGTGGCTAATTTGGCAATGTATCATGATATTACGGAATTACAACAGGCGCGGCTGGCGGCGGAGAGTGCAAATATGGCGAAAAGTGCCTTTTTAGCCAATGTGAGCCATGAGCTACGCACACCTTTAACGTCTATTTGTGGCTTTGCTAAAATTATTGATAAGCGGCTGCATGAACGGGTTTTGCCCGCCATCACGACGGATGACCCTAAAACATTACGGGCAGTGGGTCAGGTGACGGAGAATATTAATATTATTGTTTCGGAAGGGGAACGGCTCACGGCACTTATTAACAATATTTTAGATTTAGCCCAAATTGAGGCGCAACAGATTTTTTTAACCATGAAGCCTATCGTCATGGCGACGATAATTCAACAAGCTACGGCTGAAGTAAGGCCACTCCTTGACCAAAAAAATCTCCCGTTAGTTATTGAAGTGGAGGAGGCTTTACCTTTAATCAGAGGGGATACGGCACGTTTATTACAGGTATTAGTTAATTTATTGTTGAATGCTATCAGCTTTACAACGCATGGGCAGGTCATTTGTCGGGCTAAACAAGTGGCTGATGAGGTGATGGTTAGTGTCATTGATACGGGTATTGGCATTGGTGAAGCAGACTTGGCGCGTGTCTTTGATAAATTTAGTCAAGTGGGTAATTTATTAACGGACAAACCTCATGGGACAGGTCTTGGGTTAGCCATTTGTCGGCAGTTGGTGGAGTTGCATGGGGGGAAAATTGGAGTTGAAAGTGAACTTGGTGTAGGGTCTCATTTTTGGTTCACGCTACCGATAAAGTAGACATTATCAGTATATCAAGATTTATACCCTCACCCCTGCCCTCTCCCAAAGGGAGAGGGTGTATCTTGTCTCCCCTCGCCCAAAGGGAGAGGGGCGGGGGTGAGGGGGATTTAATTATTACGCCCAAATCTTGATATACTCAGTATATCAAGATTTGTAGGGGCGTACCCTTGTGGTCGCCCTGGTGGGTAGGGACAAGCCCTACCCCTACGACAAAATGTTGATATACTGATACTGATTATACCGATTTAATGATTTTCGTAGGGGCAGGGCTTGTCCCTGCCCACAATGGGGCAAGCACAAGGCATTGCCCCTACAAAATGTCAACGATTTTTTAATCGGTATAAACTCTAGTAGGAATTAGGAATTAGGAGTTTGTAACTCCTAACTCCTAATTCCTAATTCCTAATTCAAATGTGGCGACGATATTGGCATAAACTCACTATTAACCGTAAGTTCACGCTATTTTTTGGCTTATTGTTAATGTTAGTCATCTTAGTTGCCCTGACGGGTTTTTTTGCGTTGATGACCGTTCAACGGCAAACGGAAGCCACGATTGTGACAAGCATGGAGTTTCAACGGCTAGTTTTAGAGATGGATGGGCATTTACAACGGGGGCGGGCCTCAGAGAAAGATTTTTTTCGGCAGTGGTCGGTGTTGGGTTATGCTATCGCTGAAAACAAATATTTAAGTGTCTATCAAAGTGAAATAGAGACGGTGAATGATATTAATACGCACCTGCAATCTTTAGTCCTAGACCCCAGCATTAGCCCTGGGTTGCAGGTGAGTCATCTTAAGTTAGCGGAATATGAACGTTGGGTGGGTTTATATCGGGCGCGCGTGGATAGTGCGGTGGAAACGGCGGCTAAATTAGATGGCGGGGGCAGTAGTATTTTGCAACAATTAGAGCAAGAAATGTTGATTTTGCAACTCTTGTTCAAAGATACAGACAGTTTAGAGTTGGCACAATTGTTATTATCAAGTAAGTTAGCTATTCAGCAGTTTCAACTTGACCATCAACCTGAACATATTCAACAGGTATTTAAGTTGACGCACCAGCTTCAATCAGGGATTAATTTAACTACATATTTGAATAGTGACCAACGAATACAGGCCGAGCATCTTTTAACCAGTTACGAAAGTAATGCCCGCGAGTTATTGGGTTTAGATTTGGCCTTGCAAAAGAAAATTGATAGCTTTGACCAATTTCCGCCCTTACTTGATGTGATTGCTGACCAATTAACCACCTTAGCCACGCGGCAAGTCTCGCAAGCGCGGCAGGATATTACCCTGACTCGTTATTTTGCCTCGGCTTTATTGGGTGGAGCGGTGTTGGTGGCGGTTATTTTTGTAGTCGGGATTGCGGTTATTTTGAATCAAAGTATTACCCATAAAATTGTTAAACTAACGGACGTTGCCATGAGCTTTCGCCAGGGAAATTTAAGCGCGCGGGCGGTGGTGGATAGCGAAGATGAGTTAGGACAGTTGGCCTTGAGTTTAAACGCCCTGGCCACGCGAATTCGTTTTTTAGTTGGACATTTAGAGCAGCAGGTGGATACGGCTGAGGCGCGTATGGCGCAAGCGATTGATACTATCTCTGAAGGTTTGGTGTTATATGATGCGGCAGACCGTTTAGTTTTATGTAATCGTCAATATTTGGACATGCAAGCTCCTATCAGCGATTTATTAAGCCCTGGGACAACCTTAGAAACAATATTACAAAGTATGGTGGCGCGGCAGGCTTATTTAGAGACGACCCTTTCGCCTGAAGCATGGTTACAAGAACAATTAGCCCAATATCGCGCTCCACATGGGCTGTTTGAGCAACAATTAGCCAGTGGGCGATGGGTGCAAGTGAGCGTTAGCCAAACGCAAGATGGGGGACGGTGCGCCCTCTGGACGGATATAACGGCCCGTAAACAGAGTGAAACGGAATTACGCCAATTATTTGCTTCCGAGCAACGGCAACGCCACATGGCCGAAAGTTTGCAGCAAGTGGCGGTAGTTTTAGGCACAAGTTTGGATTTGAATACCGTTTTGACGATGATTTTGGAGCAGTTGCGACGGGTGATTGAGTATGATAGCGCGGGGATTATGTTGCAGCAACAAGATCGGCTGTTGGTGGTGGGGGGTGTGGGTTTCCCTACGGAGATAATTGGGTTAGCTATTTCGTTAGATACCGTTACTCCGTCCACGCGAGTATTTCACCAACGACAACCGATTATCATTTCTAATGTGCAGCTTGAGCCAGGCTGGGTGCAGACTGACCACATGGCCCACTTACGCGGTTGGTTAGGCATTCCCTTGTTGGCGGGGGATGCACCCATTGGGGTTTTAACTATTGACAGTACCAAAGTGGGTGCATATCACCCGCATGATGCTCAAGTGGGGCAGGCGTTTGCTCATCAAGCCGCGATTGCGATTCAAAATGCGCGGCTATTTGAGGAATTGCAATTGGCTAAAGAGCAGGCGGACGCGGCCAATGAAGCAAAAGGGGCTTTTTTAGCCAATGTCAGCCATGAATTGCGTACACCTTTAACCTCCGTATTAGGTTTTGCTAAGATTATTAAAAAACGTCTTGAGGAGCGCATTTTTCCGCAATTACCTGAGAGCGATACTAAAACTCAGCGGGTGAAGCAACAGGTAAGTGATAATCTGACGATTATTATTACGGAAGGAGAACGCTTGACGCACTTAATTAATGATGTGTTAGATTTGGCGAAAATTGAGGCGGGTCATCTCGAAAATACCTTTGAGCTATTGGCGATTAATCAGGTCATTGAGCAATCCGTGGCCGCGACAGCTTCATTATTTGCCAAGCATCAACTCATCAAAAAGATTGAGCCAGATTTGCCCTTAGTGCGGGGAGACCACGCTCATTTGGTGCAGGTGGTGATTAATTTGCTCTCAAATGCGGTTAAATTTACGCCGCAGGGTCAGGTGATTTGCCAAGTGAAATATCATCAGCCGCATATCATGGTCAGCGTGATTGATACGGGCATTGGCCTAGCTCCCGCCGACCAAAAGACGATTTTTGAGAAGTTCAAACAAGTGGGCAATACTTTAACCGACAAACCCCAGGGAACAGGGCTAGGCTTAACGATTTGTAAACAAATTATCGAGCAACATGGGGGCAAAATTTGGGTGGAAAGTGAATTGGGGCAAGGGAGTAATTTTTCGTTCACTCTGCCCATTTTTGAGGCACTACCATTAAGTTAGTGAACTGTGACCCTCACCCCCGTCCCCTCTCCCAGCGGTAGAGGGGAGACAAGAGACTCCCTCGCCCTTTGGGAGAGGGTTGGGGTGAGGGGGATTTGGGCTTAACTTAATGGCAGTGTATTTTTGAGGGGGCGTATGCAGGACAAACTTAAAACGAAAGCCCAATTAATGGCAGAGTTAGCCGCCAGCCGTCAGTTAATCGAAACATTGCGCGAGAGCGAAAAAAGGTCGCGTGATTTATTTGAAAACTCACCCGATGCTATTTTTGTGGAAGATGTGTATGGTTATGTGTTGGACGCGAACCCCGCGGCCTGTGCCTTACATGGGATGACGCGGTCAGAGTTATTGGGGATTAGTGTGCTAGAGTTAGTGCCGCCCTGGTTACGGGAGGTGGTGGCGGAGGCATTTAAGACGCGGCAAATCAATCAGCCTGAACATCTGGAAAGCCTCAGTTGGACGAAAGATGGGCGGACGGTGCCAGTGGAGATAACCACTACCCCGATTGAATATTTAGGTCAACCCGCGATTTTGTTACATGTACGTGATATTACGAATCGTAAAAAAGATGAAGCCATGTTACAGGTGCAGAATGAATATTTGGCCGCACTGCATGAGACTACTTTGGGTTTGATTAGTCGGTTTGAATTGAATGAATTATTAGCCACTATTGTTAATCGAGTGGCGCAATTAGTGGGTACGTCTCATGGGGCGATTTATTTGCTGGATGAGGAGACGGAGGCCATGGTGTCACGCGTGGGCATTGGGCTATATCAGCCTTATTTGGGTTATCGGGTGATGCTGGGCGCGGGGTTGACGGGGCAAATTTGGCAAACTGCACGGCCATTGATCGTGCTTGATTATGATACGTGGTCGGGGCGTGTCGTCGGGCATGAGGATGGGGTTTTTGGGGCCATGATGGGGGTGCCACTGACCCATGCCGACGTGAATTATCAGCAATCACGGGTTATTGGCGTTTTGGCGGTGGCGCATGAGCCAAATTCAGGCCGCCAATTTATTCATACGGAGTTGGAATTGCTCAAGCGTTTTGGGCAGTTGGCTTCTCTCGCGATTGATAATGCCCAGCTGTTTCAACAGGCGCAACGGCGGGCGCATGAAATGGCAACGTTGGCCGAGATAGGACGGGAACTTTCTTCCATCCTTGACCTGACGGTTGTTTTGGAACGGATGGCCTATTTGGTGAAAGATTTATTACGCAGTAATGCTATTGCGTTATACTTGCAACGACCTGAGCAGCCGACTCAGTTTCAAGCGATTCTGGCGTTAGGCGAGGAGTCTGAGGGGGTTAAGGGGCATACCGTTGAAGTGGGGCGGGGTATTTTAGGCGATATTGTGCAAACGGGGCGGGCTGAATTTGTCAATTATCTTGACCAAGACCCGCGTACCTTAATTATTCCTAATACTTCAGCCGACCTCAATCATGGGTTAGCGGCGATTCCGTTGATTTCGCGGGGGGAAACGTTGGGCGTTTTGGCTTTATGGCGGGCGCGTTCGGAGGGGTTATTTACCCCAGCCGATTTAGAGTTTCTCATCGGGTTTGCCCGTCAAGCGACCATTGCGCTGGATAATGCGCGACTGTTTCAACAGATCCAAAGTGAATTGAAAAAGCGTCAACAAATTGAGGCTGATTCTATCGCCAATGAACGTAAATATCGAGATTTGGTTGAAACAGCCAATTCGATTATTTTAGAGTGGGATAGTCATGGTCGGGTCACTTTTATGAATGAATTTGGCTTGGCCTTTTTTGGCTATACGGCCGTTGAGTTAATGGGTCAAAATGTGATGGGGACCATTGTGCCGCTGACGGAAACGTCGGGGCGTGATTTGCAGTTTCTCATGGCGGATATTGTGGTTCATCCTAGAAAGTATGAACATAATGAGAATGAGAATATTACTAAAGATGGCAGACGGGTGTGGTGTGTGTGGTCAAATACCGCCCAATTTGACGCGCAAGGCAACTTCATGGGTTTGCTGTCCATTGCCAATGATATTACGGCGCAGAAATTAGCGGAACAAGCCATTTATCGGCAGAGTGAATATTTGGCGGCGTTACATGAGACCACGTTAAGGTTATTGCGGCGGTTAGAAATTCATGATTTGTTGGAAGATATTATTCGACGGGCGGCGCAACTGTTTAACACTGAACATGGGTCAATTTATTTTATGGATCCAACCCAGCAATACCTGGAACTTAAAGTGGGCATTGGTCTTTTTGGGGCTAGAGTGGGAACAACTTTAAAATTAGGCGAGAGTATGCCAGGGCAAGTTTGGCAATATAAACAGCCGCTGTTTATTAATGATTATACGACCTGGGCGGAGCGTTCACCGAATTTTGATTATAGCCATTTGCGGGCGGGCATTGGCGTGCCTTTAACCCATGTGGCGGTTGAAGGCCATGAAGCACCCATTATGGGGGTTTTAGGTTTGGCGTATGATTTTAACTCGGCGCAAGTTTGGGATGAGGCGGCGGTGGTGTTATTAAGTCGTTTCGCGCAATTGGCCTCCATTGCCTTAGATAACGCGCGGCTTTATGAAGAAGCGCAAACGGCTCGCCATGAGGCTGAGGCGGCGAATGAGGCCAAGAGTGCATTTTTAGCCAATGTAAGCCATGAACTGCGTACTCCCTTGACCTCTGTGTTGGGTTTTGCTAAGATTATTGGGAAACGGCTAGACCTCATTTTCCCGTTAGTGACCACTCCCAATCCTAAAACCCAACGCGCCATGACGCAAGTGCAGCAGAATGTGGAAATTATTATTGCGGAAGGTGAACGACTCACGGCGTTAATTAATGATGTGTTAGATTTAGCCAAAATTGAGTCGGGTAAAATTGAGTGGCACATGCAACCGCTTGACCTGACGGAGGTAATTCAGCGGGCGGCGGCCGCGACGGCCTCGTTATTTGCTCATAAAGAGGTGCCGTTACTCATTGAAGTTTCTTCCTCGCTGCCGCAGGTCGTTGGCGACCAAGACCGCTTGCTCCAAGTGATGATTAACTTGATTTCTAATGCTAATAAATTTACCTCAACGGGCAGCATCACTTGCCGCGCCAAGCCATCGGGCAGCGAGGTAATTGTCAGTGTGGTGGATACGGGCATTGGTATTGCTGCCCAAGACCAAAGTAAAGTATTTGATAAATTTAGACAGGTGGGCAATACGTTGACCGATAAGCCGCAAGGGACGGGCTTAGGGTTGCCGATTTGCCGCGAAATTATTCATAATCATCAAGGGCAAATTTGGTTGGAAAGTGAATTTGGGCGCGGGACAACGGTCTCATTTAGTTTGCCTATCATGGTTTCGGCGGTCAGTAATAATGCGCTGACCGAGGCGTGGGTTAAAAAGTTAGATATTGATTTATTACTAGAGCAGTTTGGCATTCAACAAAATATTGAGCAAGCAGGACTAAACCATAAGAAAACGGTTCTAGTGGTAGACGATGATGCCAATATTCGGCAGATGTTGGTGCAGGAATTGGAGGCCAAAGGCTACCAAGTGTTAGAGGCGAAAGATGGCTTGGATGCGCTGACACAGGTGAAGCAACATCATCCTGATTTGCTGACGTTAGATGTCATGATGCCCAAGATGAATGGCTTTGATGTGGCCGCGTTATTAAAAAATGACCCCATGACGGCGAACATTCCTATCATTTTATTAACAATTGTTGAAGATGAGCCGCGGGGTTATCGCGTCGGGGTTGACCGTTATTTCCAGAAGCCGATTGACATGCCTAGATTATTTACCGAAATTGAAGCCCTCATTGCTCAAGGCGGCTCCCGCAGAAGCGTGTTGATTGTAGACCAATATCAATCCCCTGAACAGCCCCTCACCCAAATTTTTCAAGCCCAGGGCTACTTGGTGGCTCAACTTGCGCCCCATGAGTCGCTCATTCAAACCGCCCTAATGATGAAACCTGATATGATTATTGTCAACTCTGACCACCCCGAAGCATATTATGATAGTATCCGTACCTTACGCTATGAGCCAGGACTTGAAAATATCATGTTCTTCTTTTTTCAAGAGAGTCATTAATCCATTACAATGAGATGTTGTGTTGCCATGAACAGACAGGAATGTCTGTTCTACCGTAGGTCAGATATTCTTGTCTGATTTATCTCTTTAGATTTGACCGTCAAATCTAAAGATTTGGACTCCAGAGTTAAAATTCAATTTTCGCCATGATTTAAGGAAACCCATGTCAGTTCTTCCCCTAAACCGCCTCATAAAACGTAATGAAGCCACCGCGTGGCTTACCCAATTTAGCCACCTCATGCCTGGGGTGAAGTTAGCTTTAACGAAAGCTGATGGTGACCTCTTTGCTGATATAGGTCAGTGGCATGAGGCTGAATTAGCCGAATTTTTAGCTCAGGCCAATAGCCCCTTACGTGGCCTTTATATGGGCGATTGGGCGTTACAACCACTTATTGTGAATGACCATTGGGTGGGCGCGTTAGTGGCGTTTGGCCCTTTAAATGAGGCGGGCTGGCAATGTTTACATTATAGCTTGACCTTGTTTTTGCATGAAGTGGCGGAAAAACGGTCATTGGCGAATGAAGCCTTAGAACGCTATCGTGAAATCAATTTGCTCTATCATATTACGGAAACGATTGGCAGTAATTTAGACCCTGATATTATTCCCCAATTAGTTTTAACGGAAGCGGTACGGGTGATTCAAGCCGACATGGGGGCCATTCTGTTGCCATCGGCGGAAAACCGCGCCGATTTGAAAGTGCGGGCTAGTTTTGGGTATGATGAAACAGATGAATTTCTCGAAGGAGTGACCCATTATTTGATTGAACAAGTGTATGAAACGGGCCACCCTGAAATTTTTACCTCATTATCCCTCGCCTCCAGTCCAGTGGATGTCATTTTGTGTGTGCCATTGAAAATCCGTGACCATATCCTGGGCATTATTTTGTTAGGGCGGAAGGTGCAGCAAACGGTCTTTACGGCGAGTGACGAAAAATTACTTATGGCTTTAGCCAATCAAACCGCCATTGCCATAGATACGGCCTGGCTACACCAGC
>Ga0316611_1000623_pt1 | contig 11639 bp, 17 predicted proteins | sample MIS2016202_MG_FD_207675 | JGI IMG/M metagenome (GOLD analysis project Ga0316611, IMG submission 207675) | Microbial mat bacterial communities from Middle Island sinkhole, Lake Huron, Michigan, United States - MIS.2016.202 | ecosystem: Environmental > Aquatic > Freshwater > Lake > Sediment... | reverse complement strand
CGAAAGCCGCGAATTATTTTATAAAGCAATTATTAATAATTCGCTCGATGACCTTATAAAGGCATTGCAAAACAGTTTGTTAGATAAGTGGATTTTAGAAAACATTACAATTTTAACACCCAAATACATACTCAAAGATGAAAACACCGGAAAATACATCAACTATACCGGCAGGGGAAGTGATAAAGGCGATAATAGAAAAGGGCAAACAGAACGCGCTGACCAACCCTCCAACTTCAACGATATTGGCTTGTAATAAACCGGTTCCCAGCTTTGCTGATGCCTCTCGTATAGTTATAAAAATTGTAATTGAGGAACTCAATAAACAAGGGAAAAAAATGATTCTGGATGATGAAATAAAGCGTTTATACAGATTGTTAACGCTTTATTTCACTGATGATATTGAGTTTGAAAAAACAAACTTTGAAACTACAAAAGGAACAAAGATGCCTTTTTCACTCAAAAAAGGTATTTTGTTGGTGGGTACCACGGGACGCGCTAAAACTTTTTGCATGGAACGGGTTTTCAATGCTTTTATAAGCCGCTACAATAAATCAAAGCTTTATCGCATAGTCAATAGTTATGAGATTCAAATAGCTTTTGAAAACGAAGGCACTAAGGCAATGAGCAAATTTCACTCAATCAGTTTTAACAGTGATGCCGGGCGCTACAATAATCTGTATATTGATGAGATTGGAGCTGAAAGTAGCGAAATAAATCACTACGGCAACAAAATAAAACCGATAGAGATGCTACTACATGAGCGCCATCGGGCGCTAATTGCCACCGGAGCCGTAACACACGCCTCAACAAATTTGTCAATCATAGATTTTAAAAACCACTATTCACCTCGTATTTTTTCGAGATTATTTGAGATGTTCAATATCATAACGCTAACAGGTAACGATCTGAGGGTATTCTATGAAAAACTATAATTTTTACGCATTTCAAACGCGATACAGTGCCGCTATTGAGGCAAATTTACACAGCCACAAACGAAACTCGATTATACGCCGTACCTGCGAACTACTCAACCGGTTCGATAATTATCTGCAAGAAGCGGCAATAAGCTACTGGAGCGACACATTCAAGATACCCAAAATTGTACTCAAATCGTACATTGCAGGCACTGAGGTACAAGAACAAAATGCAAGTGATAATTACAGACTTCGAAACTTTTTAGCTTTGTTTTCTATCCAACAAAACGAAATAAGCGGCGATGTAATCATACAAAAGGACGGTGTTCATTACACAATAGATGAATTGATTCTCGAATGTGAAGACAATGCCATTAGCCCACGCAATTTGCGCCGGTTTATCAATCCCGACAATCAAAACATTACAGTTACCAATTTACACAATCCGTTTAAAGACCTATTTCAACGCTATGCGGACAATTATAGAGGTGAAGCGTTAATCAGTGAATTGTCAAGTTGTATAACCGCTTACGATTTTGGAGACAAAGAACAAAGCGGGTTTTATAAAAAACAGATGGAATATTTTTTCCATAAATGGATGTGTAAAGCAGCCGGGCAGGCGCTTGGTTTAGGCAGTAACGATGTTATGCTTCTTTGGGTAGAACCGCTCGGTGGTTCCGGTAAAAGTTACATCAATCGCTGGTTATTCTCATTGCCTGAAATGATACAATATTACTTGCGAATGAGTGAAAACGAATCGTTTATTGACATGAAAGGTATTTCAAAAAAGATGTTTGCAATTGATTTTGATGAACTGCCATTGTCGAAAAAACGTTACCTCATGTTTAAATCACATATAGCGGCTGAGGTTGGTCAGGTTTATAATAAAAGTACAAAGCGTTACGAATCGTACAAACGACACGTAAACTTTATAGGTAGTACCAACAAAGCAAACCGCGCCGGGCAGCGTGGTTATTTGCTCGATGATGATAATGCGATGATGAGACGTATTGTACCTATTGAAATTGAGGGACAAATCAATTACAAAAAGTACATGAATGACATAGACCGAGAACAACTGTGGGGGCAGGCAGCGGCAACAATCTTACTTGCAAAACAACAAGGCGATGAAAAACTATTGAAATGGGATTGCGACCACGCCAAACTGCGCGAAATGAATAAAAGGTATGTTGACACATCAACCGGTGGCGTCGAAAGCGCAATCCGTAACATGTTTAAGCGTTCGCACCCGGCAAACGGTGGAATACTCATGCAAACCTCCGAAATTATCCAATATATGCAAAGCAAGGATATTAAAATTACCAATTCAAAGGCTGAACAAACCAAAATTGGCATTTTCCTCGCACAACAAAAGTACGAACAAGGAAGAAAAAGCAACGGTTCGTATGCTTGGTGGGTTTCTGTTTGATTTTTCGCACATACACACATCGTTTTTTTTGAAAAAGCAGCTATTATAATTCGGACTAAAAAAAATCTATCACCTACAAGCCTCAAAACGCTGTTTACAATCCAATTTTTTATTCTCTTATTATTTCTATTATTATTTATAAACTATAAAAAAAGAAAAAAAAAGTGAAGAGCAAAAAAAAATATGAGCAAAAAACGCGTTTGAGGTCATCAAGGTCATCAGGGGCGTTGATAATCAGTATATATTTTATGATGACCTCGCGCGCGAGGTCATCAGAGGTCAGCACTTTTTCTGATGACCTCAAAACGAGGTCATCAGAAAAATGCCCCTGTGTATCAACGCCCCTGATGACCTTGATGACCTTGATGACCTTTTTTCATGTTCACGTTTGCAGGTCATCAAAACGAGGTCATCAGGTCTTTTTTTGATAGTATTTATTAACCCTTACGTTCTTTGAAATATTTTACTGTGTGAAGTTGGGTTTTAAGGTGCAAATTTTGTATATTTGCAAAAAATAATCTGATTATGAATTGTAAAAAAATATCGTTTAGCGGACATGCTACCAAGCAAATGTTTGAGCGAAGTATAACAGAAAGTGAAGTTATTTCGGTTATCGAAGCCGGTACCATTATTAAAGAATACCCTGACGATAAGCCTTATCCAAGTTATCTGATTTTGGGTATAGTTAAAAAAAGGGTTTTACATGTTGTACTTTCAAAGGATAAAAACGCTAATTGTTATGTAATTACAGCTTATGAACCAGATTCAAAGATTTGGAATATTGATTTCAAAACGAAAAAATAGATATTATGGAATGTGTAATTTGCAAAAACGGTACAACGCGCAAAGGTAAGGTTACTATAACCTTAGAACGTAAAGGTACTGTTGTTATCATTAAAGAAGTATCGGCAAAAGTATGCAACAATTGCGGTGAGTACTATTTAGATGCTGATATTACAAAACAGGTGCTAAAGTTAGCTGAAGATGCTTATAAAAAAGGCACTGAAGTTGAAATTCTTAAAATGAGAAAAGTAGCATAGTCGTTTTTTTTCGATTACCAAAGCCGTTCACACACACCGAACGGCTTTTTTATTTCCCCAACTTTCCAACGTCCACAGGACTTGGAAACGTTAAAACACTTAAACTTTCAATCCGTAAATAAAACCATGAAAAAACTTACAATTTGTAAAAAAATTAGCTGTTTTTATTTTGTTTTGAAAGTTGGTTGTTTTATATTTGCGCTGTAAACAAACAACATAAAATGAAATTCAAAGATTCTGCTTTAGCGCATAAGTATTGCGATGGATTAACGGGAATTGAGATTGGAGGATCGGCTCATAATCCGTTTAATCTCAATACGCGAAATGTTGATTATACTGATTCACTAACAACAATTTTCAAGCTGGCAGAAATTGAACTTTGTGGAGAGGCGCTTCCCGTAGATATTATTGGAGATGCCTGTAATATTCCATTGCCTGATCATTCAGTTGATTTTGTGATTAGTTCTCACGTTATCGAACATGTGTTCGATCCCATTTCCGCAGTAAACGAATGGAAACGAGTAACCAGGTTCGAAGGTATAATTTATATTATTTGTCCACTCAAAGAATATGTACCAGGCGAGAACCGTCCATTCACAAAATTAACAGAACTGATAGACTGGTACAAAGGAAAAATAAAACCAGAAAACGTAAAAATGTTTGAAAATCAGCAAGGAATTGATAACGATCAAGGCTTGCCGGTTGAATATATTCACGAAATATTAGCCAATCACGAAACCGGACATTTCACCGTTTTCGATATGAATCTGATGTTAGAAATTTGTTGTTATTGTGGTTTGCGTATAATTGCCACACAGCCCAAAGATGATAAAGTTGGTAATGGTTTTACTGTGGTTTGTCGAACATAAGTATTTATAAACAAACATGATTAAAGTATTATTACCTAAAATAATTGGAGCGTGTCAGTATCACAGATGTTTGTTACCATATCAAAATAAATCAGGTATCGAATTATTTTATGATGATTTACAAGCAAATACAGGTGATATTGTTATATCTCATTATAGTAATATTGATTCTGAAACTATTCTAAAACTACAATTTAATGGAATTAAAGTAATTTTGGATATTGATGACTGGTGGCAATTGCCATTTACTCATATTGCTTATAAACAATCATTACTGTATGAAAGTGATATTATTGAGTGTATTAAAGAAGCTGATTATATCACAACAACAACCGAAATTTTAGCAGAAAAAATAAGAGTATTAAACCCAAATTGCGAGGTTTTTCCGAATGCTTTAAATGCTGATTTATGCAAAATAGAGAACATTCAAAATAAGAAATTCAGGATCGGATATATGGGAGGTAATACCCATATTTACGATGTGAAATTATTATCTGGAATGTATAAAAAGCTATTACCTTATAAAGACAAAATAGAGTTTGTTATTTTTGGATTTCCACATTCTAAAACCGGTAAGGAGTATGATATTTTCAGGGCTTATGTAAATACTATTTCAGGACATAGAGAATTGAGAATTTATAAAGAAAAAACAAGCGACGTTTTTAATTATCTGGATTTGTACAACAAATGCGATATGTTTATAGCTCCCTTGGTTAATGATGAATTTAACAGGTGCAAAAGTGAATTGAAAATAGTTGAAGCTGGTTGGTTTTATAAAGTTATTGCATCTTCTGATATGTCAGCATATAACAAGGTTATCGAACATAAAAAAACTGGTTATTTATGCAAAAATGCCAATGATTTTGCAAAAGCAATCATTTACCAGTTTGAAAACCGGTTGACGGTTGGTGAAAATCTCTATGAATTTGTCAACCAAAATTTTAATTTAGATACTATTAGACAAAAACGTTTTGAATTTTTAGAACTATAAAACAATGAATTACGAAGCAATAAATAATAAAATATCTGAAATTACAGGTATCCCTATTGATAAAATACCATTCAGAATTGATTCATATAACGATACTTATAAATGGTATGTTATCCATAAAAGTCATGGTACTTATTACGCTGTTGGAACCCCACGCGCACGAACCGACGCAAAAAGATACAAAATTGTATTAGATGATTTAGGATTTGTCGAAAAAAAGAAAGCCACAGAGATCATTCCGGTTCATGCCGACAAACAAGAAACGGAAATAGATTTATTATCGAAAGATTTTGTAAACAAGCAAAATGCACTATTAAAATCAATAGAAAATTTATTCATTGATTTGAAAAAAGCCTACAAATTCACCTTTGAATGTTTTGAATTAGACAAGCAAAAAGCAATTGAGATTATCAGAAAAACTTATGCTGATAATGTTACAGCTATTGAAGAATCACAAGAACATAACGAATTACAAACCACAATAGCGGATATTGAGCAAACAATTAAAAACACAACATTCTTATACAATGAATACAATGATCCCAAATATGCAAGTGAATTGCGAAAATTGAACGCTTCACTTAAATTAAAACGTGAATCATTAGCCAATTTACAACGCGAAAAAGCAGTTGCAATACACAAAGAGCAACAACGCAAAAATGAGTATTTAATACGTTTAGAATCAGATTCGATAGAATTATTTCGAGAATTTGATTTAAAAACATATTACAAAAGCGAAGAAAAAAGGAATACCCAGCAAGGAATTTTCAATTCAAGTATAAAAAACGAAATTGAAAGTTTAAAAAAACTTAATTACAATACATCTTTGATAGAAAAATTCATTGAATTGCTTAAAACAGACCGCAATATAATTACTGATAATTTCACTATTGAGCAAATTGAAAGCATCATTGAAAAAATAACCAACGATAAAAAGCAACGTGAAAAACAAAGAGCTATAAGTAAAGCAAAAGCATTAATCAATTTATTATAAACACTATGGAATACAAGTATAAATTAAAACGGTTTTTGGATGAGGGCTTAAACCTCGACCAATTGACACCAGACACGCGCGAAATTGTGAATGAAATTATCTATTTGTCGCGCGATGAGGTTACAGGTAATCCATTTGCAGATGATGTAACCGCAGTAAAGTTAGATTTAAAACTATTTGAAAAGCGATATGATGAGCTTTTACAGGCATTGCCTCCCGATTCATTGACAAGGCAAAAACATGAGTTTGAACAGCAAAAGCAATCTGGGAAAACTGATCAGCACAATGATATTGTTACGATGCTAAAAATCAAGAAAACAGTATCATTAACCGATTTAAGAAAGGCAAATATTGCACCTGCTGAGGTTAAAGATTACTGGGGATTTTCTGATTATCCCGATAAATTTTCAGCACTGGGACTTAATTTCAAACGAACATTTGTATTTGGTAATTTTTCAGGCGCTAATTACAAAATAGTATGATCGATGATATATTAAATAAAGTCAGCGAAAAATTAGAAATTCCCGTGCCAATGATTTGTAACACATTGATACAGGATCGTAATACAGTTGAAGCAAGGCAACTGTTTAGTCATTTCGCTTATCAATCCGGTATAGAAGTAAAACGAATAGCACACAAATTAGATTCATGCGAATACACGGTAAGACTTTATTTAAAGGCAGTTAAAGACAAAATTAAATTAGTATGTTATAAAGAATTTCATCAAAAATACAATATTATAAATGGACACAACTGATCCCCTATTACAGGAAGAAATTATAAAGCGAGATTATACAACTCCCGATGCTCAAAGGACTGGAATAAATTCCAATGAACCTCCTATTGTACCAAACGAAAGCGGCGAAGCGCCTCCAGTGCAAAGCGATGTACACGAAATGCAATACGATAACCCGGAAGCCATGCAATCGGAAAGGTTTGCAGTGGAACGGTACAAAACCACAGCCGCAATTATTATAGGCGCTATAAATAAAGGAATTAAAAAGTTTTTGCGATTTGGCTTTAAATACAATGCTGAAACATTCAAAGAACAATTAAGCCCATTACCGGAGGATGTGCAGAAAAAATTCATCATTGAAATAGCTAAACAGGAAAATAAATTAACTGAAATTATTTCGTTAAATAAAGATGAACGTCAGAAACTTAACGATGCAATGTGTCCTGTTTTGGCAAAATATCATATTAACGTTGTACCAAATCGCTTTGCACCCGAATTTGAACTTATTGCGGTTACATACTCAATAATAACTGATAAATTTGGACAATATAATAATTTCATTGCTGAAATGAAGGATAGTTTACAGAATGTTACCAAATCATATATCCAAGAAAACCGTACATCTTTCTGGAAACTGTTAAAACTTGGTATTGCTTCACTCAAAATGAGATGAGAGAAAATTTTTGTACCATAGTATGTGGAATGCAAGGAATTGGCAAAACTTTTACCAGTCGCGAAATTATTAAACAGTATTTGCGTAAACATCATAGACCGGTTTTAATTTTCGACAACAACGACGAATTTACAGAGTATAAAAGTATTTATTATGATGCTGATGAACCTGACCGCACAATCCGCGCACATGGTCGCACTGATGGGGGGCGACCATCTGGGATTGCAGCATTAAAAAATGCAGAAATACGTAGGATCAGACCATACACAAAGCGAGGTTATCCCTTGGATGACATTCAAAAAGCCGAGGCAGTTCTAACCTGTGCGCTTTATTTTCGCAATGGTCTCTTTTATCTCGAAGATATAAACGGTTATATTGATTCCCGATCTATCCCAAAGGGATTTTACGGATTGTTAACCAGCATGAGGCATAAAGGTTGTGATCTCATTATACAATACCAGGGTATAACTAACCCAACAACAAAGATTTTTCAAAACAGCCGATTCCTCCGTCTGCATAAAACACAGGATTCAGTTATCAACATTCGAGGCAGGGTTTTAGAAACTTATGATTGTCTAAAAATCGGTGAAAATATTATAAACCTGTGTTATGATTCTGGAAACATACGCTATTATATATATATTGAAATCCCGACAAAGAAAATAATATTGAGTTCAAAAATTGATAATTCAATAATTGATAAAGCCATAGAAATGTATCTTAATGAATGTTATAGCGATGTAAAACAGTTTGCAAAAATAAACCGTATTAAAGACGAAGAGGCTTATAAACGATTGAAAATTGAGAAACGAAAGTTGTTAGTTTAGCGTTTTTTATCACTAATCCAAAGTTTTATAAATCTTTAAAATACAACAAACTATTGATTTGTTTTGTACAAAACAAGCAAAGATATAGATTTGTATTATAGTATTTTAAGATGTTATTTTGTTTATTGAAGTTTTAATTTTTAAGTAAACTAAAAACAAAAAATATGGGACTTTGGGGAATAGGGGACAAACGCAAAGCGCTTCAAGACAGCCGCAGAATTGCCACCCAAAAAATTATGAATGCAGACGGAGCGCCTTCAAGCGAGCCTATGCAAGTTGCAACCGTAGCCATTAAGGCTTGTGTAAAAGCCAATTATTCAGGTAATACCACTACACTCTATTTATTCCGTGATACCACAGTTAACAGCTCAACCGGCGAGATTTCGCATAATGGAGCTGCAACCGGTATTCTTGTGAAAAACATTGTAGAATATCAAGGTGTTTTGGATGAGCTTGCACGCGGTGATCGTTTCAATGTAAGAGGAATTGCATTCCATTTGCACAACGCTTCACAGAAATTCAACGAAATCGAGGTTGATTATTCATCTTCAATTTTTGGCAAAAATGCCGGTAAAACGGTACATCCCGATAACTATGTCTCTGCCACAGACTACAATACCAATGTCGTAAACATTCGACCGTTGGACTTTGATGTTGACAGCAAAACAAGTGTTTACACTGAGATTGTAAACGATTCAACAGCTTCTGTTGGCGCTACTTTCTCGATTGTGTTCGAAATCACAGAAGTTAAAATAAAGTAAGCCTCGCGGCTTACTTCTTTTCTATTGTATGAACAAACAAGAATTAATTGCACGGGCATTTGTTACTAATCGGATTGCTATTTTAGAGCTAATCGGATTGTATAAGCAAATAGACATTGACAAGTTAACAATAGTTGACGCTGTGTCAATCGCTTCTGATTTATATGATTCTGATGACCGTTTTAAAAATGATTTAATCAGTTTGGTTGCTGTATATGAAAATGCGAGCGATTCGGTTAGTGCAATAGCTGATGCTGCTAGCTCTTTTTTTCAGACAATAGGACAATTTGCTTCTAAAATTGGTATTAAAGGCGCTCAAAGTGTTGACTTAACAAATGCTGGCACTGCGGGAATGGGTTACACAACTCAAAGCACTGTTGAAATTTTACAATTGATTGCTGATGCTGAAAATGAGCAAAAATCAGTAAATATTCTTATGCTTATTGCTTCTGTTGGGTTTGTTGGGTTTGGTGCATACAAATTATTAAAATAGATTATGTACTACAATAGTGTGGGTGATTGGTTCCGTAGAACCTTTAAAAGCAAAGCGAAAATTGAACGTGATGAAGTTGATAACCAACAAAGGGAATTAGCTTTAAAACAACAACAACAAGCTATTGAGCAACAAACAGCAGCCTGGAATGCTTACCTGCAAAAACAAGCCACACAAGAAATACCACGTTACACATATTTATTAATTGCAAGTATAGGATTTTTAATATTGACATTCATAATTAAGCGAAAATGAAAAAGAAGATCATATTTTTCGGGAGTATTGGCGTTGTATTGGCTTTGATTTTAGTCATGTTTACCGGTGCATTGAAATTCAATGCTGATGGCGACAAACAGGAGCCACCGGTTTTATTGAGTTTTTGGGATAAACTCAAACTTTGGTTTTACAATTTGATTGGCAAACCGGCAAAAGTGGCAGCATGTGGAAACCAGAAATTGAATTTTGCGGGCGTTCAGGACGGGTTCATCAATGGAATGTTGGTTGGATGGGCGATCATTGGTGTAATGATATTAATAAAAGGTGTGCCTCTGGCTAAATTCATTCTATCCGTATCAAACAAAAGTTCGAACATTGGTCGGGCAATAAGTTCGTAAACATGAAAAAATTATTTTACATCAGCATTATTATATCGGTTATTATTACCGGTATATGGTTTTATCGCAAGAAAAAAACTGATGACATTGTTTTCACCGATAATCAGGCAGCCAACAAATTACTAAACGATTATTTTTCAGCAAGTGAAAAAGAAACTTTGGTAAAAGCAATAGCAGCGAATAAAAAAGGATTTTCGGACAACAATGTTGATTTACAAGCGCCAAGAGGAATAAATGAATCGGATTACATGATAATCATTTCATTGGATAAAATTAAATTCAAAAGCGCATCAGAAAAACAGGAGGTTCTTGATCTGTTGAACGGTTTTTTTACCAGTAATGTAAGTTATCGAAACACAGAGAATACAGCTAACAACTGGCAAAATCAATATTCGGATATGTCAAACGATGAGGCAGCACGTAGAGAATGGGGCGGGTTTAATCGCAATGTAGAATACGCACAGTAAAATGATTTACGAATATATTGAAGCGTGTAAACAACCGATTAAGATTGAATTATCGGTTAATAATTGCGATTGTGTGATAAGTTGCGTTGATGCAAACGATTATAAACGTCGTTTTTTTGCATTGGCAAAACAAACCACAACTCCAAAAAATTATACTTTTCAATTACCGGTAACATCTGAAAAATTGTTACTTATGATAGATGGTAATTGTAAGGTAAATGATTTTTTTATTACAACGTTTCAAAGTTCGGTTAATCAATCTGATGAGGCATTTATTCAGTTCATTGAGTTATTTGCTTATGATGCTCACAAAGCAAAGCGAGGCATGTATTATGATGACAATTACTCTATTGATGTAATTAGATTTATGAATCATACACCTTGCCGCGTAGATATTTCAACAAGGGTAATTGAGTTTTCACAGAGTTATTTGAAACAAACGACTATCCCACGTATCGTTTTACTGGGATTACACGAACGCGCTCACATGGAATTAAATTCTAATGCTGCTGATGAGTTTGAAGCTGATCGTCTGGCTTTAGATATTTATTTGAGACGAGGACACATAAGACATGAAGGGTTTGAGGCTTTTGCTTCAATTTTCTCGGCAACAAGTCAGAATGTACAAAGAACACAAACTATTTTAAATTCATTGTAATATGGGCTTATTTGATGGAAATTGGTCTGGATTTAACAGAAATACCACGACAAACAGAGGTGCTAATGACAGTATAAGAGCTGGTAACAGCGAATCAAACTCATTAAAACGTAGTTGGGATTGGATTAGCACACCAACAAACCAGGATAAAATAGGCGGGACAATTGCCT
>Ga0316611_1000622_pt1 | contig 11645 bp, 10 predicted proteins | sample MIS2016202_MG_FD_207675 | JGI IMG/M metagenome (GOLD analysis project Ga0316611, IMG submission 207675) | Microbial mat bacterial communities from Middle Island sinkhole, Lake Huron, Michigan, United States - MIS.2016.202 | ecosystem: Environmental > Aquatic > Freshwater > Lake > Sediment... | reverse complement strand
ACTTCCTAACTTTACAGCAAAAGTTGTATCCTCTCGAATTTGATCTAAGTAACCGATCATATATTTTCTGATATAATGCGTAGGGTAATATCAAACCTGAATCATAACACGGCAATAAATTGCCGCGCTGTTACGGGCTATCCCTACGCGATAAAAAAGTCCTGTAAGGACGGCACATAACAGCCCGGAAATTCATTTCCGGGAAATGTTTCCGGGAAAGCGTGGTTATTTTTCAGGTTTGATATAAGCACAGGATGCCCCTATAAAATACCGGAAAATTTGCTGATGGCTACTTATAAGTCTGACAGATTGTCATTCATATTTCCACCGGGTGTAATTCATGACTGTCGGTCGCCCCGAAATAAATTTCAGGGCTATAAGCTGAAGCAGGCTGAAGCCGGCTGGTAGTGGTGTCATACAAACTGTTTATAGATTAAGCATTTTAAATTATTATATTTTATTGTAAAAACATATTTTTAATATATAAGAATAAATGCAGATAGTTACAAGATACTACTTCAGAATAAGCTGACTGTTTTGTGATAATACCTTGTTTTAATTATTAAAAAAAATAGTCAATACAGACCCTCTACCAGCCCCCCTATCTCCGAAATATCCGCTGTAATTAATAGGATTTTTATCTTCCATGCCTGATCTCCTTATTATCCTGTGATATTCTTACCTCCTGATTTTTGCAATAAAACTTGTGTGCATAGAGTAGCAGGGGGAGTAACGGAAAAACTCCCATTTCCGTTTCGGGGCGGGGGGATGGGTTTTGCGTAAGGTGATATAATGATTAGCAAAGATCAACAATTTCAAAATTTTACAGAATACGGATTGAAATTGATTTGGTAAGCGTTTTTCTGAAGAAATGGGAGCATAAAATTCCCGAAATCGGGAGAGAGCGAAAATGCTGCCGAGACCGAAGATTTATCGAACCCCTTCTCAGATTATCCGGGAAGGGGTTTTTGTTTACCATTATCAGGGCAGATGATTCAGGTATTTTCGGATTACATTCATATACAACTCAATTTTTTCAGCATCTTCCGACCCTCTCACCCCTTTGGAACTGAAAAAATCCGATGCGTTTTTGAAATTAATCACAGACAACGCTTCAGCGCGATCAATTTCCTTGCGCTTATACATCTTACTCCCCAATTCCTGAATTTTCTTTACCTTATCTCTGACCTCTCCCTCATCTCTGGAATGCTTCATCAGAAAATTCAGCACCACCCGGTAAGATTCAAAATATGCCTTCAGAAAATCAGCAAACAATCTGAGCTTTCTGAATCCTACCGACGTGAGATTATAGGTGTCTTGCAACGTGGGATGAGGCATCAGAATCGCATCGCTGACAAATGCCTTGATATTTTCCTGCACAGAATGCTCCGGACTTTTTTCCATATCATACGCAAATTCGTATTTGAAAAAATTCTGCAAAAATGAGTATGTCTCATATAAGCCCGATACCGAAAACTGAAACGCATCCCGATCCAGAATCGCCAGCGCGGTGAATGCCGCCGGAGTAAATGCGACCACGCAGTTGTTTTTATAATATTCCAGCAACACCCGTTTGTTATCATTGACCTTGAATAACGGTTCCGAAGCGTTTTCTCCCTGTTCCGAAATTTTTTCAATCAGTTTTCCCTGAAGATAAGAATCAAACGCCGCCCGCGCCGCATGGGCAGGATCAATCAGCAGCGTATCTGCAAGATTCATTTTCTGAAAAACCAGATAATTCATATAAGTTTCAAATTCGGAGAAAAAATAATCATACGAAAACCGCTGTCTGGAACAATTGAGCAAAGCTGCGGCAACCACCGCATGAGGCGTAATCACGCTTACTTTGTCTATGCAGTTGAGCAGCATGTAGCCGATGCTGCGGCAAAGGGTGTTCTGCTCTTTGGGCGACATATCCCGGATATGAAGCCCGGTCTGTGCCATATAATCGTTTAACGAAAAGGTCTCGTGAAAACGGATATAAATTCTGCCATAGCGTTTTTTCAGAAATTTTCTCGCGCTGATCATCTGAGACAGACTTTCAGGCTTTTTCTGTCCGCCTTCAAGTTCATGTAAATAGGAGCTTTCCTCCAATACCCGATCATAGCCGATAAATACCGGCGCGAAAATCAGGTCTTCGCACGCGCCGTCTTTGAATGCGTTGAGAATAAGGGATAAAAGCCCCAGTTTGGGCTGAAGCAGCTTTCCGGTACGACTGCGTCCGCCTTCGATGAAAAATTCGATATTAAAGCCTTCTTCCAACAGTTTGTGAACATATTCCGCAAATACTTTGGAATACAGCACCGCGCCCTTGAATGTCCGGCGGATAAAAAACGCGCCCGCGCCTCTGAAAATCGGACCCATGGGCCAGAATGACAGATTTTTGCCTGCGGCAATATGCGGACACGGCATATTATGCACAAATAAAAGATACGATAAAATCAGATAATCAATATGACTTTTATGACAGGGAACCAGAATGAGCGGACCCCGGCGGGACATCACTTTGAGTTTGTTCAATTCTTCCGTACTCAGCGTATATCCGTCAAACATGGTGGTGGTCAGCCATTTTACCGCGCCGGCAAGCAGCCGCACCATAGCAATCCTGTATTTGGCGGCAATTTCATTCAGATAGCCGTTGGCTTCTTTATGCACTTTCCATTGCGGCACTTTCCGGGTTTGGGCATAATGTTCCATATAGGTTCTGAGCCGCTCATTGGTGAGGATATTTTCATTGAGTTCTTCGGGCGATTTGAGGATGGGACCCGTGATGCTCTGACGATGGCGATTGATTTGAACAATCAGCTCGCGTCTTAATATCGGCGCAAGTTTATCACCGGACATTTCCCGATATTCGGGTTTTTCCACAAATTCCTGTAAATTCAGCGGTGCGGAAACCTCCGCAAATACTTCGCCGGTTTTTTTCAGTAAAGCTCTCAACTGTTTGAATATTCCGGGATTTTCATCTGATCCGAAGATGAGTTCCGACAGACTTGTTTTTGTCCGGTGCGGGTCTTTGCTGAAAAACATCAGATGCGGCACAATATAAATCGGACGGGTAACGGATTTCTGCATTTCAATCAGATAAAGCAGCGGATCCGTATTATCTTTGACAAAGCGGAGATAAAATCCGCCTTTTTCCACCAGCGACAGAAAGCCGATTTTGCCTTTGAGCAGTTCTTCACGGATATAGCCGCCCGCATAAGGATCGGGAAAAGAAAAATGCCTGAAAAAATAATCCGCGTGAGCAAGGATTATCTTAAAAAGCCGGCGTATGGGCTGAAGGCTGAAGATGTTGAGATCAAAACCGATTTCAGGAACCGGCAGCCCGTCTTCCCGGTACCGGCTGTGATAAAACAAATATTCAATGCGGCTTTTATATTTGTTGGCATATACGATAACGGCGTCTTGGGGAAGTGATCGGATGGCGTCTGTCTGTTCTTTGCTGACAGCGACTCCTGAAAAGAGCATTCTGAACAGGCTGCCGGTCTGTCCGGGAAAATAGCAGGGATAGTGGTTATGCGTACCTTCAAGAGCCGCGTCAATCCATGCGCGTACTTTTCCGCATAAACGATTCCACATCAATCTGAGCGTTTGTATCATAAGATTTTTCCATTTCAAGCGAATTTTAATAATTTATATTTGAAATTAACAAAATAGCAGGGCGTTTGCAAGATTTTATTCAGATGTATTCCAAAAGTGCTTGCCTTAGAAAACTTCTTATGATACCTTTAAACATTAAATCGGATAATTATTTCGGTATCAATAAACTGGTTTGAAGGAGGATGATTTTCTATGAAAACATTGATTGGCGGGGCAATAGGGGCGGTGTTGGGACTCATCGGATTGGCAATATGGTGGAAACCGTTCTTACAGTTGCTGGCAGGTTCTATTCCGATTATGCTTCTGCTCGGAGGCGGACTCGCACTCTATCTGGGCTTTGACGAACTCAAAGACACCTGGAAAAATGAAAAAAAGACAAGCTGAACATGCACATATCAGAAGAGTCCTGAATCTTCACGGATGCAGGACTCTTTTTTTATTAGACCTCTTTCCGAAGTCCGTTTTTACGCCCCGAAATAAATTTCAGGGCTAGAAGCTAAAGCCTGCTTAAGCAGGCTTCGGCTTCTAGCCGGGCGATTTATCGCTAGGCGTTGAAAAATCAGGATAAATCTCAGTTTTGAAAGAGGTCTATTGACTTGCCATTTCTGATCGACGCTGTCGCAAGCTTATCCGCCCGTTCATTTCCTGCGTTTCCCGCATGACCTTCCACTTTGATCAGCTTCAGATTTTTAAACTGTTTCATCATGTTCCGAATCTCTTCGACAAGTTCCGTGTTGGCTTTGGCTTTCCAGCCCCGTGTCAGCAGACCGTGAGCATAGCCGCTGTCTGTGAACACAAGCACAGGCATATTTTTGTTTTTCACAGCCATAAGCCCTGCCTGAATTGCTTTAAGTTCCGCAATATTGTTGGTGGCAAGCCCGATGTATTCCGATATTTCTTTTTCATGGTCATCAAAGCGCATCAGCACGCCGATGCCCGCAGGTCCCGGATTGCCGGAACACGCGCCGTCTGTGTAAATCTGCACCTCGCCGGTTTGCAGCATTTCTTCGCGCCCATAGAGCCGGTACTTGCTCCGGATAGCTTCAGACGCATCAAGTTCCGGCTGCCATGATGCAGCAATATCATCAATATTTTCAAGTGATTCAACACGATGCCGAATCTTCTGATCCCCGATCAGCAAATCAATCGGCATCTTTTCAGCTTCATATTCATAAGGCGGCAGTTTCCATTGAAACTCTTTCGGATGAAGATGCAATATTGCCTGAAGCAACTTCAGCGTGGTGAGATACGGGTTGTATTTTTTCGGATCCGTGATGTGAATCTGAAAGCCCCGGCACAGTTTTCCCTGCCATTTGTTGGAAGTCGGCTCAAATGCCAACGGACGCAGAATGATTCCCGGCAGCCGGTTTCCGCCCAAAAACGAGAGAATCTTCTCCGTATCTGTAAACGGCGCACCGAAAATTTCAAAGGGCTGGGTTGTTCCCCGTCCTTCGGAAATATTTGTGCCTTCCCACAACACCTGCCCCGGATATACCATAGCCGATGTTGGCGTCGGAAGATTCGGGGACGGCGATATCCACGGAAGCCCGGTGTCTGAAAACATCATCTCCCGCTCCCAGCCTTTCATCGGAATCACGTCAGGATCACAGCCGATGCCGAAATGCTCGTTAAACAGCCGCGCCAGTTCTCCGATAGTCAGTCCATGACGCATGGGAATAGGATATCGCCCGACAAACGAAGCATATTCAGGGGAAAGAAGATTGCCCTCAACCATCAATCCGCCTAACGGGTTGGGACGGTCCAAGACCACGATTTTTTTGCCGAATTTTTTTGCCGCTTCCATGCAGTACGACAAGGTATAAACAAAAGTATAAACCCGCGTTCCCGCATCCTGCAAATCACACAGCAGAACATCTATCGGCTCAAACATTTTTTTTGTAGGAATCCGGGTCTTTGCGTAAAGGCTGAATACAGGAATGTCCAGAATCGGGTCTCTCAGATGAGCCGATTCAATCATATTATCCTGCTTTTCGGCAAAAAATCCGTGCTGAGGGGAGTATAAGGCGTTGAGTTGTCCCGGAAACCGCTCATTTATTAAGATGCGGGCATGACGGAATTCCCGATCTGCCGAGGCAGGGTTGCATAAGAGTCCGAGGCGTTTTCCGAACAGCCATTCCGGAGGATGTTCAATCAGATTTTCAAGACCGGTTTGTATCATTGATTTCACCGAAAGACAGATTCATAAAAAGATATGGGCATTTACAGCCATATTGATAATAATGTCAATTGTTTTTCTGAGGATAAAATATCGGCGTTATCCGAAATCAGACAATCTCCGAAAGGTACAGGTCGGATAATATGGGTGCGTACTTCAAAGCGGCTTTCAGGCTCATCGGATCGCGCCTCGCACGGCGTTGAAGCCCAGCGGGTGGCATCAAAGAAATTGCCGGACAGAATCGTCAGCCCGCCGCTGATGTCCAAGTCCGGGGCTTCGATTCTGACCGTACCGTTGTTGCCCCGCGCGGATGAGGCTTCCACAATGCTGCCGAAGGATATCAGAAAATTTTCCGTGATAACAAACACCGCTCCGCCGTCTCCGTCCTGAGCATTTGCCTGAATTCTGCTGTGATTCAGAATGACAAAGCGTGAACCCGTGCCGGTATCGGGATTTCCGATGGTGATGTCGCCGCCCCTGCCGGTTCCCTGTGCCACGTTTGTCGTGATGCTGCTATCGGAGAGAGATACCGTATCTTTTGGGTTCACGGTGATTCTGCCGCCGCCGGATAAAGTTGCATCTGAAGCAACCGATGCGCCGCCGCTCAGTTCGGGATTGCCGACATTCAGGCTGATGTCTCCGGCTTGTCCGCCGGCTTCGCCTCCGCTGGAAGTCGTTATTTTTCCTTTATCTGAAATTGAAAGATGCCGATGCAATACCATTCCCTTGCAGAAAGGAGACAGGGGTTAGGTCAGAATTAAAATCTGATGTCCTTTGGGGCAAACACAGGACCATCCTTGCACGCATGAAAATATGTGTCAGGATGTTCTTTACTGTGAACCACGCAGCCCAGACACGCGCCCATGCCGCAAGCCATCATGGTTTCAATGGAAATCTGACAGCAGATAGCATGTTTTTCGGCAATCCGGGCGGTTTCGCGCAGCATCGCAACGGGACCGCAGGCATAAATCATATCAGGCTTCTGCTGAAGAATAGCCCTTTCCAACGGTTCGGTAATCAAGCCTTTTTCTCCCGAACTGCCGTCATCTGTGGTGAACTGCACACTCATGCCCAATTCCAGAAAATCACCTCTGCACAGCAGATCATCGTCAGAGCGGCATCCGATAAATACCCGGAATACAGACAGATCACGCCCTTTATCCTTCAGAGATGACGCAAGAAAAAATAACGGCGCAATGCCGACCCCGCCGCCGACAATAAACACGCTTTTCATATTTTCGGGAATATCAAAACCGTTCCCCAAAGGACCCAGCAGATCAAGCCTATCTCCGACATTGTATGAAGAAAGCTTTTTAGTGCCTGTTCCCACAACTTTATACAACAATTCGATGCCTTGCTGTTTTCCTTGCAATGCAAGCAGCCGGTGAATGGAAAAAGGACGCCGCAGCAGAGGCGCGTCTGCTATTTTTACCATCACAAACTGACCGGGCTTGGCGATGGAATAGTCTGATAAGCACTTCAGCCCTATTTTGTAATAATCCGCGCCGATACAGTCATTGTGCAAGACCCCGGCATTTTCCTGAAACATAATCTTATCCCTTCACCACAGCCACAGGTCTCAACTTTGCCACTTTTCTTGAAATTCCAACACTATGGACAATATTCACCACTTCAGACACATTTTTGTAAGCATCCGGCATTTCTTCAGACATTGTGCCTTTGTCTGTCCACCGCACTAAAATCCCCTTATCTTCCAATTCCCGATGAATTGCCCGCCCTTTGGAAGCTTTTTTGGCAGCCGTACGGCTCAATTTCCGTCCCGCGCCATGACAGGTGGAACCGAAGGTTTCTGTCATTGCCTTCTCTGTTCCGACCAAGACGTAAGAGGCTCTTCCCATGTCTCCGGGAATCAGAATCGGCTGACCTACGCTTCTGTATTTTTCTGAAATTGCTTCATGCCCCGGACCGAAAGACCGGGTCGCGCCTTTCCGGTGAACGCAGACCACCTGTTTTTTTCCCTGCACCAGATGCGTTTCTTTTCGGGCAATATTGTGGCAGACATCATATACCAATCTCATGCCCAAATCTCTGGGACCGATGCCGAATACCTTCAGCAAGACTTCTTTGGCTTGGCTCATCAGAATCTGGCGGTTGGCATACGCATAATTTGCCGCACATGCCATTGCCCGGTAATACTGCTGACCTTGTTCAGATTGAATCATGGCACATGCCAATTGGCGATCCGGCAGATGAAACGGCAGCGTTTTGACATGCTTGCTCATCATTGCCAGAAAATCATCACAAACCTGATAGCCCAGCCCGCGGGAGCCGGAATGAAGCATCACGGTCATCTGCCCCGGATAAAGCCCGAATACCTGCGCCACGTCCGGATCATAAATTTCTTCGACAATGCCGATTTCAAGAAAATGATTGCCTGATCCCAAGGTGCCGAGCTGTTTTTTGCCGCGCTCCAATGCCCTGTCGCTTATCATATCCGGGTCTGCATGAGATAAACAGCCCTGATCTTCGGTGTTTTCCACATCCGGGTCTTCGCCGAAGCCCTGCTTTACTGCCCATTGACTGCCTTCGCGCAATACTTTTTTCTCATCGTCTTTGGATAATTTCACAGAACCCGTTGAACCCACGCCGGACGGAATATGCCGATACAAGGCGTTGACCAGTTCTTCCAGTTTGGGTCTGATGTCTTTTTCTTCAAGATGCGTTGCCGCAAGACGCACACCGCAATTTATGTCGTAGCCGGTGATCCCCGGCGAAATAATTCCGTCTTCCCAATCAAATGCCGCCACGCCGCCGATAGGTGCGCCATAGCCCTGATGCACATCCGGCATCGCCATAGACGCTTCGACAATACCCGGCAGGGACGCCACATTTGCCATCTGCTTCAGGGTTTCTTCGCGCTTGATGTCTTCCAGCATGGATTCGCTGGCATAAAGTCTTCCCGGCACCAGCATATTGCCGGTTTTGGAAAGCTCCCAACGATATAGTTCTGTTTCTTTAAGTTCCTGTGCCATTTTCATGCCCTTTCCGGGTATTATAGCATTCCTCAAGCAATTTCAGAAAAAAATCATTTCAGAAATTATCCTTGTAAGGCTGCCAGTCAATGTATGATTTATGAACTTTTTCATTTATCTTGTCAAGCCGTCCGTCAGCTTTCAACTTTTGCAGCGCACGGGTAAGTATCTTATCAACATCATCCCCATGTTTATCTTTTGAAATCAAAATCATAGAATCAAATTCATAATAAAGAGACCGGTGAATATCTTTCAACTTCAATTTTCGGTAGCCGTTCTTTTCAAACTGACAAACTTTTATTACAGGAGTCAGTAAATATTTTTATACGTTTTTCATGCATCGCCTCATCTTCACTGAAAGACAGCGTTTTCCGCTCCGCAGCGGGACATCTCTGACGTAAGGGAAAATATCCCATCACCCGGAAATGTTACCCGGAAATGAATTTCCGGGCTGTTATGTGCCGTCCCTGCGTGACTTATATATGTCCTGTAAGGACATCTCATAATAATCCCGTATGGCGTCTCTGATAATCCGCATTTCTGCTTCAAACCGGCTGAGTCCGGTTTTCAAGCCGGCAATTTCGAATCTCAGAAAAGACATGACGGGCATATCTGACCGGTTTTATAAGGATTCACGCTTCTGAAGGAAACACGGTTTTCCTCACAGCGCATCTCAATGATTCTGAGCAGTTCCCTGTAATTCCAGTTACCGAGAGTCTTTCTGAATTCTTTCAAACGATTCTTTTTCTTACCCTGTTTCAGATTTTTCAGTTTTTCGACAACAGCAAGACGTAATTCTCCGAAATTCAGATCTTTTACAACTTTGTGAATAGTAACTATGAAAGCGTTTTCTTTGCACGTCTGTAAGCCTCCGAAGCCTGTTTTTTACGCTTTATAACATTTATCAGAGGTTTCACTTCATGACCGTGCAGATTCCCTTCGGATGTTGCCAACAGGTGGTTTATTCCGCAGTCAATGCCGGTGAGTTTTCCTTCTGTTTTCTTTTCACCGGTCTCCTTTCCGAAGGAAAACATGACATATTTTCTGTGAACCGTAACAGAATCGGACATTTTCCAGCCTGAGAACAGGTTCATATGGCGATGGCGTTTCATGGGAATCTGCAATTTCATTTTATTTCCTACCGAATGAATCACAAGCCATAAATCGAAGGAATTACGCCCTTTTTCAATTCTGACACACTGGGATGAAAGAATCATTTTTCTGCCGGTATGGACAGGCTTCACAGCTTCTGTGCCCTTCGCAGCCGCACTCATTACCGCGCTCCGAACCATACCGGGAGCTTCTCTCGCACAGCACTGACGCATCCGGGCAGATAACCATGATTCGGGGATATTTGTAATATCTTTTTTAAGGTCTTTTTTCTGAAAGTTATTGCCGAAGAACATCTCTGTAAAGATATTCGCAACCCGTGAGTATTCATCACTGATTTCATTGATAATATCACGCTTTTTCTGTGTGGCAAAGCTGATCGTTGTCTTTGACGACCTTGTTATTCTCATTTTCAAGTTCCCTGATCAGTTTTTCAGTTTTCCTTTTACTGCGCCGTAATCCGTAAAGCCTTGCAGTGAAGCAGGTTACAAGACTTCAGTGTCCGGTCCGAAAGACAATGGGTTTTTTAATTTAATTTGATGAATAAGCACGGTTTCTTACTCCTGTTTAAGAATGATTCAAAAAATGCACAGACCGTTGGGGGATACCAATGATCTGTGCAAAGTATCTTTATCCTCGCCACTCAGTATCATCCACCGTAGTTTTGAAATCCGCCATAACCACTTCGGGCAGTTCTTTATCCGCCACCGCAGCCAAGTCTTTTGCTGTCGGATGACCCACAAATACCAGCCTGCTTCTGGGGCATTTCTTACATGCGGCTGTCAATTCCTCATAGCATTCTGTCGAAGCATCATACGCATCATAATTGATGGTTGACAGATTATCCACCACCTTGAAGTAACTCTTTGCCGTGCGTTCACACGCCTTGCACCCGATACACCCGACCGTACAGACCGCAGTTACATCCTTGCCCGCATCCTTGTTGGCACAGGCAACTGCCATCATCCATCCGGCTTTGAAGGGCGTAATCGTGATGATATTTCTGGGGCAGACTTCGGCACATGCGCCGCAGCCTACGCATTTATCATAATCCACTTTGGCAAGACCGTTCACAACGTGAATCGCATCAAATTTACAGGCTCTTGTGCAATCCCCGATTCCTAAACAGCCGTAAGTACAGCCCTGAACTCCGGCTACCAAGTTTGCAGCTGCACACCGCATTTCGCCGCGATATTCGTGTCGTCCCAGCCGCTCATCATGATGCGCGCCGCAATGCACAATCGGGCGATAGGGAAAAGACGCGCCGACTTCAATGCCCATAATATTTCCGATGTCTTTGGCAACGCTTTCTCCGCCGACCGTGCATTTGTTCACCGCTGTCTTGCCTGCAACAACCGCTTCGGCATAATCTCCGCACCCTACAAAGCCGCAGCCGCCGCAGTTTGCGCCCGGAAGAGCTTTCAGCGTGGCATCAACCCGCGGGTCAACTTCAACGTGAAAGGCATTGTTTGCCCAGCCCAGGATGTATGACATCACCATCGCCATCACCAGAAGGGTTACGGCGGAAAGACCGATTGCTACCAATATCATAATAACCTCTCTGATTTACGTTATTTCTGAACATCTTCCTGAGCAGGAGGCGTCAAAGCGTTTTTCAAACCGGAATCCACGCCGGTAAATCCCATAAATGCCATTGCCAGAATGCCCGCCACAATCATTGTGATCGCAGGACCTTTGAACGGCTTGGGAATATCGCAGAGATCAAGTTCCTCACGAATGCCCGCCATAATCACAATCGCAAT
>Ga0316611_1000621_pt1 | contig 11646 bp, 16 predicted proteins | sample MIS2016202_MG_FD_207675 | JGI IMG/M metagenome (GOLD analysis project Ga0316611, IMG submission 207675) | Microbial mat bacterial communities from Middle Island sinkhole, Lake Huron, Michigan, United States - MIS.2016.202 | ecosystem: Environmental > Aquatic > Freshwater > Lake > Sediment... | reverse complement strand
ACGCCCTCGTCGAGGAAGCAGAGCGCCGTGGCCTCACGTTCGCTGTGCTGGACGGTGATACCACAGACCGGGAGCGGGTAGACATCGTCACCCGGTTCCAGCTGGGTCAGTACCGGGTGATCTTCGGACACCCGAAGACTGTCGCCCACGGCTACACCCTGACCAAGGGCACCACGACGATCTGGGCCAGCCCGACTTATGACCTGGAGCAGTTCGCACAGGGCAGCAAGCGCATGCACCGCCTCGGGCAGACCGAGAAGACCGAGACGATCATCATCACGGCCAGAGACACCATCGACGAGAAGGTGTACGCCATGATGACTGAGAAGGACGGGCGCATGAAGACATTGCTGGACTTGTTCCAGACGACAGCACCCAAGAAACGCAAGAAAGAATTGGAGACGGCATGAACGACGACTTCCGTATGACCTGGACTAATCCGAAACAAGCAACTAATCCGTCCTCTGAGTTCACACGCCCTTCATTCCCGACGAAGGTCGTCGACCGCCAGCGGTTGGTGTTCCTCGATTTTGAGACTTTTTGGGACTCAGAATATACGCTGAAAAAAATGTCAACCAGCGAGTATGTGCGTGACTCTCGATTCAAGGCGCAGATGCTAGGCATAAAGATCGGTAATGGAAAAACTCGGATCGTCCCAGCCGCAAAAATCAAAGCTGAACTTGCCAGAATTAACTGGGCGACACATTCGATGTGCGCCCACAACGCACAGTTCGACGGGTTCATCCTCAGCCACCAGTACGGCATTCACCCGGTGTATATCTGGGACACGCTGTCTATGGCCCGAGGACTCCACTCAAATGAAATCGGTGCTGGGCTAGACGAGGTAGCTCAGTTCTATGGTGGTCACGGCAAAATCGACGGTAGCCTGGAGAAGACCAAGGGCGTTCTGAATTGGGACAAAACATTGTTTGCTGAATTGTCTATCTATTGCGCAGCAGACGTGGACGAAATGGTCCGTATCTTCGACGCTATGATCGTGAAGCTACCCGCAGATGAAGCAGACTTGATCGACCTGACCTGTCGGATGTTCTGCAGCCCAGTGCTCAAGGTGGACATCCCGCGTGTCGAGAAAGAGCTCGAGCGTGAGCTGCTCCGACGTGAGCTCGCCATGTACGCAGCTGTCGAGCCTGAAGAGTACGACGACAAGACGACTCTGAAGACAAAGGCTGAGCGTGCCCTGGAAGGCAAAGAGCGCGACATGCTGATCATCAAGCGCGTCATCGGCAGCAACGAGAAGTTCGCCGAGCTGCTCAAGGCTGAGGGCGTCGAGCCGCCGACGAAGATCAGCCCCGCGTGGATGAAGCTGCCCAAGGAGGAGAAGGAGACCGCTGAGGGCGAGGCCAAGAAGTATGCCTACGCGTTCGCCAAAGATGACCTCAAGTTCACCGAGTTACCCAACATGGTCGAGGAGTGGGGGTTCGATCTGAACGTCCCCTCCGACGTCGCGCTGATGGTCGCCAAGCAGGCTCGGCTGCAGGCGCTGGTGGACGTGCGTCTGGCTGTGAAGTCGACGACAAACATCACCCGTGCTGAGAGGTTCCTCGAGGCCGGCAAGAACGGGATGAGCCTGCCGGTGGGTTATGCCTATTACCGGGCGCACACCGGACGCTGGGGTGGTCAGAACAAGATGAATATGCAGAACCTGACTCGTGGCGGCGAGCTGCGCCTGTCGATCCTGGCTCCCAAGGGCCATCAGATCGCGGTGCAGGACAGCGGCCAGATTGAGGCTCGTGTCAACGGCTGGCTCTGGGGGCAGGATGATCTGCTGGCAGCGTTCAGAGATGCCGACCAAGGTGTTGGCCGGGATGCGTACTGCAACTTCGCAGACCACGTCTATGGTCGCGAGATCACCAAGGCTGACAAACTCGAGCGCTTTGTTGGCAAAGTCTGTGTGTTAGGTCTGGGCTTCCAGATGGGCGCTCCGAAGTTCCAGATGACTCTGGCCAAGGGCGCTCTGGGTGGCCCGCCAGTTCACTTCCCGCTGGAGCAGTGCAAAGCAATCGTCAACACCTACCGCATGAAGAACCACCGCATTCAGGCCGGCTGGCAGGTGTGTGCCCGGATCATCGAGGACATGGCAGCTGGCCGCGAGGGCAGCTATGGCCCGTTGAACTGGGAGGCGAACACGATCTGGTTACCCAACGGCATGAGCCTGAAGTACCCTGAGATGAAGAAAGCCACCGGCGATAAGGGCTGGGACGAATGGTCATATCAGAGCGGCGACCAGCGCAAGAAGATATACGGCGGGCTGCTGTGCGAGAACATCGTGCAGGCCCTGGCCCGAATCATCGTGGGCTGGCAGATGCTGCAGATCAGCAAGAAACACCGCGTCGTGATGACCACGCACGACGAGGTAGTGGCGATGCCTAAGACAGCTCAGGCTGAGGCGTGCATCAAGTTCATGGCGAAGTGGATGAGTACCGCGCCAGCGTGGTGCTCAGACATTCCGCTCAACTGTGAAGGCGGCTGGGCCGCGAACTATTCGAAATAGGATCATATGATACCAATCTACGAACTTACGCTTGTTGCTTCTGGGGACGAAGTAGCCGACTCAGTACCAGAGGTAACAGAGATACAAGTGAACTCTGATGATTCCACCCCACTGCAAATACTCGCAAGAAAAGTGAGCGATATTGACGGAGCTGAAGCTTCGTACATCTGGCTCACCATGGAGCAGGCAATACTGATCCGGGACTTCCTGATCTTCGCGCTACCTAAATAAATTTTCAGTAGCCCACCCCTTTACGGACGGGTAAGCACGACTGGCCGCGATCAGTGCCAGGAAAAAGTTGGATACGGAGATGCTCTGCGCCCTCTTGCCCCCAACTGCCCGTCCACCAAATCTGTGTGCATTTCCTGCACAGATCATCGTATATCTAACTACGATTAGTGTTAGAATCAACCACATCAAAAGGAACCCAATGACTGAAGTTCTCGAACGACCCCGCGTCAGAAAGCCCACCCTCGGGGCGACCATCGACTCACTCTGGAACCTGCGTGAGAAGAAGCGCACTCTCGCTGCCCAGACCAAAGTCGTCGAAGCCGACATCGCCCTCATGGAGAAAGACCTGATCGCCCTCATGGGTGAACAGGACACTCGCAAAGGCGAGGGCAAGCTGGCCTCCGTAGGGCTCAGCTACTCAATCAACCCATCCACCAAGGACTGGGATGCCACTGCAAAGTGGATCATTACAGGCAAACGCGCTGACCGCTTTGCTTACCAACATCTTCTCTACAAGAGGATTGCCGCCCCTGCTTACCGTGAACTCCGCGCCCTCGGCGTGGTTATTCCCGGTCAGGAGGACTTCACTGACACCACGATCTCGCTCTCCACTCTGAAATCTAAGCTCTAAGAAAGAACCGCCAAATGGCTACCAAACCAAAACCCACATCCACCGCCGTCGCCGTCAAGGCATCCTCCAACATCGTCTCCATCCGCGAACAGCTGATGGCCCAGGCTGCCAGCGTTGCTGGTCGTACTGAGGGCGGCGGTGCCAAGCAGATCAAGTACAGCGACGGCAAGTTCGTCCTGCCCTCTGGCGCTCAGACCAGCGATCCGATCAAGGTCGTCATTCTGGACTTCGTGACCCAGCACACCAAGTACGAGAAGTCGTACAAGGCCGGTGAGGTGTCTCCGATCAACTGTGCAGCCGTGGGCCAGAACCCTCGTGAGATGAAGCCTTATGCTTCGATCAAGACCCCCGAGTGCGGTGACTGCGGCAGCTGCTGGGCGAACGAGTACAAGTCGGCCGCACAGGGCGACGGCAAAGCCTGCAAGCAGGTGCGTGTCATGGCCGTCCTCGTGCAGGACAGCAAGGGCAACATCGACCCCGAAGGTCCGATCTACCTGATCTCGACGACTCCCACGTCGAACAAGGTGTTCGATCCGTATGTGAAGAGCGTTGCCGCCGTGTTCCAGCTGCCACCCATCGGTGTGGTGACGACCCTGGACATCGACATGACCACTTCCAAGTGGGCTGCGTTGACTTTCAACAACCCAGCACCCAACGGTGACCTGGAGGCGATGTTCCCCCGTCAGGTCGAGGCTCAGGCCATGCTGACAGAGGAGGTGACCATCACGCCACCGGCTCCGGTCGTTGCTGCACCCGCTCGCGGCAAGGCTCCGGCTCGTCGTTAATTAACCCTGTATATCCCCCATTTGGGGGATTGTCCAGGACAAACAAACCACCTAACATCTATGTCGATTCGTAAATGGTATCTAAGCCAAGCCCTTGTTTCCTACAGGAGCTTACTCGGCGTCGTTGACGATCTGACAGAGGAAGAAGTTCTCGCTTGTCTCAATCTTGAGGTAAGCAGCCAACGTCGCCGATCCGTCCTTGACCGGTTAATCAAACGAGCTACCCAGCTCACAACTCAACGCCTACAGGAGAAGTACCATGGCAAAAGCACCTAAGACAATCACCCCCGCCGAAAAGAAGCTGGCCCAGGCCAACCTCAAGGAAGCCCTGAAGAACCACGCTGCGCTGACCAAGGGCATCACCGTGGAGCAGAAGGCAGCTGAGAAAGCTCTGGCCGATGCCAAGAAAAGCGCTGACGCGACGATCAAGGAAGCGGAGAAAGCTGCTGCAGCTAAGCGCAAAGAAGCTGACGCGGCAATTGTCGCTGCTCAGAAGGCTTATGCGGCGGCTTTTGCCAAGGCCGAGAAGTCCAAGGCCGCTGCTGCCAAGGGCACCGAGAAGCTGACTGGTCAGCTCGCTGCGCTGGAGGCTCTGGCCGTGGTGGCAGCACCGAAGGTCAAGGCTCCCGTGCCCGCACCGGTGCTCGAAGCAGCGTAAGTCAAGCAAACCCGCCACCTGTGCTTAGTGGCGGGTGGCCTACTGGAGGAGTCTAATGAACTGCAAGCATATTATGGTTGACCTGGAAACATTGGCGACGACTTCGGACGCTGTGATTATGAGCATCGGCGCAGCAAAGTTTGACCTGGACAGCGACGCAATTGATGATGTTGGCTTTTACGCCAGTGTCTCGATCGAATCTAATCTGGACCTCAAACGCCGTATCAGCGAAGAGACGCTGATCTGGTGGATGAAACAGGACATCTCTGCAAAAGCGGTGTTTGTTGAGCCCAAACAAACTCTCCGAGCTTCACTTGAAGAGCTGGCTGACTGGATAGGCGAGGGTGAGTATTTCGTGTGGAGCAACGGGGGTGATTTTGATATCCCCATGCTCGGTCACGCGTTCACGCAAGTCGGTATGGACATACCTTGGAAATTCTGGAACAGCCGCTGTTTCAGAACCTACAAGAACCTGCCCGGTGCGAAGGCCATCCGCACACCCCCAGGCGGCATCAAACACAACGCGCTGTCAGATGCTGTGCAGCAGATCAAAACCCTCCAGGCTATCCACAAGGCGCTGTTCCTGGGTGGCAAGATCGACAAGAAGGCACCGATATGGGCGTGATCGCTGACGAAAACCGTCGCAAGCGCCGTGCCTTGATGAAGGCTCTGGGCAAGCGGCAATTCAAGAAACTTTACAGAAAGGCTCAAGCATGACTATTGACCAGACCCTTGCCGAACGCGGCAGCCGCTACGGCGAATTCCCTGAACATGCGTTCTTAACGCAGGAACTCAAGAACGCAATGCACGACCATGATGGTTGGCACGAGCTTGACGACGACATGAAAGAGTGTCTTGACATGGTCGCCCACAAGATCGGGCGCATCATCAATGGCGACCCGACCTACATCGACTCGTGGACCGACATCATCGGTTACACCCGTCTGGTGGAGAAGCGGCTGATCACTGAGCAGCAGGCACCTGACGACATGGCGTCTGCGATCCTGGGCAAGTTCAAGAAGCCGGGTGAGACCGCTACACCTCATGCCGTCGCTGAAGCGCTGCGCCTCCTAGTTGATGCCGGCGTCCTGGTCGAGGTCGAAGAGGAAGATGGCGACTCCTGAAAACACATTCATCGCGTCAGTCCACCGGCTGCTGCCGCGTGGGCTGTACCGCATGAAGAACCACAACCAGTACAACGGCGGCATCGCCGATGTCTGGTACAGCGGCATCAAGGCGGACTTATGGATCGAATACAAGTTCATCATGGTGCCCAAACGCCACGACACAATAATTGTTCCTGCGCTCTCACCCCTACAGATGGAGTGGTTAAGATCACGTCATCAGGAAGGGCGTAGCGTGGGGGTCATCATCGGGTCGAAAGACGGTGGAGTCTGGCTGCCGGGTACTTCCTGGCAGACACCTCTCACCGCTGGGGAGTTTGTCGACGCTACTGTCGGCAGGCTTGCTCTCGCTGCAATTATAGAGGGGTTAACGAATACGACAACTTAGGGGTACATCATGCGTAACAACGAATCGGGGCTATTCCCCGCCTTAGAAGCCGCCCTCAAAGCGGCTTCCGAGCCACTGGACTGTCAAGCACTGTTTGACATGCCCTCCATCAGAGAACATGCCGCGTCGGTCACGAGAGTGTCTGACTATCTCGGCAATCTCTGGCGAAAGAACCTCGTTGTGCGCTTGCCCGCTCCAAAGTTGGGCGACTCCCGAAGTCGATGGCTCTATGAATGGAAAGGTCAGAAGGGGCCGAAGTATCTCGATGCTGTCGAATACACCCCGAAGATTCTTGCCGACCGGCCAGCGATGTTGATCTCCGAAGAGGGGAACAACATCATCCTGGAGTTTGAGAACCTCGTCATCACTATCCGTCAGAAACCTGGGAAATAACTGAGGGGCGTCCGCCCCTTTTGCTAGACCTGAAACCTTATGTCTAAGTCAGAACTGCTCACACAACAAGAGACCATGATGGCTGCAGCCCAAGGCTGGAGCCTGTGTCACGTCTACGACCTTGCTTCGAACAAATGGCGCTTGCAAATCTGGGGTATGCCCAGCAGCGAGATGATCGGACAACGTGTGGTCGCTATGGCGCGAGCAGGTGACGGCTTGGCTACCAAAGCACTACGGCTGGTCATGTCCAGCCAGCAACAAGGAACCGTATGAGCCACCCAGATAACTCGACTCTCACCCAGCGGTTCTGGAGCAAAGTCAGTAAGTCAGATGAGTGTTGGCTTTGGACCGGGGCCAAGAACCGTAAAGGTTACGGAGTCGTCGGCACAGTGTCTGGTATGAGCCTCGCCCATCGGGTGTCGTTCGAACTCGCCGGTAATGTGATTCCGAGTCCGAAGCACGTTCTCCACAGATGCGACACCCCCGGTTGCGTCAACCCTAACCATTTATTCCTGGGCACCAATCTCGACAACGTACGCGACCGAGATGCTAAAGGGCGCGGGAATCAAGTGCATGGTGTTGCCAACGGGCGGGCGAAAGTATCAGATGCTGGGGTCAAAGTAATACGGTGCTCACCCCTCAGCCATAAAGAGCTTGCAGCAATCTTTCAGATTGACACGACTACTGTCAAGCAGATCAAAAACAACGAAACATGGAAACACGTATGACCTTCAAGCCGATGTTGGCAGTAAACGCCGACCTGACCAAAATCCCGTACCCTGTGTACGCCTCCCCGAAGATTGACGGAATTCGTTGTTCTGTCGTGGGTGGGAAAGCCTTGAGCCGTACGCTCAAGAACATTCCGAACAAAGCCATCTTCGAGTACCTGAGTGATCCTCAGCTCGAAGGGCTGGACGGTGAACTCATTGTGGGATCACCAGTGAGCCCTACGGTTTACAACGAGACAGTCTCGAAGGTGATGTCCTTTGATAAAGGGATGGACAACGTAGCGTACTACGTGTTCGACATACATAACCATGCTGGTGACTTCACCACCCGTAATTTAGCCCTGCGTAAATTCAACAACCCTAAAGGACGCCTGCCCATCATCCAACTCGAGCAGAAGTGGATTACCACTGAGGACGAGATGATCGGCTACGAAGCCCACTGCGTTGCGGTTGGTTATGAGGGTCTGATCCTGCGTAAGCCTGACACGCTTTACAAATACGGTCGGTCCACCGTGAAGGAGGGGCACCTCTTGAAGGTGAAGCGCTTCACTGACGGAGAAAGCGTAATCGTCGGGTTTGAAGAAGAAATGGAGAACACCAATGCCGCCCAAGTCAACGAGCTTGGGCGCACCAAGCGATCTACCGCTAAAGCTGGCCTCGTCGGTAAGCAAACACTGGGTGCTTTCCAAGTCAGGGACGTGGTTACGGGTGTGGAGTTCTCGATTGGGACTGGACTTACGGCCATGCAGCGGTACGACTTCTGGACCAACCGAGAGCATTATCTCGGAAAAATCATCAAGTACAAGCACTTTGAAGTAGGCGCTAAAGATGCTCCGCGCCATCCTGTTTTTCTCGGCATGCGCGATGAAAGGGACATGTAAATGGAACAAATCAATGTACTCAACCACGGTTCAGTCAGGCTCGTGGAGCACATGGGGTCAGACCTCTCCGTTGTCCGTTCTGCCCGTGTTAGCTATAACGCCGACTGGCGTGGTGGCGATGACGCTAAGCTCATCGGCTACCTCATCAAGAATCGCCACACTTCCCCTTTTGAATCTGTTGTATTCACATTCGAGGTCAAGGCACCCATCTTCGTGTTCCGCCAATGGCACCGTCACCGGACCTGGAGCTTCAACGAGGTGAGCGCCCGGTACTCTGAACTGCCCGAGGAATACTACATCCCCGAGGTGTCGCAGATCACCACGCAGTCGGCAAGCAACAAGCAGATGCGGACTGATGAGATTCACGAAGACGCTGAGATGTATCAGAACCTGATCAGCCTGTCGTGCGACCACTCGTTTAAGGTTTACAAAGAGATGCTGACTGCTGGCATCCCACGCGAGTTGGCTCGTGGCGTGCTGCCGGTGAACACCTTCAGCCGGATGTTCGCCACCGTAGACCTGCACAACCTGCTGCACTTCCTGAAGCTGCGGCTGCACGAGCATGCGCAGTATGAGATCAGGGTTTACGCCCAAGCCATGCTGGAGCTGATCACGCCCATCGTGCCGCGCACCGTGGAAGCATGGAAGGAGCTGGCATGAGGACTATCACTGTGTCCTACGGCCCAGAGGATGCCTGGGAGTTCTCCCAGTCTCATCTGGCACCACACGCATGGAGTGCCATTGACGCCTGCCTGCTTGCCATCCGCAACCACTTCAAACACGACCACCTCTCACCTGAAGAATGCCTGTCTGAGGTGCAGTCCATCCTGTTCGAAACCAAAGCGAAGCTGGGCGAATGAACTACAAACTGAATACTGACCAGACGGTTGCGGTGGATGTTGGCTATTACTGGCAACCCATCGCAACCTGTCCGTTCTCTGTCAAAGTCCAGCTGCTGGGCAAGGGCGGCGTGGCTCACTACGGCACCTACTTCGGTGTCGGCGATTTTTACACCCACTGGGCACCACTGCCCAGGATGCCAAAAGATAAATGAGCCGTGTGCTGACGCTTGTGGAGGCGGCAGAAATGTTGCGCATCCACAAGTCCACCTTGGCAGATTACGCCAAGGCAGGGCGTGTCCCTGCTGCGAAGGTCGGGCGTGCCTGGACCTTCATCGAAGACGATCTCATTGCGCACCTACGGGAGCAATACACATGTCCATCGAAAAACGAGCTGGGAGCAACCTCTGGTGGCTCGACTTCACACTCGCAGGCCACCGCCGGATACGCGAGTCTACTGGCACAGCGGATTTCCGCGAAGCAGAAAGAGTCGAGATCAGGCGCAAGGCCGAGGTCTTAGCCGAGCCCGTCGCCCTCAAGGGCAAGACCTGGGGCAGCGCTGTGATCAAGTGGATGGAGGACAAGCACCCATCCCACACTGAACTGCTGGGGGTTCAGAAGTTCAACCGGTACTTTCCTGACTGTCTGCTGACCAGCATCAAGCCAGCCATGGTCGACACAGCCCTGAAGAAGTTCTGCAAGAACCCCGGTACCTACAATCGCCACCGGGCGCGGGTGTTGGGCATCCTGGAGCTCTCAGGCTTCTCGATCAAACTTCCATTGAAGAAGATCGCCGAGTATGAGCGCAACTGGCTGACCCACGAGCAGTGGGAGAAGCTGCGCGTTGAGCTGCCACCCCACATGCTGCCCATGGCGACGTTCGCCCTGGCAACGGGGCTGCGGCAGGCTAACGTGCTGGGACTGAGGTGGGACCACATCGATCTCGGACGCAAAGCCATGTGGGTCGAGGCACCAGACGCCAAGGGCAAGAAGGCTATCGGAATACCAATGTCAGAGGAGGCAATCAATGCGCTTTTATCAGTCCAAGGGCAACACCCTGAGTTCTGTTTTACGTACCGAGGCAAGCCGGTCTCGGAAATCAAAACAGCTTTCATGGCAGCCTGTATCCGCGCAGGCGTTGGTCGGACTTCACCATCTGGACGTTATGCAGGATTTACGTGGCATGGATTTCGACACACGTTCGCCACGTGGCATTTTCAGGCCGGTACGCCTGATGCAATCATTCAGAAGCTGGGTGGATGGAAGTCCGCTTCCATGCTCGACAAGTACCGGCACCATGCCACAGAACAGCTGGCTGGACACGTGAACAACATATAGGAGGAATGAAATGTACAACCCGAATGAGCCCCGCAAAGACGACGACGGTGACCCAGTCACTGGCTTTCACGGCCCTGTGCGCAAGTGACTGTGACGTGAAACTGTGACGTAGAACCCCGTTCTAACACCTTCTAACGCCTTTCTACAGGAGAACCAAGATGAGACGATAACAAAAAAGCCATTGAAAATCAATGGCTTAAGTGGTGGGCGGTGCAGGCTTCGAACCTGCGACCCCAGCAGTGTGAAGGATGCGGCTCCCGGCTGCAGCCCTTTATCCATGCGGTATCCAGAGCACTGTGACGTGACTCTGTGACGCGACAAATTTCATTAGATTTTAGAAGGAGCTCGCCATGAGTTTCAAACCTTTTGTTTCCACCATCGGTGACGACAAGTTCTACGGCAACGCGCTTGCCTTTGCCACCGAGGCTGAAGCCCTCGACAACGCTCGTGACCTGTTCCAGCGCTGGATGCTGTGCACTGGATACCGCGCCATTGAATCCGATGAGCCAGTCAGTCACGCCTGGGTAGATGGTCAGCTTTTGAATGCTTCTGAATGCACACCTACCACTTCACCCGCGTGAGCGCCAACTCCAAGGTCGGACCTCTGCCGGTCACCACCTCCAGCAAGTCTACCTGCCCGCCTGACTGCCCGCTCAAGGGCAACGGCTGCTACGCTGAAACCGGCCCCCTGGGCATGCACTGGCATCAGGTGTCCATCGGCAACCGGGGCATCACCCTGGATGAGCTGTGCGACCAGATCAAGAAGCTGCCCAAGCACCAGCTCTGGCGCTGGGGTCAGGCCGGTGACTTCCCTGGCGACGATGGTGTGCTGGACGCGACCAGCATGTCAAAGATCGTGCATGCGAACAACCGCCGCGAGGCTATCTCGTTCACTCACTATGACCCGAGCCTCCACCACAACTGGGCAGTCATCGACGACGCCATCAGCAACGGGTTCACCATCAACCTGTCGGCTAACAATCTTGAGCACGCTGACGAGCTGTATGACCACGGGGTAGCACCGGTGGTCACCGTGCTGCCGATGGACACCACCAAGCCGGTGTACACGCCCAAGGGCAGGATGGTGGCGATCTGTCCGGCCACTCAGCGCGATGACATCCAGTGTTCGAGCTGCGGC
>Ga0316611_1000618_pt1 | contig 11679 bp, 15 predicted proteins | sample MIS2016202_MG_FD_207675 | JGI IMG/M metagenome (GOLD analysis project Ga0316611, IMG submission 207675) | Microbial mat bacterial communities from Middle Island sinkhole, Lake Huron, Michigan, United States - MIS.2016.202 | ecosystem: Environmental > Aquatic > Freshwater > Lake > Sediment... | reverse complement strand
AACAAATTGAAGAAATGAAGAAATTATATAATAGTTTTAAAGATGATAAAAAACCAGAATGGATAACTTATGAGAAAATTCTAGAATATGAGAAATTAATGGTAACAACAACTTGTGCTTGAATTTTGTAAACATGCAAGATTATATTCAACTACAACTTATTTCCTATTAAGATTAAATTTTCTTGGTTCACAAACAAGAAAAAGTTGGTTTATACAAAATGAACCAAATTTTCTATGTATATTATCTAAACGACTATCATTTACTGGTAAAGGAACTGATGCTACAGAGTATGCTTGGTTTGGATGGAATTCACACTATAAAGGAATATTTCATGTATGAAAAAACTTGAAGATTTTAATAAAGTATTTTTCAGTACAGATTTTAAATTTATAACAAATATTTTTGAATATAATGACTGTGTTATTGCCATTTATAACTATCAAAATGATTTTTATATGTTAAAAACTATTATTAGTGATGAGTTACATAATATTAATAAAAAAAGTATTTATATTGTTTTAAAATTAAATAATGAATTATTAAAAGATTATTTATTACAAAAAATTTCTGAAAAAAATTTACTTCAAATTTGCGAAAAAATAATATTAATTAAAGCATTATTTAATAATAAAAGAAATAAATTTGAGTTTTATAAAATAAATTTTGAGGAATTTATGTTTTTATATGGTGATGATTATACCGAACTTGATTTACTATACTGCCATAAACAATATTCTGAAAATGAAATTTCTGAATTGTTAAAGGGGTACATATGAAAAAACTTAACGATTTTAAACAAATATGTGACGAAATGATAAATATTGAAATTTTATTTCATTACGATTCAATTTTTGAAATTTTGTATAAATATGAAAATAATTATTACTTCTATTTTAATTGGATTAAATTTTTTGAATATCATAATATATTTAATTATGAAATTAGTATCTTAATTAAGTCAGATAAAGAAATAATAAAATCATATTTAACTAGAAAAACATCACATAAACATCTATTTAAAAATTCAAACGAGATAATTTTAGTAAAATCTGGATATAAAAATACAGATAATAATACATGGTTTGATGAATTTTATCAAATAAGTTATGACGAATATGTATTTTTATATGCTACTCAAAAATTTTTAGATGATGAAATATTTTGTATTGAAAAATATACTGAATCTAAAGTTGATGAAATTTTAAATAGAACAGGTAATGAGGAATAAAAATATGACTAAAAATTATAATCAAATATTAGAAGAAGCAGATAAAACTTATTGGAATGGTGAAGAACCAAAATTATCAGATGAAGCATATGATTATATAACAAATTTAACATCAAAAGAAGATAATGTTGTTTATGGAATGGATTTAAATAAAAATAAATTTATTCATAAAACACCAATGTTATCATTAGATAAAATATATTCAATTGACGAATTAAAAACATGGTGTCAAAAAGTTTCAAGAAATGATCAAGAAAGATTTATCATTCAGCCAAAATATGATGGAATTGCTTCTAAAATATATAAACAAGAAAAAAAAATTGTAACAAGAGGTAAACATGGTATATCAGGTGAAGATATATCATTACATAAAGATATAATTTTATATTTATCAGGAAATAAATATTATGATGATTTTAATGAATTTATATCAAATATTAATTTAAAATCTAATGAAATTATTGGTGAAATTGTAATACAAAAATCTATTTTTATTAATAATAAAGATAAAGTTTTAAGAAAAACTAAAGATCAATTTAAAACTCCATTGAATATGTGTGGCGGAATTCTTTCAAGAGATTATGTTGATGAAAATACTAAAAATATTCCAGTATTTGCAGAATATAATAATTTTAATACAGAATTTAATCTACAAGGTATGTCTGATATAAATTTTGATAACGATATTAATAATTTAATTGATTATATAAAAAATGAATTTGATTTTCCAACAGATGGAATAGTAATTAAATTAAAAGATGAAAATTATTCTAAATCTTTAGGATTTACTTCACATCATCCTAAAGGTCAAATTGCTTTAAAATATACAAATTCTATAAGTAAATCAATTTTAAATGATATTGAGTGGAGTCTTGGTAAAAATGTTATAACTCCTGTTGGAATTATTGAACCTGTAGAAATATCTGGTGTTACTGTAACAAGAATGTCGTTACATAATTATAAACATATAATTGATAATGATATTCAAATTGGTGATGAAGTTATTGTAGAAAGAGCAGGAAATATTATTCCTCAATATATTACAACATTAACAAAAGGCGAAAAAAGATATATAAAGTTAATAAAAAATTGTCCTGTATGTAATTCTGAATTAGTTTATGAAGATCCATTTTTAAAATGTTTAAATGAAAATTGTTCTGGTTCATTATGTAATATCATACATGATGCTATTGTTAAATTGGATATTAAAAATATTGGAAAATCTACAGTTAGTAAAATGATTGATGATTTAAATGTTAAATCTATTATTGATGTATTAAGATTAACAAAAGAAGATATTATTAAGTTGGATGGTTTTGCGGAAAAATCATCTGATAATGCATATAATGAAATTCAAATGATTATAAATAATCCAATTGAAGATTGGAGAATTTTAGCAGCATTAAATATAAATGGTATTGGCAGAACTGTTAGTAAAGACATATTAAAAGTAAAAACATTAGATGAATTATTAGTTAATTTTACAGATCTTATATCTATAGATGGAATAGGTCAGGAAAGATCAAAAGATATAATTGAATATTTTAAAAATAAAATGGAATTTGTTTTAGAATTTAAATCATTATTTAAAACAATTATATCTACAAAACAATCAAATGATAGAAAAGAAATAAATTATGGTATTTGTTTTACAGGTAAAGCTGAATATAAAAGAAGTTATTATAATGAAAAAGCTTTAGAATTATCATTAATACCAGAAGAAGATATTACAAATAACACTAAAATTTTAGTTACAACTGATTTAAATAGTTCATCTGGAAAAATGAAACAAGCCAAAAAGAAAGGTATTAAAATTATTTCATACGATGAATTTATGAATGTTTATAATAAAAATAAAAAAGAAATAATAAAACCATTATTTAAATAATATAATATATAATCTTATTGAATTTCAATAAGATTATTTTTTTTATATAGAAATTATAATATATCTATTAAGGAGTAAATATGATACAAAAACTAAAAGGTTTTCAAGACAAAATTGGTATCGAAAATGATTTATCAAATAGAATTATTAATGAATGTAAAACATTATTTGAAATTTTTGATTATAAATATTTAGAAACTCCTATATTAGAAAGTACAGAATTATTTAATAAGTCTATTGGTGATTCTACGGATATTATACAACATGAAATGTTTTCTTTTATTGATATTAATGGAAAAAATGTTTCATTAAGATCAGAATTAACTACTCCTGTAATAAGATATTATAATAATAAAAAAATAAAATCTATAGAAAAATATTATTCTATTGGACCAGTTTTTAGAAGAGAAAATCCTCAACTTGGTAGATTTAGACAATTTAATCAAATTAATTGTGAAATACTTGGACTTAAAGAAGAAGATTCTTTATTTTATAAAATTGAGTTATTATGTTTATTAGAATTAATTTTTAATAAATTAAATTTATTAAGCAATATAATATTAGAAATAAATTATATTGGTTGTCAAGAATGTAGAAATAGATATAAGTTATCTCTTGAAAATTGGATTAAAAAAGAAAATATTAAATTATGTAATAATTGCAATAATAGATTAGATAAAAATCCGTTGAGAATATTAGATTGTAAAAATGAATATTGTATTGAAGAACTGATAACAAAATCTGTTCCAATAATTCGTAATTTTTTATGTAATAAATGTGAAAAAGATTTTAATGATATACAAGAATTATTAAATTATAATGAAATAGAATATATTCTTAATTATAAATTATTTAGAGGATTAGATTATTATAACGGATTGGTTTTTGAAGTTAAAGATAGAATGAATAATTCAAATACATTATCTGCCGGAGGAGAATATAATAATTTAATAAATCAATTAGGTGGAAATGAAAATGTTTCAGGAATTGGTTTTGGAATAGGTTTAGAAAGAGTTTATAATTTATTCAAATTAAATTCTAAAGATACATATAATAAAAATTTAATTTATATCGTAACATTAAATGATGAAGCAAAAAAATACGGATTTAAGATTTCTTTATTATTAAAGCAATTTAATATAAAATCAAAATGTAATATAGAAGATAAAAGTTTAAAAGCACAATTAAGAGAAGCTAATAAATTAAATTATAATTATTGTTTGATAATTGGAAAAGATGAAATATATAAAGGTTGTGTTATTTTTAAAGATATGATAAATTCAAAAGAAAAATTAATTAACGTGAAACCAGTTTTGACATCTGTTATTGTTAATAATATACTTGCAAATATTAATAGTGTAGAAAATTTAGGTGAACCATTTAGTACAATTTTACATAAAAATCTTTATAATATGTATCAGGAGTAATAAACATGCAATCAGTTATTGATAGTTTTTTAAACGAATGCTTAGTTACAGATAGATCATATGAAATAATTTGGAAAAAATTATCTTTAGAAGAACAAAATTCTATCTTTGGAATAATTATAACTGGACGGAAAAATAATTTACTTGAACGTATTTTTACATTTTTAAATATTGAACAAATTAAAATTTTATCAGACCTGCCCAATTTTGAATTTTTACGTTGTCATTTTAGAAAAGAAAATAAAGAGTTTAATAAACTATCAATTAATGAAAGAATTAAAATATGTTTTAGTTTAGTTAAATTATTTGAAATTGAAAATAAATGGAATGAAATAGATATTGATTCAAAAAAAATATTAATTAAAAATAAACACTTTAAAGATAATAATTTAAATAATCCTTTAGTTGAAGAATTTTTTAGAAATTTAATTAATTTTGAAAAATACGGAGAATATAAGAATTTTATATTTGACTGCTTGAAAGATAATTTTGATGTTCCATATTGTATTTATAAAGATAATTATAGTTATAATATATTTAATATGGATGAATTCACTTCTGTAATTGAAAAAGATAGTAATTTTAATGAAGATAAATTAAAGTATATTCAAACATATTTTTATGAAAGAATAATAAAAGTACTTATTAAAAAATCAAGAAAGATATGGATACATCCAGGATCATGTTATATGATAATTGATGGTGATCTTAATGATTATATTGATGAGCATTTATTTGATTATTAATATAGAAATATAATATAGATTTTAAAAATGAAAGGAAATGACTTATGAAACAAGATATTGATCATGCGTCGATTGATAAATTTTTATATAGTTCTGTTCAAAATGAAAAATTTTATAAATTGATATGGAATAAATTTAATATTGAAACTAAAAAAAGATTAATTGAAAGATTATGTAATAGAAATCATAGAGAAGTATGTCATTTAAACATACAATCATATGAAAGATTATTTAAAAATATTAATAATAAATTATTTAAATATTTCTTATCTAAAATTAATTTAGAAGATTTAATTGATAGTTTTGGTAAAAAAAATATTATTGAATTATTTAATAATGTTGATTATTTTAAAAATATTACAATCAATGATGAAAGTATTTTTCTATGTTGTGAACTTTTAAACTGGAATGAAATTCTTAATGGATGGAAATTTAATAAATTTTCCATAGATGCAAAAATACATTTATTTCAAAATTATATATTTGATACAGAAGACCTAAAAATACGATGTTTTCATCAAATTATAATTGATATTGAACGTCATTATGTAGAATTTGATGTGTATAAAAAATTTATTTTAGATGTAATAAATAATTTAACTACAGAATTCAATATTCCATTAAGGGTATATCATGATAATTATATTCATAAAATTTTTAATTATGAAGAATTATTAAAAATAATTAATTTTGATAATGATATAAATTTGGATAAAATGAAATATATTTTTAATATTGATGATAAGTATAAACTTTTAGAATCATTGATAAATAATTTTAAAGAAGAAAAATATTCACCACCAATAGGCTAAAAAAGATTAATTATTTTAAATAAAAATTTTAAGGATAATATAAACATGGATAGGTTTCAATTTCATTATGAAATAAATTTAATTTCAGATACAGATGGGGAGATAATAGATTTACAATACTGTTGTTTTATACGCGCACCATTATATCACACATGTTCATACTGTATTGCTAAATGTTTTATCCCCCAATTATTATTAAGAAAATACACAGAATTGATTTCATTAAATCAATTTCCAAAATTAAAATTAAAAATATATTTTCTTGATGAATCAAGTCAAATGAGTGAAAGAAAAATAAATATAATTTATAATCAAACAGTTCAATGTATTTCGATACATCCTGAAAAAGCCGCAAGATACACAGAAAACGATATCCATGTTAAAATGGTATTAGTTAATCCAATGTTACATTACATGGGAACAACCAATACATATAATACATTATTAGAGAATGTAACAGGATATGATGCTTTAGAAAATTTTGAAGAGTGGATTCAGGAAAACTATGGAAATATATTTGATTTTCAACATTATGGTGTTAGTGAAAATTTAAATGAATATACATATGAACATATATTAGTTAAAACATCTAATGATTTAAATGTTCCTAACTATTTAATTGATACATATAAAATAAATAATAGTCCAACTATTTATTTTTTTGATAATTTCAATATTGATGAAAGAACTAAAAATGATATAGCTTGCTTATATTTAAATTTATCAAAATTGGAATCACAATTTGGTGAGAACACATCAAAATTTCCCGATATGGAAATGTTAACTAAAGTAATTAAAAAAATACCAATAAAAGATGCATTTAAAAAATATGATAAATCTGGTCAAGTATTTAATTTTAGATCAAAAAATATTAAATATAATCATAAAAAAGTAACAGAATCAAATATTCCAAATAAAAAAAGTGAAATTAACGAAATTAATCTCGATTCAGAGAGAAAAATAAATGTTTCAAATGATGGTCCAATATCTAATCAACAAATACAACAATCTTCATATTTTTCATCAGTATATGTTCCTGATGATTTTAAAAATGCAGAACTTAGATTTAATGAAACAAAAGATCAATTTGTAAATAGATTAAATAGTATAGTTTATATTGAAGTTACTAGTTCAGTACCAGATTATCCTAATTTTGGAAAGAAATATGATATAGAAAAGTCTGGCGGTTTTAATTTTACACCTTTATCAATATGTAATATTTTTGTAAGAAAAAATGATAAAGAGCCATATATGACTTTAATAAATAAAGCCATAATGGTACAATTTAGACAAGAAGAGGAGAATTAAAAAATGGAAGAAAGTAAACCGATTATAACTTTAAGTCTTGATAACAATTCATTATATAATAATTCAATAGTTGATTTGAATTTTAGAAAATATTATTTTAAAAATGATTCATATGTTGAACCTATTTATAATAATGATACTGATGTTAGACCAGTTTTTGATAAAATTTTTAAAGATGATTATAGTTTTACTTTTAATAATGATGATAAAAAAGAAATTTTAAATGATGATATTGAATATCTTTATTATAATCCAATAATAAAGGATTGGTATTTTATAAGAATTACTGCTGCTTATATATTAATAAAAAACACAAACAAAATTAAATTTGTATATTCATTTTATGATGCATTATATGATATAGAAAATAATAAAAAATTACTAAATGAAAGATTAAATAGTTCTGAATTTTATTTTATTGAATATTTTCCTATTTTTTATGGAGATATTAATAAATGTAAAATTAGAGAATTTTTATACTTATATTGGAATAATAAATATTATATTGAATATTGTTTAAATCATAGAGAAAATAAATTTATTGATTTAGTTCCAAATTGGGCAAAAAATTTAAGTATAATTTAATAAAAATTATATGGAAATATTACAATATGAATAAATATGTAAATTTTAAAGTTCCATACACTGATATTTATAATATATTAAATTCTAATAAGTATTCGCGAATTAATTTTTTTATTGATTTACAGTCAATTTGTACTGGATTTTATAGAAAAGAAAATATATTTTTTGAATTATCATATTATATAGAAAATAATAAAAAAATAAGTAACATACTTATAAAAGAATACGCAAATTTTTTAAACGGTTTAATTAAATTATTTAAATCATACAAAACATTCTTTGTAACATTTTATGATGATGGAGTAAACTTACAAAATAAATTAATTGATTCAACATATAAAGAAAAAAATCAATCATTAAAAGATATTCTAAGTGATTTTGATGAAATAAATCTTCATTATGAAATTAAAAAATATTATTTTAATAAAATAAATAATAAATTTAATATAGAAAACTATGGTAAAGTTTTTTATTTAAAAGATTATGAATCTGACTGTGTGCCATGGTATTGTATTTCAAATAAATTATATGAAACAGATAAAAATACAACAATCAATTTAATATTTTCTAATGATAAAGATTTACTTCAGTGTTGTCAATTTAATAACACATTTCATTGTGTTAATAAGTATTTTAAAACAAATAAAGATAAAAAATATGAAATAAAATTATATAATAATGAAACAGCAATTCAATGTTTAGATAAAAATTTAGAAGGATTAACTAGTAAATATATACCATTAATTCTTACAATTTCTGGAGATGATTCTGATAATATTAATGGATTAAAAGGTTATGGATATAATAAATCTGTAAAATTAATTAAATCATTTAATCTTCCAAACTCAATATTTGAAATAAAAAATATTACAACTATACCAAATGATATTATAAATAATTTTGATTTGCTTGTTAAATATTATAAAATGATAAGTTTTGAAGAACAAATAGGCAGAATAGATAAAAGAGTATTTGATAATAATATCATAATAGAATCACCAAAAGAATTTATAGATGAATTTTACAAGGAGGAAACACATTGAATTTTAAACAATTTAATATTATGATTAGAGAATTATTTAAACAGTTAATTAATGAAGGTTATGATAAGAGTATTGTTTGCTCATGTACTTTAGGAGTTTTTGCAAAAATTTTATTCGATAGAATAGTAAATGAAGAAAAAGATATAACAAATATTCCAATGGAAAGATTATTAGATAGATTTGGTTATAATCTTTTAATAATTCCAGTAAAATCAACTGATGATAAAACAAAAGAATATGTTGAAAATGAATGTATAACTTTTATAAAAGAAGCTAAAGCACAATTATCTAAACATATTCAGACAAGAGATGTAAAACGTGGCGTAAAGAAAAATATTGAATTAGAAAAATCAAGAAGTAATTATCTTGAAGAAACAATAAACAATTTAAATTTAAATTAAAAATTATTTATATAAAAGGATTTTTATGCAAAATTGGAATAACATTCTATCATTCATAAAAATAAAATTGGGTTCTAAAATAAATTTACTTGAAATATCAGATGATGATATTTTAAAAGAAATCAAAGAACATGCAATATATGAATTTTCACAATATTGTCCATTCAAAAAACGTATAAATATTAACAATACAAATAGAATAGCAACAGATATTGGTGAACAAAGTTGGGTTTATAAAATACCTATAGAAGAGAATCAACCAATTATTGATATTCTTGATGTTGTGACTGTTGATGGTTCTAACGATTTTGATTTTGATATAAATTCTATAAAAAATCAATATAATATTGGTTTAACGCCAACAATGTCTGGAGAGTCATTTTTTGGTATTCAAGATATATTCATGGCAAATAAATATAATGATATAATGTCATCAATGAGAGTAAGGAATACTTGGGATTTTTTACCACCTGATATGATTTCTTTTGATGAACAAATATGTAATGGTATTGTTATTTTTAATACAATTCATAATGAACCATCAACAATTATGCCAGATATGTATCATATTTTTAAAAGATTGTGCTTAGGCTATATTCAAGAAACTTTAGCATCGGTAAGATCAAAATTTGAAGAGTTAAATACTCCATATGGGCAAATTAGAATAAACTTTCAGAAACTCCAAGAAGATGCAAATACTAATTTACAATATGCGAGAGATCAATTAAATTTAGTACCATCGGATCATGTATTATATATTAATGTATAAATTAAATAAATATAAAGGAAATCAATTATGGCTTATTCAAATAGTAATGGCAATTATGAAAAAAAATCTTCCAATACACGAAATTTAGTAGGAAAAGGTTTTAAATTTAATAATTTATTTGAAATTCAATTGATAGAAGATATAAGACCAGATTTAAATCAATATAGTGAGAAATATTTTTTCTTTATTTCTGGAAAAAGAAAAAATGCCGAAACTGGGAAATGGGGAACTGAACCCCAAAATAATATTTCATTTAAAGTTTCATTTGAAAAAGCTTTAGCACTTGCTAATTCAATAAAAATGGTGGCAAGTGGTAAACCTACACTTTTTCAATTATATGCAGATATGAGTAAATCAGAATATAAAACAAATAATAATCAACAATATAGCGGTCAACCAGAAATAAAAACTTTAAAGGTATCTAGTTATCCATCTAAAAAAGAAGATCCGAATAGTATTAAATATATAGGATTAAATTTTACATCAAATAAAAAAGAAAAAATTAATATTGGAATGACAATTGAAGATGCTTATTCTGTAATTACATATATTGAAAAATATGTCGATGAAGGAATAAAATTTGAAAATTCATTTAGAATGAATTTTAAACCTCAAATATCAAATGGTGGTGATGGTGGAAGATCTTCGCAACCAAAATATGTTGAGAACCAAAATGGGAATAGTGAAATGAACGATTTCGATCATGAAATATTTAATGGTAGTGAGTAAAATATATGATATTGCAAGAAATATTAGATGAAAAAAAATTATTTAATAAGGAATATTTATCATTATTATTAAATGAAGCTACAAGTTTAATTATTCCTAAAAATACAAAAAAACTATTATCTGATAAAGTAATAAGAGAAAATTTATTAAAAACTCATGGAAATGAAGCTTATTTATCTCCATCAGATATGAAATATCCTATAATAAATCCAGAAACTGGGAAACCAGATTGTAAACTAATTTATGCCGCAAGATTAAAAGCTAAAGAAAAAAATGAAAAAGATATTTATAATAAAGCAACTGAATTATTCAAGAGTAATAAATGCAATCAAATATTAGATGTAAAAGTAGAAGGACATCAAAAAAATTATGATTTGTTAGAACTATTAGATCTTATAGAATTGGAAGTAATATGAATACTGAAGAAAATATATTAAATGATTTAAAATTATTTGAGGATATTTTAAACATAATACCGGTATATCCAGATTTGAAACAAGTTCCAAATGATAAACTTCTAGAATATTTATTAGATATACAGAAATCTGAAGAATATGATATTAAGTTAACTAATACTTATGATGATTGGGTAGAAAGTGTTTTAAATGAATGTTTAATTCGTGGAATTGCTGAAATTAAAACTGAATAATTAAAAATAAACTATAAGAGACTTTTCTCTTATAGTTTATTTAAAATTTGAGGAAAAACTTATGAAAATTAGAATAGGTTTTGTTAGTAAC
>Ga0316611_1000611_pt1 | contig 11780 bp, 12 predicted proteins | sample MIS2016202_MG_FD_207675 | JGI IMG/M metagenome (GOLD analysis project Ga0316611, IMG submission 207675) | Microbial mat bacterial communities from Middle Island sinkhole, Lake Huron, Michigan, United States - MIS.2016.202 | ecosystem: Environmental > Aquatic > Freshwater > Lake > Sediment... | reverse complement strand
TATCTGTTGCAAATTTTGTCTGAAATTCAAACAAACTAAGGTCATTTTCTGAATTGCCTATCTTTTTCATTTACTTTTTTTAGCAAATATAGCAATTTGTTGTTATTGTTAAAAGGGATAAGTCAATAATGTTATTTGTAATTATGAAGATGAAGATAGGCTGCTTTATACATTTCTAACAGAAGAATTATTTAAAATTGAAATAGACGAAATTGATATGCCTGGAATGATGTGTCATTTTACTTATGAAGATTTTCATCCAAACGATGAATTTGAAATTGAAAATAGTTGCATAGAATTTATAGAAATGTTTTTGGATAAAGAAGATAATTTATATCTTGATTTTCATTCTAAGGACGCCCTAAATTATATTGAACTAAATAATTTTAGAAATGTTTTTAAGAAATTTAAAATTAAAGATTATAAATATTTATCGGCAACTATTGAAAATGAAAATGCCAAAGCTAGTTTCAGCATTGATTTTTGGGGAAAAATTAAAGGTTCCGACACAAAAATATATTTCACTGGCGAAGGAGACATGACCTTTAAATATGAATTTGGCTTTTGGTATGTTCAAACCGTAAATTTACCAAAAATGGAATAAAAAAAATCAGTCTATTTCTGGCAACCAAAAATGTTTTTCAAAATCAACTACTTGATTGTCAATTACTTTTACACCTTCATTTTCCAGAAGTTGTTGCATCAGATTGGTTCCGTCAAAATGATGTTTTCCCGAAAGTAATCCTTTTCTATTGACAACTCTATGTGCCGGAACATCATCTCGATTATGACTGGCATTCATTGCCCAACCCACCATTCTTGCCGAACGTGCTGTTCCTAATGATTTAGCAATAGCACCATAAGAAGTAACCTTTCCTTCCGGAATTTGACGTGCAATGGCATAAACTCGTTCAAAGAAATTTTCTTCCATTACAGATAATACTTTATAACATTATATAATGTCAACAATGCCACAAGTCCAGTTATTATTCCGATGAGCTTATTCATGTTTTGCAAAAAATAATCGGTTTTAGATTTCATTTTATTGAAAAACAACACATACAAATAAAAGACTAAAAATGAACCCAAAACAACCCCCAAAACTAAACTATAAATTGATATTGGATTGAAGGTAAAAATATTATAGGAAGCTAAAGTAACACTAACAAAAACATAATAAGGAATAGGAAAAAAGTTAATAGCCGAGATCAACATTCCCATAAAAAAGCGACTTTTTTTGCTTTTTAAATGTAAAGAATTTTGCGTTTGTAACTTTGGTTTTTTAGCAAAAAATAGAAAATAAATAGACAAAATGGAAAAAATTACCAGCCCAATTTCACGCAATAAAACCACAATTTCTTGGTGGCTATTAATGTATCGAGCAAAAATTACGGAAATATATGTTTGAAAAAAAATGACAATTAAAGCTCCAAGAATAAAAACCATTGCACGTTTTCTGCCGTCTGTAAAATCGACTTTAGCAGCCGTCATATTAATCAATCCTGGAGGAATAATTCCAATAACGGCAGCAATAAAACCAGATAGAAGTGGAAGAATTATGTTCATGTTATCAGTTTACAGTTCTCAGTTTTCAGTTTTCAGTGTTTTCAAAACAGATAACCGACAACAGACAACACTACTTTTTAATTTTAAAGCGAATATACGTAATTGCTTTGTTTATTTCCAAATATTGTTTTTCATAAAACGTTTGTATGTCAGTGACTTCACTTGGAGAACCTTCGTTTTTATATATGTTGTGGTTGGCATATAAAACTTCGTGGCCTTCACCGTGCAACAATCCTAAAGTATAGCCGTGCATAAATTCGGAATCAGTTTTTAAATTGACAACACCATCAGGTTTCAAAATTGTTTTGTATAATTTTAAGAAATCTGAATTGGTCATTCGGTGTTTGGTGCGCTTATATTTTATTTGCGGATCGGGAAACGTAATCCAAATTTCAGACACTTCACCATCAGCAAAAATATGATTGATTAGTTCTATTTGAGTTCTAACAAAAGCTACATTGTGCAATCCGTCTTCTACAGCAGTTTTTGCACCACGCCAAAATCTTGCTCCTTTTATATCGATTCCAACAAAATTTTTATCTGGATATCGTTCTGCCAAACCAACAGAATATTCGCCCTTTCCACATCCTAACTCGATGATTATTGGATTCTCATTTTTAAAGAAATCGCTATTCCATTTTCCTCTTAAAGGAAATTCGTTTGCTACTACTTCTTCTCTTGTTGGTTGAAAAACGTTGTTGAATATTTCGTTTTCCTTAAATCTTTTTAACTTATTCTTGCTTCCCACTATTGTTGCCTATTTTTCTAATGGCAAAATTAAGCAAATAATATCCAACACAAATAAAGTTTTGATAATGTTTATTTAACCTTAACAATACAACTGTTCGCCTATTTTTGTAGAAACTATTTATTTTGAAGAAAAGAAAAGTTGAAGTTGTAGTTATTTCCGATGTTCATTTAGGAACTTATGGATGCCATGCCAAAGAATTATTACAGTATTTATCTGAGATTAAGCCAAAAATACTCATTCTAAATGGCGATATTATTGATATTTGGCAATTCAGAAAGTCTTATTTTCCGGCAAGTCATTTGAAAGTGATTAAGAAAATCATTTCGTTAAGTTCCAAAGGCACCAAAGTCTATTATATGACTGGAAATCACGACGAATTTTTAAGAAAATTTACAGATTTGCATTTAGGAAATTTAAGTTTGCTTAATAAACTAGTGCTAAATTTAGATGAAAAAAAAGCTTGGATTTTTCACGGAGATGTTTTTGATGCTTCAATAAATCATGCGAAATGGTTAGCAAAATTGGGCGGTTGGGGTTATGATATACTGATTTTAATTAATCGTTTTCTGAATTGGATTTTAGCTCAAATGAATAAAGAACCTTATTCACTTTCAAAGAAAATTAAAAACAATGTGAAATCGGCTGTGAAATTTATTACTAACTTTGAAAATGTTTGCACCGATTTGGCTATAGAAAACAACTACGATTACGTAATTTGCGGACACATTCACGAGCCAAAGATTGAATGTATTTCAACCGAAATAGGAAAGACAATTTACTTAAATTCAGGTGATTGGATTGAAAATTTAACAGCATTAGAATACAATAATAAAAAATGGAAATTATACAAGCATGATCCAAGTGAAATTATTACAGAAGAAGAACAATTTGAATATGAAAATCAACTTGCAGAACAATTTATCACTTTATTAAAAAACTAAAAATGACTAAAAATATTCTCGTTGCGCCACTAAATTGGGGTTTAGGCCATGCTACTCGATGTATTCCAATTATTCGTGAATTAGAAAAAAACGGCTTTACTCCAATACTTGCTTCCGATGGTGTTGCTTTAGCTTTATTGAAAAAAGAGTTTCCACATTTAGCTGCTTTGGAGTTGCCTTCCTATCAAATAGAATATGCCAAAAAAGGTAAAGATTTTATATGGAAAATGTTGAAAAATTGTCCTAAAATTATTAATGCTATATTATCTGAAAAAGAAAGAGTTATAGAAATAATCAAAGACTATAATCTAATTGGAATTATATCTGACAATAGATTGGGTGTTCGTTCTAAAAAAGTGCCATCGGTTTTTATTACGCATCAATTGACCGTTTTATCTGGGAAAACAACATGGATTTCGAGTAAAATGCATCAATTTGTTGTTAGAAAATTTGACGAATGCTGGGTTCCAGACTCCAAAGATAGTCCAAATTTATCAGGAAAATTAGGACACTTGAATAGTACAAATTTCAACATTAAATACATCGGAATTTTAAGTCGATTGGAGAAAATCCCATTGCCAATACAATATCAATTGATGGTCATACTTTCTGGACCAGAGCCACAACGAACAATGTTGGAAGAAAGATTAGGGGTCGAATTGGAAAACTATCCTGAAAAAGTTGTTTTTATTAAAGGGAAAATCGAAGGAGAACAAAAAAGGGAGGAAATAGGTAACGTTACTTATTATAATTTTATGCAATCGAAACAATTAGAAAAAACATTTAACGAAAGTGAAATAGTGCTTTGTCGATCAGGATATACCACGGTTATGGATTTGGCTAAATTGGAAAAAAAGGCCTTTTTTATTCCAACACCTGGGCAATTTGAACAAGAATATTTGGCAAAAAAATACAAATACGAAGGATTAATTCCGTATGCTCGTCAAGAAAAATTTAAAATTGATGATTTGAAAGAAATTTCTTTTTACAAAGGTTTACCAAAATTTACGTCTGAAATAAATTGGAAAAATTTATTCTATTTTTTCGAGAGTAAATGAAAATTCAGAACCTTTTCCGAATTCACTTTCCACATAGATTTTTTCGTTATGACCTTCGATAATATGTTTTACAATAGAAAGACCTAAACCCGAACCACCTTCTGTACGAGAACCACTTTTGTCCACACGAAAAAATCGTTCAAAAAGCCTCGAAATGAACTGTTTTTCAATGCCTTCTCCATTATCTCGGACACGAACTATAATTTTGTTTTTGACTAAATCTTCAATAGAAACTTCTGTGGTTCCGTTTTCTTTTCCATACTTAATGGAATTCATAATTAAATTAGTCAAAACTTGTTGAATTTTTTCTTGGTCGGCAAAAACAAAAATTGGTTTGCTATATTTTCTATCAAACATCAAAATAATATTTTTCTTATCGGCGTTCATTTCCAATAAATCAAATACGTTTTGAATCAATTCTATAATGTTAAATTCAGAAAATTCTAAATTCAATTCGCCCATTTCTAATTTAGAAATCATATCTAAATCTTCCACAATATAAATGAGGCGTTCCACTCCTTTTTCGGCTCTTTCCAAATATTTTTTTCGTTGTTTGCTGTCTTTTACACCATCTACTAATGTTGAAATATATCCTTGAACCGTAAAAAGTGGGGTTTTGAGTTCGTGCGAAACATTTCCCATAAATTCTCGACGGTATTCTTCTCGAACTTTTAGGTTTTCAATTTCAAGTTTTTTGTCAGTGGCAAATTTCTTAACTTCTTTAGTCAAGGTTGCCATATCCGTAGTAATGGATTGACTTCGCAAAGTAGTAGAATCGAGCAAAGAAACATCGTCATAAATCTTTTTAACCCTACGATAAATAAAATGTTCTACTCGATATTGAAGTACAAAAAATGAAAAAATTGCGATTGAAAATAAAAAAAAGAAACAAAATAACCAAGAAAAAGCAGCTAAAAAAAATAACAAACCTGCTACTAAACCAGTTGAGAAAAGGGTAATATACAAGGTTGAAACAATAGCAAAGCGATAGGATTTTTTAAATTTTATGGCCATTTTTATGTTGAAGTATTCAGTTTACAGTCGCAGTAACCAGTAATTATTTAAAATACAAATATACTATTTTCAAATTTATTTTATTTTAAGAATGAATCTGCTATTTGAAATCTGCAATCTAAGTAAATTAAACTTCAAATTTATAGCCCACACCTTTAATTGTTTTAAATAAATCTTCGCCAATTTTTTCACGAAGTTTTCTGATGTGAACATCGATGGTTCTGCCGCCTACAATAACTTCGTTGCCCCAAACTTTGTCAAGAATTTCTTCGCGTTTAAATACTTTTCCAGGTTTAGAAGCTAATAAATAGAATAATTCAAATTCTTTTCTTGGAAGGACAATTTCTCTTTCCTCCATTATAATTTTATACTCTTCTCGATTAATTACAATTCCACCAACATTCAAATTATCACCCGATGAAGATTCATCTTTTAATCGACGCAATAAAGATTTTACTTTGCTAACCAACAATTTTGGTTTAATTGGTTTGGCAATATAATCGTCAGCACCCGCATCAAAACCAGCTACTTGCGAATAGTCCTCGCTTCTAGCGGTTAGAAAAGCAATAATTACATTATTTAATTCTGGAATTTTTCTGATGTTTTCGCACGCTTCAATTCCGTCCATTTCGGACATCATTACATCCATAATGATAAGTTGCGGGCGTTCTTTTTTAGCAACTGCAATGGCCTCTTTTCCATTAGTTGCGGTAACAATTTTATACCCTTCTTGTAACAAATTATACCCAACAATTTCTAGAATATCTTGTTCATCATCCACTAATAATATCTTTATATCTTTTTTCTTCATGACGCCAATTGTTTATTAAAAATGCAATGGTAAATATAGCATTTTATCTAAAGAAAATGTTATTTTAAATTGAGTTAACAGTAATTTAATTTCTTAACATTTAGATAATAATTACAAAACCTAATAATAAACCGTAAGTAACTTCAACTTTACAAAACAAAACGTTCTTTGCATCTAATTTTAACAATTAGAAATCAATGAAATTCAAATTACTTATATTATCAATACTATTTAGTGTTTCCGCATTGGCTCAAAATAAAGGAGTAATTAGAGGAGTACTTACAGATAAAGATTCGAACAATGCCCCACTACCTTTTGCAAATGCTAAAATTAAAGGAACAAAATTAGGAGTAACGACCGATGAAAAAGGGAAATATATTCTAACTGTTGAACCTGGAACTTACACTATACAATTTAGTTTTATTGGTTATGAAAATGTAGAAGTATCCATAGAAGTTAAAGCTGGACAAACAATAGAAGTTAATAGAGCATTAGGGTCGGCAGGATATAAAATAGAAGACGTTGTAGTTCAAAAAGCAACCACAAATAGAGAAAAAGAAACGGCTTTATTGAGTGAACAAAAAAAGGCAGTTGAAATCAAACAAAGTATTGGTGCTCAAGAAATGAGCCGAAAAGGTGTTAGCGATGTGGAAGAAGGCTTGACCAAAATTACAGGTATTTCTAAAGTTGAGTCTAAAGGGTTATTTATTAGAGGATTAGAAGACCGATATAATAATTTATTAATTAACAATCTTGCAGTTCCATCAAATAGTCCATTCAAAAAAATTATCCCCTTAGATCAATTTCCAACGGATGTTGTTGGATATATTGATGTATTTAAAACATTTAATCCAAATATTTATGGTGACTTTGCAGGAGCAACAGTTGATGTAAAAACTAGTCAACCAACTAGTGAACAAACCAAAATTAATTATGGTGTAGGTTATACTTCAAATAACAATATGAGTGATTTTCTTCTTTCTGAAGACGCAGATAACACAAAAAGTTTTTTTGGTTTTGGTGGACAAGAAAGAAAATTGCCAAGCGGATATGGAGGAGTTCCAGCAGGAAGAATTAATAATGATTATGAATCAAGCTGGAATGTAAATAAAACTAAAGCTCCATTAAATACAAGTTTTGGAGTTAGCCATTCTGGGAAATTTGATCTTGGAAAGAGCAATAATAAATTGCATTATGTATTTGCTACCAATTTTGACAACAAATACCAAGTTAGAGAAGGTGTGGATAGAACATTTTCGCAAGGACAAGGAATTTATGACAATAATTTAACGAAAAAACAATACAAATTTCAAACGCAAGCATCGGCATTATTGGGATTACAATATAAATCAGACCGATTAAAATTATTCTATAATAGTTTGTTTTTAAAATCTACTGAAAACTTAATTCAAGACCAAGTTGGTTACACAAGAACAGCCGTACAAAATCCGAATGAATTTATTAGATTAAATCAATATGAACAATCTAATTATTTTGCAAATCAATTATTTGGAAACTACAAACTTACAAAAAATGATAAACATTCTGTAAACGGAGGTTTATCATATACAAGAACAAAATATAGCCAACCTGACAGAAAGTTTTTAACCGGAACAAAAATTAACGATACGGATATTAATACACAATATGGAAGTAACAACTTATTGCGTCAGTTTTTCAATATTGACAACAATTTCCACATGTCAGGTAATTTAGAATACAACTACAAATTTGGTAAGAACGAAAACAAGCTAAACAAAATTTCATTTGGATATAGCGGTTTTGCAGAATATATGATTTCTAAGTTTAGATTCACTTTTGGAAATCCAAACACAGGTTCGGCACCATATAATGCACCAGCTAATGATATTGATCAATTCATTCAAAATGATATTGCAAATAACTTTCTATCATTTACAGAACAATCTACAGCGGAATGGAAAACAAAAGTATTTCAAAGAGCTGATGGAGCCTACACCAACTTTTTATTTCATCTAAATGAAAAATTAGAATTCAACGTTGGTATTCGTGCGGAAAACACTATTAGAGAATACAAATACAAATCAATTGTTGATCCAATTTCTAATCCTTACAGAAAAAAAACTAACGAAAACTTGTATATCTTGCCATCATTAAATGTTAAATATGCTACAAATGATAAAAGCAATTTACGTTTAGCAGTTTCAAAAACTTATACAAAACCAATTCTTTTTGAAAGTTTAGATATTAACTTGATTAATGCTGATGGAACTACTGAATTAGGAAATTCTAATTTAGACAATAGTGAAAATTATAATGCAGATTTTAAATTCGAATTGTTTCCTACCAATAAAGAAATGTTTGCTGCAACTTTATTTGCAAAATACATTGACCGACCCATTGAAAGAACAGTTTTGGCAAGTGCTACTGGAAGTGGACAAACAATTACTTATTTTAACAATGATAGTGCTACTTTATTTGGAGCCGAATTTGAGGCTTTAGTTCAATTAAGCCGATTGAATGAAAGTTTAAAAGGATTTTCATTAGGATTCAATACATCATTAATGATTACTGAGGCAACAATTGACAAAAACAGACTTGGTTCAGACTTTGATACTTTCAAAAAGAGAAACCTACAAGGAGCTTCCAATTGGTTATTAAATTCTGATTTAAAATATGAATTTGATTTAGGTAAAAATTGCAAAAACACTACTTCACTTGTTTATGGTGTATATGGAGAACGTATTTATGCTGTTGGAGTTGCTGGAAATGACCACATTTACGAAAAACCATTTCATAAATTAGATTTTGTTTGGGCAAGCAATATTAACAAAAAATGGGATGTAAAATTTTCTGTTGATAATATTTTAAATCCATTATACAAAAGAGAATTAGGAGAAGATAGTAAAATTTCAATTGAAGAATCTTCTTTATTATTACAGAGTTATAAAAAAGGAGTTGGATTTGCAACTAGCGTTTCCTATACTTTCTAAATATTTAAAGAGCAGATAATTAATGCTCTTTTTTTTGTTTACACAAATGCAACATTGCTTTTACAATTTTATGATTTTTCAATAACTATTTTATAATAGTAAAAAAACATTCAGAACACATACACAACATAAATTTGCCTCAACAATTAAAAAAACAAACACAATGAAAAAATTATTTTTAAGCTTATCAATTTTAGCTACTTTATTTACAAGTTGTTCAACAGAAGATGATGAAACAACAATCCAACCTGTAGAAGGAGAATTAACGGGTTCTATAACAACAAATAGAACAATTGCTTACGGAAACTATACATTAAATGGTATTGTTACTATTGAGTCTGGTGTAACTGTTACTTTTGATGCGGGTTCTACCATAACAGCTTCTGCAACTAATGGTGTAGATGCTATAGTGGTAAAAAATGGCGGAAAATTAATTATGAACGGAACAGCTTCTCAACCAATTGTATTAACTGAATCTTCTGCAACTCCTGGTTCTTGGGGTGGAATTATTATGTATGGAGATGCTCCAATTAATGGCGCTGGAGGTGTTACATCAAAAACTTCTGAAGATGGTTTAAATTTAACTTATGGTGGAACAAATGCTGCTCATAATGGTGGAACTTTACGCTATGTAAGAGTGGAGTATGCTGGTAAAAAAATTACTGATGGAACAAGTGAAATGAATGGTTTCTCATTCTATTCTGTTGGTTCAGGTACAATTTTAGAAAATTTAGTTTCTTATAAAGGTGCTGATGATGGTTACGAATTTTATGGTGGAACTGTAAGCGCATCAAACCTAATTTCTTACGGAAATTATGATGATTCTTTTGATTGGCAAGATGGATGGAAAGGACAAAATAATTCTAACTGGTTTGCTTACCAAACTGGAACAGGAAATTTTGGAATGGAAATTGAAGCTTCAAATAACAATAATGCATTTTGGCCAGTGATTGCAAACATCACTCTAAAAAGAGCTGCTGGAACTGTAACTGAAGGTGGATCATCTGCTGCAGAATATGATGCTATTCAATTCAAAAAACAAGGGAATGGCGATTTTACAAACATTTTAATTTCGGGTTATACAAATGCTAGTGCAACTGCTGTTAGAATTCAAGACGCTGCAACTAATACAGATCAAGTAAATTCAAGTAAAATTAAATTAACTACAGTTAAAATTAATGATGGAACTTCACAATTTGCTGGAGCAGGTGTAATTAGTGTTGCTTTCCCAACTGGACAATACACTACAAGTGCTTCTGCAACTGGCGCTTCTTTAACAACTGGCGTTTGGTGTACTGTAAATGGAACTATTTTGTTACAATAACAAAACAAAAATATTCTATAAAAATAAGCTCATCAATCTCGATGAGCTTTTTCATTTTATAACCACCTTTTATCTAATTTTTATCGGCAATAGCATTATGTAAATTATTTCTAACAGCTAAAATCTGATTGTTAGAGAAATCAATTTCACTTGTACAAACGCTATCAGAAAAACGCATCCATTTTCCAACTTTTTGCCCTTCTTTGTATTCTGCAATGGTATTTATAGTCCCATCTTCATTATAGGATGTCCATTTACCTTCTAATTTTCCGTCTTTGAAATATCCTTCTTGCTGCACTTTTCCATTGTTATGAAAATAAGTTGCTTTAACTAAATTTCCAACAACTTCTAACTGTGGTTCTCCTGTTGCAAAAGATGCTACTGAAAACATCATTAATGCTACTAAAATTAACTTTTTCATATTTTGGTTTTTTAATTGTTTAATAATTAGATAACAAATATACAAACTAATTTACAATAAAAAAACTTTTTCTTAACAATTTGATAACATTGAATATTTTTCTAAATATTTTAAGGACTGAGTGGCTATAAAAATTTATTTTGGTTTAAGAATATTTTTGTTCAAACAGAAAAAAGATGTAAAAAATTAATATTATGGCATTGTATTTGAAAACTTATTTATATATTTGCTTTAATCAATTTTAAATCATGACAAAAAACTACTTTTATAGTATTCTATTTTTTCTAATGCTTAACACAGTAAGTGTGTTAGCTCAAGAAACAAAGTCTGCACCAAGAGTGCAAGAGAATGCTATTGAAGGACTTAGTTTTTATCCAAATCCAGCAACTTCGGGCAAAATTTACATTACTACAAAAAATAACGAGGAAAAACAAATTACAATTTATGATGTGTTAGGAAAAAAAGTACTTCAAACACTTTTAATGGCACGCGAATTGAACATTTCTTCGCTTTCTCCAGGAGTTTACATTATTAAAATTGAAGAAGGTGCTGGCAGTGCTACAAGAAAACTAATTGTTAGATAGTACGCTTTTTCTTCAAAGAATTCTCAAAAAAAAAATTATTTTTTATTTTATAGGTTTGGTATTAATACTTATGACTTACCATTACTAATATCATTGTGTTTCTTTTTGTCATTTTGAAAAATAACAAATCAAACAAGTTTCTTTATTTATACGATTTGCTTCGCCTGTCAGCGAAAGATTGCGTCACCCGTTGATCGAAATGTCAAAACAGATAAATTTTATTCCTTAGAAGATGTTTTCCTGACTTGTCCGGTCTAATTTTTTATTAAATATAAATGTTTGTTTATTAATGTTTTATGAATTGAAATTTTGTATTTTGCTGACCTAATTAATAAAAA
>Ga0316611_1000610_pt1 | contig 11791 bp, 10 predicted proteins | sample MIS2016202_MG_FD_207675 | JGI IMG/M metagenome (GOLD analysis project Ga0316611, IMG submission 207675) | Microbial mat bacterial communities from Middle Island sinkhole, Lake Huron, Michigan, United States - MIS.2016.202 | ecosystem: Environmental > Aquatic > Freshwater > Lake > Sediment... | reverse complement strand
GCTATGGATGATGTTGCAGATAATCAAGAAAAACTTGAAGAAGAAAGAAAAGATTTAAAAAAAATGCAAGAAAAATTTGCCAAAAATAAATCCAAAGGAAAACTTTCACCAGTTGAAATTGAAAAAGAAAATGTAAGAATAACAAAACAGCAATTAAAAATTACAGAAATTGAAGAGGATATTTTAAAAGCTCAAAAAAAATTAAATAAATTAAGATAAATATTTTCCACCTTCGGGTGGATTTTTTAATACTATATAATAATTAGTTATAAAAAAAAGGCTAACAATTTCTTGTTAGCCTTCATGATTTTTATAAATAATTTATATTTTAATTTGTTTACTATTTGTAAATTTACTGGTCAATTCCTTTTTAGCATTAGGCTGTAAATCGGTTAAGATATGCAAGGCTTCTTCTAAATATATATCTTTTGATAAACTTTCAAACCAATTTTCTTTTTTTTCTTTAAAGTAAGTATCTTTTTTTATCAGTTCTAGTTCATCTGGCATTGCTGAAAACGGTAATTTATTATCATAATCATCAATTGTTTTATATTTTTTATTGGTATCTTCAAGTTTGTTTAGTTCTTTTTTGAATTTGTCAATATTCAATGAATACACATATTCATTATCTTTTTTGTAAATCCATTTGGCATATTCATCAATCAACTTAATTTGAGGATTATTTTGCATCCTCATTTTACTGTTTGCAATTGCTATATCAAAATTGCTTTGTTTGTGCCAAGTGGAATATTTTGCTGGTTCTATTTTATCAAATGGCATTGCATTTTCAATATCTCTTTCTCCCATCTTTAGATAGGCATATTTGTCGGGCATAACCACATCGCTTCTAACTCCTTCAAGTTGGGTTGAACCACCATTTATTCTGTAAAACTTTTGAATTGTTGTTTTCAACGCTCCTAAATCGCCCAAATTGCTACCTCTAACAAATTGATTAAAATCAATAATATTTTGAACGGTTCCCTTTCCATAAGATTGTTTACTGCCAATAATTACGGCTCTTTTATAATCTTGCATAGCAGCAGCTAAAATCTCTGAAGCCGATGCTGAAAAACTATTTTGCATAATTACTAAGGGGCCATCCCATTGAATGGTTTCATCTTTGTCATACAAAACCTCTCTTTTGTTATTTGCCGATTTTATCTGAACAATTGGTCCTTTATCTATAAATAATCCTGCAATGTCAACAACAGTTTTTAAAGAACCTCCTCCATTATCTCGGACATCCATGATAATTCCTTTAACCCCAGCTTCTTTCAGTTTTTTTACTTCTAATGCAACATCTTTAGCGGCATCACGACTATTTGAATCTTCAAAATCGATATAAAATTTAGGCAAATAAATTAAGCCATACTTATTTCCCTCTTTCTCAATAATACTAGATTTTACATAGGTTTCTTCTATTTCTATCTCATCTCTAATGATCGTAACTATTTTTATTGAACCATCAGTTTTCTTTATAGTCAATCGAACTTCGGTTCCTTTTGGTCCTTTTATTTTTTTTACCACATCATCAAGTCGCATTCCTATAACTTCGATTGGCTCGCCATCTGCTTGAGCTACTTTTAAAACAACATCTCCTGCTTCTAACTCTTTACCTCGCCATGCTGGACCACCATAAATAAGTTCGGATATTTCTGTATAATCATTTTTCTTTTGAAGACGAGCACCAATTCCTTCCAGTTTTCCGCTCATGCTTACGTCAAAACGTTCTTTTTCTTCGGGAGCAAAATAGGAAGTATGAGGATCAAATTGAGTAACAATTGTATTTATGAATACTGAAAACCAATCATTTCTATCTAAATCTTTAAGAATATTATAATAATCATTCAAAGATTTCAAACTACTTTCTCTACTTTCTGCTTCTAATTGTGTTATCGTTTTAGGTGCTTCGTTTTCAACTTTTTCGTTATTTTCAATAAACTTTTTTTCTAATTCTGGCGTCCATTTTGAACCCATTTTAGTTTTATATTCTTTCAGTTTTTGTTCTATTGATTTATTTTTATTTTTTGTTTTATCTTCTTCAAGTTTTTGTTTATCCACATAAGTTGAAAGGGTCGATAGTTTAATTTGTTTTCTCCATTTTTCAATCAATTCGTCCTTTGTTTTTGCATAAGGTTGTTTTTCATAATCGGTATTTATTTCTTCGTTTGTGGAAAAGTCAAACGGTTTTGAAAGAATATCTTTATAATAGGATTTACTTTCTTCCATTCGCTGAATCAACCTTGAATGGGTTAAATCAAAGAAAGTTAGTTCTTTATTCAAAATGTTATTATCTATTTTATATTCATATTTTGAAAACTCGTCAATATCCGATTGCAAGAAGAATCGTTTTGAAGGATCTAATGAATAGATAAATTCTTCATAAACACCTTTTGAAAGTGTATCATCAAATTTGATTGGACTATAATGACCTTTTTCGAGTACATAGACCAATAATTCTAATAGAAATTTATCCTTTTCTGGATCAGATTTTTTTGTGCGTGGAATAAAACTCAATAAACCTAATGATACTATGAGTATTACTAATAATATTTTATAATTTCTTTTCATAAATTGTATAATTATATTCATAAATTTTTGTCTAAATTACATAAAAAACTATGCCACAATATATTTGTTTGCATAATTTTTTGTTAATTCCATCTATTGCTTATTTTGAGTTTCATGTAATGGAACAAAGTTATAAATTTGTATTGTATTGTATGTAGTATTTTAATTACTTTTGTTACAATTCAATTTTATTGTTATATGTCAAAAAAACCTCTAATTTTAATTACAAACGATGATAGTATTTCTGCTCCAGGAATTAGGGCTTTAATTTCTGTAATGAACGAAATTGGAACCGTTGTTGTTGTTGCACCAGATAGCCCACAAAGTGCCATGGGTCATGCAATTACTATAAATAATACTTTGCATTTGAATAAGATTTCTAAAGAAAATGCCACTATAACAGAATATAGTTGCTCAGGAACACCTGTAGATTGTGTCAAAATGGCGGTGAATGAAATTCTAAAGCAAAAACCCGATTTGTGTGTTTCGGGTATTAATCATGGATCAAATTCTTCTATAAATGTGATTTATTCTGGAACTATGAGTGCTGCAGTTGAAGCTGGAATTGAAGGAATTCCTGCAATAGGGTTTTCATTATTAGATTATAATTGGAATGCCGATTTTGAACAAATAAAACCTTTTGTAAAGAAAATAGCTCTTGAAGTTTTGAAAAATGGACTTCTACAAGGAACGGTTTTAAATGTAAATTTCCCAAAACTAAAAACCGAAGAAATCAAAGGAATTAAAATTTGTCGTCAAGCAAAAGCCATGTGGCAAGAAAAATTTGACAAACGTGTTACTCCTTTTGGAAAAGAATATTATTGGCTAACTGGGGAATTTGTCAATCAAGATAAAGGCGAAGATACTGACGAATTTGCATTGGCTCATGGTTATATTTCAATAGTTCCTGTGCAATTTGATTTAACAGCACATCATGTCATTCAAACTTTAAACACTTGGGATTTATAATTTTATTTTTTTAGATGAAAAAAACACATTTACTTTTTGGTTTTATAATTGGAATTCTTGCCACATTTTTTGGTTCCTATTTATTTTTGAAATTTCAAACAGACTATGATTTAATTAAGGATTTTTCGGTTTTAAAAGCAGAAGGAATTCTTGGAAAAGTAGTTGCATTGGGTTCTGTTTTAAACATTATTTTATTTTTCATTTTACTAAAAATCAATAAAGAAATTATTGCACGAGGAGTTGTTTTTGCAACCATACTTTTAGCAATTTATACCCTGTTTTTATTATGAAATATTATATCATTGCAGGAGAAGCATCGGGCGATTTACATGGTTCCAATTTGATGAAAGCTTTGTTTAAAGAAGATAAACAAGCAGAAATACGTTTTTGGGGTGGCGACTTGATGCAAAAAGTAGGAGGGACTTTAGTAAAACACTACCGGGAACTGGCTTTCATGGGATTTGCAGAAGTGGTTATGAACCTAAAAACCATATTAAATAACATCAAATTTTGCAAAATAGATATTGAAAAATTCAAACCCGATGTACTTATTTTTATTGATTATCCAGGATTCAATATGCGAATAGCAAAATGGGCTAAAGAAAAAGGAATAAAATCCCATTATTATATTTCACCTCAAATTTGGGCTTGGAAAGAAAGCAGAATCAAAGCCATCAAGCGAGATTTTGATAAACTCTATGTCATTCTTCCGTTTGAAAAAGAATTTTATGAAGTCAAACATCATTTTCCAGTTGAATTTGTTGGTCATCCGTTGATTGATGCCATTCATAATAGAAAAATGATTGCTAATGAAATCTTTAGAAAAGAAAATGATTTAGATGACAAACCCATCATTGCCATACTTCCTGGAAGTAGAAAGCAAGAAATTTCAAAAATGCTAACCTTGATGTTGAGCGTTGTAAATGATTTTCCCGACTATCAATTTGTGATTGCGGGTGCTCCAAGTCAAGAATTTTCTTTTTATAAACCGTTTTTGAAAGGAAAAAACATCAAATTTATTTCCAATAAAACCTATGATTTATTGAGTAATGCTCATGCTGCTTTGGTCACTTCGGGCACGGCAACTTTAGAAACGGCACTTTTTAAAGTTCCAGAAGTAGTTTGCTACAAAGGAGGGTGGATTTCCTATCAAATAGCCAAACGAATTATTACTTTAAAATATATTTCGCTTGTAAATTTAATTATGGATGAAGAAGTGGTAACCGAATTGATTCAAGAGGATTGTAATCCAAAAAGAATTAAAGCCGAATTATCAAAAATTCTCGATGGAAAACACAGAGAAAATCTCCTTAAAAAATATGAAGAGTTAGAACAAAAACTCGGAGGAGAAGGTGCCAGTGAAAAAACGGCGAAACTTATTGTAGAAAATATTAAATAATAATTTTACAAATTGGAAGAATTATCTTTATTATTTGATACTTTTATATTGTGAAAGTATTAAAATTTCCTTTAGTAAAAATTTCAATATGTTTTGTGTTTGGAATACTTTTTTCCAAATATACAGAACCTTTTTATCTATCTATTTTAGTTTGTCTTCTTGTATGTTTTTCAGCAACATTTTTTTGTGGTTTTATATTAAATAAATCAAAAAGAAATAATCTTTTTTTTGGGATTTTCAGTTTGTTAACGTCCTTTTTCATTGGCTCTTTTTCAATAGTTTTAAGCAATCAAACTTTAAATCAAAATCATTATATTCATCATTTATCATTAGATGATTCAAAATATATTTCTGAAATCATAATCACAGAAAGAATAAAAAGTACTGCGAAAAATGAGCGATATATTGCAGATGTTATTGCACTAAACAACAAAAAAAGTTATGGGAAAATTCTCTTAAATATTAGAAAAAATAGTACTTTATCAATACTTGAAATAGGAACGCACTTAAAAGTTAATGGTAAAATATACTTAAATAAAAATCCGTTTAATCCAAACCAATTTGATTATGGCAAATATCTTGAAAATAAACAAATTTATGCTCAAATTTATTCCAATGCAAATGAAATTAAAATTGGTTCTTCTATTGAAAAAGGTGTAAATCGCTATTTTTCAAAACTTCGAAATAAAATTATTCGCAATCTTGAAAAAAATAATTTCAACAAGACAGAATTAAGTGTTGTGGTGGCTTTAATTCTTGGGCAGCAACAAGATATTTCTAAAGATATTATTCAAGATTATCAATTTGCTGGTGCCGTTCATGTGCTTTCGGTTTCTGGTTTACATGTTGGTTGCATTTTATTATTCATTACCTTCCTATTAAAACCAATTCCAAATTCCAATAAAGGTTCGTCTTTGAAATTAATACTTGTACTTATTTCACTTTGGTCATTTGGAATTTTAGCAGGAATGGCACCCTCAGTTTTGCGGTCGGTTACGATGTTTTCGTTTGTTGCTATAGGAATTTTTTTACGCAGAAGTGTTAATATTTATCATACATTATTGGTGTCAATGTTTTTGATATTATTAGTTCAACCATTATTTTTGTTTGATATTGGTTTTCAGTTGAGTTATTTGGCTTTGTTTTTCATTGTTTGGTTGCAGCCATTATTTGCTTCTTTATGGATTCCAAAATATAAAATTTTAAACTATTTTTGGGAGATAATTACGGTTTCCTTTGCGGCTCAAATTGGAACGATGCCTTTAAGTATTTACTATTTCCACCAATTTCCTGGATTGTTTTTTATAACCAATTTAATTATTTTACCTTTTTTGAGTTTCATTTTAGGATCGGGCGTTTTGGTAATGTCCTTGGCGGCTTTTGATTTTGTTTGGTTGCCATTATTGAAATTATTAGAAGGAAGTATTTTTATTTTAAACAAAATTATAGCTTGGGTTGCTTCTTTTGAAAACTTTATTTTGAAAGATATTCCTCTAAATAATTATATGATGTGGAGTTCCTATTTGGTTATTATTTCAATTATAATTTGGTTTAAAAAACCAAATTTCATAAAATTAGCATTTAGTTTGATTGCAATTTTTGTTTTTCAAGCAAGTTTGTTTTATACAAAATATTCAAATAATAAAGAGGAGTTAATTGTTTTCAATAAAATGAAAAATACTATTATAACCGAACGTTTTGGAAATGAAATCACTCTTTTTTCTAACGATAGTATCCTTAAAAATGCTGATGAAAATTTAGATATTAAATCTTATTTAGTGGCAAATTATTGTAAAATTAAAAAGAAAGAACAGCTTTCAAATTTATTTTATTTTAAAGAAAATAAGATTTTTTTGATTGACAGTTCTTCGGTTTATTTTGAAACAGTTAGACCCGATATTTTAATTCTAACACAATCGCCAAAATTGAATTTAGAACGTTTGTTTCAATCATGGAAACCTAAACAAGTAGTGGCTGATGCTTCTAATTTTAAGTCGTATGTTAAAATTTGGAAAACCACTTGTTGGAAAGAAAAAATACCATTTCATGATACATCTGAAAAGGGATTCTATAGATTGAGATAGTTATGATATCTTCAATCAACAAAATATTGATTTTTAAATAGTGTAATTTTTTTACTCTGATAATAAAAAAATGAAAAATATTCTTCCATTTTTTTCGTATTTCTTTCACCCAATTTTCATTCCACTTTTTGGAACGCTATTTTATTTATATTACAATAATAATTATTATCAAATGTCTCATAATTATTTGTTGATTCTTCAAATAATTATTATCACAATTTTTCTTCCATTGGCTTTTTTTTATTTGCTTAGAACTTTTGGTAAAGTTGATTCCATTATGCTTTCAGAACTTCATCAAAGAAAAATTCCTCTGTTGATGCAAATGGCTTTGACTTTGATTTTGATTACAAAAAGTGTCACAATTTTTAAATTTCCTGAATTATTTTATTTTTTTCTTGGAGGTTTATTGAGTACCTTTTTTACTTATATTTTATTGTTTTTTAGAATAAAAGCGAGTATTCATATCTTAGGTATGGTAGCTTTGACTTTTTTTGTTTTTGGAATGAGCATGCACTTTCAAATCAATAGTATTTTTACGATGGCATTGCTTTTTTTTATTATTGGTATTGTAGCATCGTCAAGATTACAAATGAAAGCACATTCGATGCAAGAATTAATAATAGGAATGGCTGTTGGAACTTTACCACAAATAACTTTATGGATTTTTTGGTTATAAAATATAAAACATCAAACCAAGATTTAATGTATTCATATCAAGTTTTTTTTCAGAAACTTTTGCTGATTTAAAAAGCGGGCTTAAGCCATAATAGGCATAAAAGTTCCAAGTGTTCCAACCTAAGGCAAGATAAGCTCCATATTGAATTTCATTCAAATCTTTATTTCCTGTAAAAATAATTTTGCCTTCAGCATTAGTAAATTTATAGCGATCATAAATCAAATAACTTGCCTTGAAACCTAAATATATTCTCCAAAATTTATGGCTTTCTGCAATAGAATTTCGCCATCTTATTTCAAGTGGAACTTCAACATAATGAAGTGATATTTTGTTTTTATCAAATAAAATGGAAGAATCTGTAGTATAATTATATTCTGTACCTAATTTAGTAATGATTAAATTTTGATTATAATTATTTAAAGCATAACCCACACCAACAGCAACAGCCCACGTTCTTGATTTGTTAAAGGGCATATCTCTTAAAAAGCCTAAAGAAATTCCTGATGAAAATTTATTTTGTGTTAATCCACTGGGTGTCTTTTGTAATTTATTGTAAGTCAATCCTATATAAAACTGATCTTCTCTATATAGAGAATCTACCGCATCAAAATCAATAATTTTTTCTTGGGCAAAAACGCACATTCCAAACAAAAAAAATAATATGGATTGATAAAATCTCATTTAACAAGAATTAGCAGAGAGGATGGGATTCGAACCCACGATACAGTTACCCATATACAAACTTTCCAGGCTTGCTCCTTCAACCACTCGGACACCTCTCTAATTGTTGTGCAAAGAACTATAAAATTTTGCAATTATCAAAGTTTATTGCATCTCTCCTCGCAAAGAAGTTTCAAAAATTGTTTTGAATACTGATGGAGCTACATTTTGTCTCAATAAATACATCAATTTTGTAACGGCTGCTTCTGTTGTAATATCTTTTCCTGAAATGATTCCAATTTTTTTAAGTTGTGTGCTTGTTTCATATTGTCCCATGTTTACACTACCGCCTGAACATTGCGTTACATTAACAATATATAATCCTTTTTTGATAGCTTTTTTTAAAATTTGAATAAACCATTCTTCTGTTGGAGCATTCCCAGAACCATAAGTTTCAAGGATAATTCCTTTTAAATTTTGAATGTTTGCAATGGCCGAAAAAACAGACTCATTAATCCCTGGAAACATTTTTACAATAACAACATGGTCGTCCATTTCTTTATGAACTAGTAACTTTTTTTTATGATTTGATAATAAATTGGAATGATTTACATTCAAATGTACACCTGATTCTGCTAATGGTGGATAATTGGGCGAGGCAAAAGCATTAAAATGTTCGGCATTTATTTTAGTAGTTCGATTGGCTCGATATAATTTATATTCAAAATATAAACAAACTTCTTTGATTATTGGTTTTCCTTTTTGTTGAAGCGATGCAATTTGGATGGCAGTAATCAAGTTTTCTTTAGCATCGGTTCTTAAATCGCCAATTGGAAGTTGAGACCCAGTAAAAACAACAGGTTTACTCAAGTTTTCTAACATAAAGCTCAATGCCGATGCAGAATATGACATGGTATCTGAACCATGCAAAACTACAAATCCATCAAATTTATCATATTTTTTTTCAATAATTGATGCTATTTGAACCCATTTTTCTGGATTCATATTGGAGGAATCTATAGGTTTTTCAAACGAAAAGGTTTCAATATTGCAATCTAATTGTTTTAATTCAGGAATTTTTTCTAATAATTGGTTAAAATCAAAGGCTTTCAAGGCTCCTGTTTCAAAATCTTTCATCATGCCGATGGTTCCACCAGTATAAATCAAAAATATTTTTGGTTTTGTTGACATTCTAATATTTGGATTTATTGACAACTGGATTGGCATACATATTTAAAAAACTTTCAACCAAAAATTCATTTGAGGAATCAATTTTCATTTCTAACCTGCGTTCAAACAATGATTTTTCGTCGGCAGTATAAAAATTAGAGTATTGGCTTGTCTTATACAAAATATCATAAGCAATATAATTGGTGGGCCACAGTTTGTATGATTGCAAAATAGAATCATCAATTACTTGTGTAAGAGCTTGAATCTGTTTGTTTGTATTGTCATTTTCTGAGGATATTTTATCTAATTCTGCATCTAAAACATCGCCAATATGAATGTGTATTCTTTTTTTCTGGCCTATAATTCCGCTTAATAAATTTAAAAAATCTTCATTTTTATCTTTAATATATACCTCGTCTTTGGCTTCTGCCATAAGTTGGGGCATTTTTAAAGCATCTGTTGGATCATATTCATAGGAAATTGAAACGGGAACAATTTTTAATTTTTTAAAATAATTCATTACATTTTTTTCATCAGAAGCCATTCCGAGCATTTTTAAAACGCCCGAATTTGTTGCGTCGTTTCCGTCTTTGGTTCTTCCTTCGCGTTGCGCTATCCATACCGAACGATTTTCTCTTAAAAGTAAATGGCCTATATATTCTGACAAAAGTTTGGAACTTTGCAATAATTCACGTGGAGATAATCCTCTTTGAACCAAAAAGTTACGATTTAATTTTGCCAATGTACTCATAAAATCTCTTTTCACTAAATTATCACCAATGGCAGACGCCGTCATGACTAATCCATGTTCAAAGAGACAAACATTTAACAAAGAAGTATCTAAAATGATGTCTCGATGATTGGAAATAAAAAGATAAGAGGTGTTTTTTTTTAATTTATCAAGCCCTGAGGTGGTTAAACCATCCGACGATTTTTGCAATACTTTTTGGATGGCTGGATAAATAAAATTGCATTGAAAATCTCTTATGGAATGTGTACGTTTAAGTTGCTCTTTCCAAATTTGATCATCAACTTCTGGAAAAGTAAAATTCATAATGGCCTTTAACATCGGATGATTTAATGACGCTTTTATGGCATCATTTACTTCTGTTTCATAAAACGGACGAATAGCATCAAATTTTTGCATTATATTTTTATTTTTAAAGAAAAACAAAATAACAAAAAAAATATGACTTTTTGATTATATAATAGTTAAATGGATTCAAATGCCAAAAATAGCCTTAGAATTTTCTGTAGTAATTTTAGCTATTTCTTCTATAGGGAGATTGTAAATTTCAGCTAATTTTTGAGCTATCAATACTGTATAACTGCTTTCATTTCGTTTGCCACGATGCGGATTTGGAGCCAGATAGGGCGAATCGGTTTCGAGAACGATATGTTTTAAATCAATTTTATCTAAAAATTGATCAATTTTCCCATTTTTAAACGTTGCAACACCTCCAATTCCGAGTTTTAAACCTAATGAAATGGCATGTTCGGCTTGAACAAAATTGCCCGTAAAACAATGAAAAATGCCAAATAAATCAGATGACTTTTCACTTTCAAGAACTTCAAACGTTTCGTCAAAAGCATCTCGACAATGAATGTTTAGGGCTAATTTATATTTTTTTGCCAATTGAATTTGATAATGAAAAGCGTGTTGTTGTTGCTTCAAAAATGTTTTATCCCAAAATAAATCGATTCCAATTTCTCCAACGGCATAGAATTTTTTTTTCCCCAATTCTGTTTCAACATGAGCTAATTCTTCCAAATAATTTCCTTTGACATAGCAAGGGTGTAAACCCATCATTAAGAATAAATTTGAAGGAAATTGAGCTTCCAAATCATACATTTTTTGAGTATAAGATGAATCAATTGATGGAATAAAAAATCGTGAAACACCAGCTGAAATGGCTCGTTGAATCATTTCATTTCTGTCGTCTGCAAAATGAGAAGAATATAAATGCGTGTGAGTGTCGGTTAAAATCATATTTCGATTTAGATTTTGTGGTGCAGATTACAAAAGTAGTGAAACAAAGTTCTATTTTGAATGGTATTTTGACATAAAAATTGTAAAAAAAGCGCAAAATTGAATTCTATTATAAAGGTTGAATACTTCTGATTCTTTTTCATATTTTTGAAAAATATTTGAAACACCGATGAAGACATTTTGTATATTATTTTTCTTGATTTCCATATCCACTATGGCAGAATCTGATTTTGAAAAAGCAGAGCAACTTTACAAGCAAGAAAAATATGAAA
>Ga0316611_1000608_pt1 | contig 11847 bp, 15 predicted proteins | sample MIS2016202_MG_FD_207675 | JGI IMG/M metagenome (GOLD analysis project Ga0316611, IMG submission 207675) | Microbial mat bacterial communities from Middle Island sinkhole, Lake Huron, Michigan, United States - MIS.2016.202 | ecosystem: Environmental > Aquatic > Freshwater > Lake > Sediment... | reverse complement strand
AAGTAGAAAGCCACTTTTAATATCAAAATTTAGTTTTTGGTTCCATCCGTGTGATCACAATTCAAGAACAATTATTCTTAAAGAAGCCATTGTTGAGTTGAATCTGACATTATTTGACATCATTTTCTCTCGACATTAATTTGTTTTTAGGTCCCCAATCTGTAGTGATACAGTGCGGGGATCTTTAATTGTTTACAATTCAATCAATCAATAAATCCTAAAACAAAATAAAAATGCGAATAACACCAGAACAACGAGCCAAAAGAGCTGTCTTGGCAATCAACATGGTTCGTCAAAACAAAAGCTCTTTTCACATTAAGGAGTTAATTTCCGATCTTCATAATGCGGATTGTCCCTATCCTGCTCGAGTTCCACAGCTTCTATTAAATTTGAAGCTGTTGGAAAAAAATGGCAAAACGTACACTTTTCCATCAACTGAGCCAATTTATTTCAGGCAAATTCAAGACGCAATGCATAAAATATCAAATGCAAAGCAAGTTTTGAATGTTGCTGCTAAAATGAAACCTATTGTTTCAGAAGAAGAGAGCATGATTATGTTTCTTAAAAACAAAGGATATCGAGTTCTTCGTCCTGAATTTGTAGAGTGTTAATCATGGACGATATCAAAATTACCATGAGGTTAATGTCTATCTGTTTGATTATATGGGGCATGTGGAAAACAATTCCAGATGCCATATATAATTATACTGGTGTACAAGCTACCTTAATTGTGTGTGCCTGGTCTTTAATGTTGTCAATTGCATTGACTCCATTTGTACTTCAATTACTTCAAAAATTTTTTAATCATTAAAACAATGAAGAGATACTTGATCCTTTTGTTTCGAATCCTCTTGTTATTTATGACAGTTACAATCTGTGTACATATAAGTGTATATTGGATGGGTATTGAATTTTATGGCGGCGCAGTTTTCCTTTTGGTAACCATAATAGGCGGATTTTATACCATGCAATACATTCTCAAAAACTTTTCTAAATAACAAATCAATACCAATTAAAACAACAATCATCAATTACTAAAAACAAAAAACAATGAAAAAAATGCGAAATTTCTTATTTTTATTGTCGGTTGTAGCAGTTATGCTCCTGACAGGATGTGAAAGTGTACAATCAGGCCACAAAGGGGTAGAGATCTCGTGGGGTGGTGAAACAAACATGCAAGTCGTTCATCCGGAAGGATTGAATATGGGAATCCATTGGTTGTGGGACGATCTAGTCGAGTACGACGTTCGTGAAAAGACTATTACTGAAAAGTTCGAGTTCAATGATCGCAATAATATGAAGACTCCGGTTGCCGTTTCTATTGACTATAAACTTGATGGCTTAAAAGCAAATGTAATTCATAGTTCAATCGGTAAAGAACAACTTGATGCTAAGATTATGACTACTTTGTCCTCTGCAGCTAAACAAGTGATACCTCAATATAGTGCCTCTGAATTAAACCTAAGCAAAAGGGATTCAGCTGAAACACAAATTCTTGCAATATTAGTCAAGGAGTTTCCTGCTTTCTTTGTTTCTTGTAGCCGTGTTAGGATAACCGATGTTGATATTCCACAAGGAATTGCCGATGCTGCTGAAGCAACAGCTAAACAAGCTGAATTGAATAAGTTGGCGTTGTCAAAAGGTCAGGAAGCCGAGAATAATTATAAAGCTGCCGAATGGGATGCGAAGACTAAGGATGTGCTATCACAACCGGCTATGTTGAAACTTAAGGAACTGGAAATTGAAATGACTTGGGCGCAGAAAGGAGTATCAAAATACGGTACTAACAATGTGTTCGGAGCAACTTCCGGCATACTTTTAAACAGGTAAGCAAGATGGGAGCATTTTATGAAGGCCTAGGTGCGCTTGTAATCGTAGCCGCTGTGGTATGGATTTATTGGATGACGAACGAATGGCTTCGCAATCACAAAAAACCTAAAACCTAATGTTAGGTATATACATACTCACAGTCCTTGCAACATTGTTGTGGGGACTGTGGTTTCTTTACTTTCCTTGTGCTGATTCAGGAGACCCATTAGGATTGAAGGTAAGAAATATAATTGTTGTAATTCTTTTAGCTTTTATTCCTGGAGTAAATGCTGTTGCAGTAATAATTACATTTATTTGGGTTGTTGTAAGTATTATTGCTGATGGACCTGGCAGTGTTTTTCCTAGCTGTAAAGGAACAAAGATCGACAATTTCTTTAATTACGAATTTTTTAAAAAACAATAACATGATTTTCTGGATAATCATCGCCATTATTACATTCTTCTTCTTAAAGTGGATGGCTACTGTGCCATGCTTTATTGAAGTAACACGTCACCCTACTTATACCTATAAGCCAATAGGCTTAAAAGTATGGTCCTTTGCATTGCTAATGTTAGTATCACTTACTCCGATACTAAATATAATTGCAGCAATTGGTGCAATAATTGTTACATTAATATATGCTGGTGAAGAAGGTCTTACCATGACTGAAGTATTTCCAAAAGGAGTGCCTAAATGGCTTTCTTGGTGGAACAAACCAATGTAAACAATATAACAAAATACATGAAAGCCAGGCTTATGGTTTGGCTTTCATTTTTCTTTATCTAAACTCATCCCTAATGAAAAAGAAATTTAAATTACGATTAACCCATTATTGTGAGGAATCTTACATCATTGAATATGCTTACTATTGGTTTATTCCTATTTGGTATAACATATTTTGGTGGTATGAAAATGGTTATACTTCAGGATTAGAACAATTCACACCAAAGCTTGTCAAAATAATTGACGAGGAAAGTATTAAAAAACAATTTCCTACAATAGAAGCTATTCGTGCATTCCATACAATTGAAATGCAAAAACAAAAAGATTTTTACACTAAACAAAAAATTTATCTAGCTAAAGTAACTCCTTATAAGTCTAAAACTCTAATACAATAAAAACTTTTAAACCCTAAATAAATTAAAACATGAATAAAAATGTAATCGCTTTCCAAAAAGGTCTTGTGGTTGTTCCGAATAACGGAATTGATAACCGCAATTTGGCTATGATGTGCCAAGCTGAACTAATGAGGTTTGGCTATATGTTAGATTCAGATGCTTTAGAAGCATTGGGATATACTGATGCCGCAAACATTAAAGACTTCTATAATGAAGTTCTCGACTACTTAAAAGAAATGACCGGTGGTCAACGTGACTATCAACCCATATACAAAGGATTTCCGACACAAGTAATTGAAATGTCGGAACAACAATTATGGTTTAATCAACTTCTTGGTTATTGGTCTGGAGGATCTTTCACTGCTAACGAATGGACTCGTACGAAAAGTACAGCATTCGAGCAAGTAAAATACCGACCTATTACCCTTGGCACTGAACAGGATTTTGCTAATATCTTTACAAGTCTTGCAAAAGCAGGTACATCATTGACTCCTGCTGATTTAAAAGTTCTTGAGTGGTTTGTTGCAGAATATCCATTCCTAACTTTCCCCGAAAGTATCCCTTTTAAAGAAAACTTATGTACAATGATTGGCAAATTGATTACTACCGGCCGTGGTCTTGGTACAGTTCAATTGCCATCTCTTACATCGACCGATGTATTGAGAATCATCGTATATCTATCAGGCGGAGATGTATCTCTTCCTGCCGTACCTCGTAAAACAGTAAGACAACAAAGTGGCTATCGTAGAAGTTATGTTACTGTAGCAAATCCTGAAAGAGAGAAATTCAAGTTCAAGAAATTCAAACGAGCTGAACGTAAATTCATTTTAGAACTCTTGGAGAAATCTAGTTTGGATGTTCGTGAAATGAAATTAAAAGACCAACGTTGGGTTAGGATTGGAGAAATCTTACATCCTGGTGAATATAAAGCATTGTTTCCTCGTGCTTATAAAGCATTTGACCAAATTAGAAATGAGAAAGTTGTATCATGGTACGGCGAAGTAACTAAAGCTTTTAGTATTTCCGCTAACACTGGGATTACAAAGCTTGCTGAACGTCCTGGTGAATTTCTACGTAGGTTAGACTTTCTTGTTCGTACTGCGAATAAAAGTAGTTTGCAATTGATTCTCAATCTTCTTGCTAAAATTGGAGCCAAAGCTTCAAATAAAGTATTGTTTGAGGTATTTAGTCATTTTGAAGATAGAAGACTACCTTCAAATAATCGCAAGGTTATGATTAAAGGTGCAAGGAAACATACTAATCTTCCCTCACTACCTGCAATTGCAGCTGAAAAGATTGATGCTATACAGTCTACTATCTTTGATATCATTAAAGGTAAGTTTGCTGATTTGCCTGCACTCGGCGATTGTTGGATTGATGAAGAATTGAAAAAGATTCCATTACCAACAAACATGCGTAGCTTGAATGATAGTTTAGTTCCCGTAATACGTGGACAAAGAACACCATTTGGTGAAGGTAAAAAGGTTATTAGACCTTTTATTCATTGGTATGATCAACATGGTGACCAAGATTTGGATTTACACGGATTTTTAATTGGTCCAAAAGGCAGTATGTCATTTGGATACAATGGAAATCAAAATGTACCTGGACTTGGATGTTACTCTGGTGATGTTCGTCATCGTCAAGGCGCTTGTGCAGAATATGTTGATATTGTGGTTGACGAAGCTGTAAGACGCGGGTACAATTATTTCATTATGGTAATACATAACTTTCAAGGAGGAAAACTTTCTGATTTGAAAGAATGTGTTGCTGGTGTAATGGAACGACAATTTCCTGAATCGAACAAAACCTGGAAACCAGATACCATTCAAAACTCTATGCTCCTAAAAAGTGCTGGAAATATGGTATTGGTTGCAGCATACGATTTAGTTGCTCGCGAATCAATTTATTTGGACCTGGATTATGATGGATTTTCAAGTTTTGTTTACGGTCAATCGTCGGAATTTTTCGATGCGTTGAAACCGTACATATCTTTACCAAAGGTCAGTGTATATGACTTGCTACAATGGCATGTCGAGGCACGTGGTCGTGTTGTATCGAAAGAAACTGCAGAAACTCACTTCCTATTCGATGACTTTGCATCTTCGTATGTAAAGACCATGGAATATATGGGTATATAAAAGATTGGGCAAAGTGATAATAACAAGGCTATGATTGAGTTACTTCTATGTACATAAAATAGAAGGGGTGTCGCTGAAAAAGCCACTGAATCAATTCCTTATTACTTTGTACCAGAAGGCGATCCCTTCGCCAAACCGCGGGGTGTTAAACCCCCTTCAATTAAACCTCCGCCGCTTGACAATAATAGTTGGCGGAGGTTTTTAATTTAATCTTAGAAACAATGGAAACAGTACCTACAATATCAGAATTTATTACTCAGTGTCGAGGAAGTTTAGAATTTGATCCTTATGGAGAGAATATTCCTCCTGATACTGGACAAGTCGCCATAGCATTTGCTAAACTTCATGTTGAAGCAGCTGTTGAGGCAATAATTGAAAAAGTTCGAATGATAGGCTCACCTGTACACAATTTTCGATTGCCGCAGGATATTGATGTAACACATGTTATGCAATGTAATGATAACACAGATGATTTCATGTATGAAATTGATATGGAGTCAATCCGAAATGCTTATCCATTGGAAAATTTAATTTAGAATCACGCTTACCCAATAAAATCAATTAACAATTAAAAACAAAACAAATGGAAAATCCATTGGCTCTTGAAAAAGGAGAAAAAGTAAACATTAACAACAGAACAAAATGAACAATCCATTGAACCTTGAAAAAGGAGAAAGAGTAAACATTACCAAAGAAAACCCAGGACTTACCCAAGTAGCCATTGGCTGTGGATGGGATGTAAAAACCGATGGACCCGCTGTTGACCTTGACAGTACTGTTATCCTTTTAAAGGAAGACAAGTCAATTTACGAAGGCAATAAGGGTGTTATTTACTTCCGTCATTTGAAAGAATTTGGTGTTACCCATCAGGGTGATAATCTTACCGGTGCCGGTGATGGCGACGATGAAGTAATCAATGTTGATTTAACTGCCGTCCCCGCAGGCGTACATCGCATTGTTGTTATTGTAAACATTTATGAAGCCGAAGCCAGGAGACAGCATTTTGGTCAGGTTCGTAATGCCTTTGTGAGGGTATTCAATCCTGCGAATGCTGCTGAACTTGCCAAATTTGATCTGTCTGAAGACTATTCCGGAAAAACCGGTATGATTATGGGTCAACTCTACCGTCACAACGGCGAGTGGAAATTTGAAGCAATGGGTAATGGTGCCAATGGTGACATTAACCAGATTGCCGAAACAATCAAAACCCTCTTGTAGGACTCTTTACCAATTAAATCAAAAGGGGTGCTGTAATGGCACTCCTTTTTAAATCCTAAAAAAGACATGATTAACCACCTTTCCTTTGACGTGTGGCTTACGTTGCTGAAATCAAATCCTGATTTCAAAAAAGCAAAAGCGGCCATGCTATTTCAAAAGTATAACCCTAAAAAGTTAACTGAATATGAAATAGCAAAAATGATGAGAAAGATAGACATTCAATGTACGCGTCTGGTTGAAATACAAGGACTACATTTTGACAGCCTTCAAATGATTGCCTTTCTATTATTAGAGATGGGTTATGAAGAATTAACTCCGATTGATTATTCTACTCTTAGTAGTATCTCTGATGAATTTCAAACTTTATTCTTGGAAAATCCTCCAAGTCTATACGATGATAATACTTTTCGGGCTCTTGATATATTATCTGATATAGTTCCAGTATTAACTATTGGTTCCAATACAGGTTTTATTCTAGGTGAAACCATTCGAGAAGTACTTCGTAAACAAAAGGTTTATTTCATGTTTGTAGATGAATACTTCTCTGATGAAATTGAATTAGCAAAACCAAACCCCGCATTTTTTGGATACATTACAACTCGCTCTCGATTTGTAACTAAAGAGATACTACATGTTGGAGATAATCCAATAGCTGATGGTTTTGGTCCTACTCAAATTGGGATGCAATCTATGATCATCAACTCTAATGATAAAACAATTATGGATGTTGTTGCTTATGTGAAGGAGGTTTACAAATGAGATATACATTTGCTCTGCATAAAATCATTAAGAAAACTGACAGTACTGAATTTGATCAACTAAAGTATGGATTTCTACCTGTAGAATACTCCAAGTTTAAGTTTGGCGATAAAGACATTGCCAGGAAATATGGCTACGAACTTGCCAGAAAGTTCATTAATAGTAAAGTATTTTTAAACATTTTGCAGCAGAATCATCGTGAGTTTGTTGTGATGTCAAGTCCCTACTGTTTCATTCCAACCGCTACTTGGTCGTTGAGTAATTACTTCGTACAATTTCTTAACCAACATCTTGTTGATATAGGTTATCCAGTCGTAGAATTAAGTAAAATTCATCGTACCAATACATATAAAGAAGACTATGGAGAATTAAGCGCTGAACAACGCCTTGCCTTAATCTCCAAAGATGGATTCCAAATTGATAAAGCATTCTTAGAAAGAAAGTTTTTAATCATGATGGATGATATCAAAATCACCGGTTCACATGAACGAATTATTGAGCGCACTTTTAAAGAAAATAACATCACCAATGATCACGTTTTCCTTTACTTTGCTGAATTATCTGATCCTACCATTGACCCAAAAGTTGAGAATTACTTAAACTATGCTTTTGTTAAGAATCTTTTGTTCTTAGATAAAATTATCAAGAATGAAAACTTTTTACCAAACACACGTGTTGTCAAGTATATTCTAAATCATAAAGACGAACTTGCATTTACTGTGTTCGTAATGTATCAAGCAAGAAAAGTTTTAGCCAATCTATATCATTTAGCAATAGGTAATGGTTATCACTTAATTCCCGATTACCAAAAGAACTTACAATTCATCAAAGACCTTCTTATTAAAGAAGATTATCTCCTTAAATAATCATTAAAACAAAACAAAATGACAAGTGAAGATTTAAAAAAGTATGACTTTATCGTTGCAATAGACCGCAGTGGTAGTATGGCAAATCCAGGATCACATGGTAAAACCAGATGGCAGGAAGCAGAAGAAGCAACCGTTGCCGTAGCCAATAAATGTGCCGAATCTGATGACGATGGTATTACTGTTGTCCTATTCAATCGTGCAGTAGTAATGCATGAGAATGTAACAGATGGTACAAGCCAAGTTGCCCGTATATTCCGTGAAAGTGAGCCAATGGGAGGTACTGATACAGCTTTAATGCTGAAAAAAGTATTGACCAACTATACAGCCAATCGCACCCGTAAAGGTGTAAAGCCAATCATTCTGATTGTTGTAACTGACGGTGAGCCGGACAGCCAAGAAGAAGTTGTAAAAGCAATTGTGGAAGCCACCCGCGTAATTGAACGCGATGATGAAATTGGAATCAGCTTCCTCCAGGTAGGGAATGATCGCAATGCAACCCGGTTTTTAACCATGCTTGACGATGATCTCGTAAGCAAATATGGTGCGAAATTTGACATTGTCGATACAAAAACTTTCGATGAAATTGAAAGTTCCGGCATGACGATTGCTGAAGTGCTAATCGCGAGTTTAACGGATTAATTACACAATCAATTTGTAAAAGGATGTAGCAATACATCCTTTTATTTTAACTTTTAAAAACAATAGATAAGTATGAGGTGGATTATTTTCTTAGCAATAGTAATTGTATTGTTGCTAATTGACCTTTTGGTCGTTAACAAAAAAGAACACGCATTTTCGTTTAAAGAAGCCCTTGGTTGGAGTGCAGTATGGATAGCCATATCTTGCATGTTTGGGGGCTGGGTTTATTGGGAATATGGGCATGATATTGGTAATTTATGGTTCACTGCGTATGTGATTGAAAAGTCATTAAGTGTAGATAATTTGTTTGTCATTTATCTGATCTTCGGATATTTTGCGACACCAGCCAAGTATCAACACATAGCATTATTTTGGGGCATTCTTGGTGCAATCATTTTTAGAGCATTATTCATAATTGGAGGAGCAACACTTATTAGTTTGTTTCATCCAATACTATATGTATTTGCACTAATCTTAATTTGGTCTGCACTTAAATTAATGTTTTCAAAAGATAGCGGAGATCCAGACATACATGAGAATAAAATTGTTCTATTCTTTCGTAAACACTTTCCTGTAGTTGCTGAATATCATGGTAAAAAATTCTTTATTAAGAAACATGATGGAGCTAAAATTGTACGATATGCAACAGCTTTATTCATTACCGTCTTAATGATTGAAACTACTGACATAATGTTTGCCGTGGATAGCATTCCAGCAGCATTTGGTGTTACTACTAATGTCTTTGTTCTATATACCTCGAATATCTTTGCAGTGTTAGGATTAAGGGCTTTGTATTTTGTTCTTGCAAGTGCCGTTGATAAATTATGGGCACTAAAATATGGTATTACAATCGTTCTCTTATTTATAGGAGTAAAGATGTTATTACCTGCTGCTCAATATATCAATACAAATTGGCTTATTGAGGTGCCTACAATTGCATCTCTACTAGTTGTTCTTGTATTGTTGTTAGGTTCTATTGGAGTGTCCTTTGCAATACCTAAACCTAAATAAAATGAACTACTTTGTTTGCTTTTTACTAGTTCCTGATTATGCTGTAGAAACTTTTACGGCACAAAATTTTCAAAATGATGAAGTTTCAATAACATTGCCGAATCCAAACATTGTTCAATCAATCAAAGAATGTTTAGCTAACAGAAATAGTTGGGCTCATCCTCGACATATTACTATTATTAGTATGTGTCCACTACCTGAATAAAAATACATAAGGCTATGTATATCTTACTTCTAAAACAGCGGGTCCTGGGTTCGAGTCCCAGCTTGTAGCTCAGTTGGTTAGAGTAGCTGTCTCGTAAAAATTAGATGTACAATTTCCTTTATTTTACAATAGGCTATTCGTATCGTTACTTCCGCCCTTAGGGCACTTATCTTGGGTTTAAGCTTTACGTGCGAAATTTCCTTTTCTTTTAACAAATACTTAGTGGCTATATGTAAGTTACTTCTTGACCGTATAGGTAGCTCAGGAGGTTAGAGCAGTCTTACGAAAGTAAGAAAGGTCAGCGGTTCGAGCCCGCTCCTACACTTCATTTTACTTACATAATTACTACAACAATATAAACTCTGTAAATCTTGAAAAAGTTCCGGCCTGAACTTTATTTAAAGATGATTTGGTTATTTACAGGGTTTTCAAATCATGAACCTTAATCTTTTTATGGCTGACTTTAGGTTTTTAAAGTAAAAACCAACAATCTTAAAATAAACAACTGTACTAGCAGACATATTAGACATAAACCGTTATAGTGTGACGGCGCGAAGATTCGATGGTAAGATTAATAATCTTAACTTGGTTGGAGCATTTCGTTACTTTAGTGTCTAGATATTTTGGGTGCCGATTCCCATTAGTTGTTTATTTTTTCAATACAGTGTATTATCTTTGGGCATACCCCAACCTAATTAAGTTAGAAAGATAGTGCATTTTTAAAATGCTATGTGTCTAGTTACTTCCGCCGAAAGGCATCAAACTCTTAATTTGAACTCCACTGACACAATTTCATTTTCTTTTAAAACACAAATTGGCTACAAATTAGTTACTTCTAATTCTACATTCGTAATCGTAAAAATTACTAATTTAATTCCCAATTTCTTTTGCATTTTCATGGCTATAGATAGGTTACTTCTAGGTTCAATTCTTCTGGTTTCGACCGGATGATAACGGTTCAAATCCGCACACCTGTCTGCTTTCTATGTCCATATACTTGGCTATAAACATGTTACTTCTAAAACTCGAGCCCGTTAACGGCTCGCCAAAATTACATGTTTAATTTCCATTTTTAATTCATTATTATTTATTAACAACAAAATCAAAACAATGTCAGAAATTACTGAAGAAGTTGCTGGTAAAAATGGAACCCTATGGGCATCCCTATCCAGAAACATTAAACAAATTAAAGAAGGGCGTGCTCTTTCTATTTTAGAAGATGCTGAACTTTCTTACAAACGTAAAATTGAGGATATGGCTCAAACATTAAAACGATTAAATCGTAATGTTGAAGCATCCCTTGATATGTCGCCGGAAAATGTAACCACATTAAAAATGGTTGATTTCGATCCTGAAGCTTTTATTGAAGCTGATGCGAAAGCCGCATACGAAATTCGTAACACTACCATTCAATTAAATGAATGTAAAAAACGTTACAATAGTCTTTTTGGACATACTTATGAAATTGAGTTGGTCTAATGGGATACGGCCAATATTCAACAGTAGATCGTGCAAGTCGTAGTATAGACTTAGGTTATGCTACAAAATCTTTTGAACAAGTTTTTACCCAACGTCAGATTCATCCTGATATGAATCCAAGAGATGTGAAAATTCGTGAATCAAGAGATTCTGCAGATCATCCAAACACAGTGTCAATTGTACTTGCACTTGACGTTACCGGTTCAATGGGTGTTATACCCCATCAATTAATTAAAGAGGGGCTTCCTACTATTATGGGTACTATTATTGAGGCTGGAATTCCAGACCCTCAATTATTATTCTTAGCAGTAGGTGATCACAAATGTGATGCTTCTCCTTTACAAGTTGCTCAATTTGAATCAAGTGATGCATTACTTGATCATTGGTTAACAAGTGTATGGCCTGAAGGTGGCGGCGGTGGTAATGGAGGCGAATCATATGGTTTGGCTCATTATTTTGCTGCTTATCATACTGTACTTGACAGTTTTGAGAAACGTGGCCAAAAAGGATTTCTCTTTACCATTGGTGATGAAAACAATCACAAATCCTATCCAGCTTCAGCCATCAAAGAAATCATGGGTAGTTCTGAAGCATCAAC
>Ga0316611_1000606_pt1 | contig 11851 bp, 12 predicted proteins | sample MIS2016202_MG_FD_207675 | JGI IMG/M metagenome (GOLD analysis project Ga0316611, IMG submission 207675) | Microbial mat bacterial communities from Middle Island sinkhole, Lake Huron, Michigan, United States - MIS.2016.202 | ecosystem: Environmental > Aquatic > Freshwater > Lake > Sediment... | reverse complement strand
TTTGAGTAATGATTTTGCTAAAATCTTTATCAGTAAAAAGTTTTTCATCAATTTTATGTGAAGCCGTAAAGCTTTTCAATTTCAAAAATTCAATTGCTGGATGATTGGGATCGAAATCTTTTGGGGCTTTTTTTAGTACATTATTTTCGCTTCTGTCTAAATCAATAAATTGATTTTTGAAGTTTTTATTAGATACAATTTTGTCTAAATCATCCTGAAAAAACTCAATCTCTTTGCGAATCAATTTCAATTCATTAGGTTCTGGACACCAAACACCACCAGCGATAAAGCAATTTCCTTTTTCAAAATGTATATAGTAGCCAGGACTGTTTTTTCTGTTTTTATTTTGACTCATCCAAACGCCCATATTGGTTTTGTATGGCGATTTATCTTTTGAAAAACGAATGTCTCGATTGATGCGAAACGTACAATTTTTGACCTCCAATGGTTCTAAGGTTGGATCCAAAAGCTTCATTTCGGTCAAAATGGATGAAATAAAATTATGATAGTCTTTTTTGTAACTTTCATATCTTTTTTTGTTTTCGTGCATCCACTCCGTGTTATTATTTGCAATTAAATCTGCTAAAAATTGAAGTGCTTCTTTAGTTATCATATTTTAAGTTTATGAGTTTATAAGTTTATGAGTTTAAAAGTTTAGAAAATTACTTCAAACTTCAATCTTCAAACTATTTTACAACTGTTTTCTCAAATCATTTTCGGACAAATAACCTAAATGCCTCCAAGTTTCTTTACCTTTTTCATAAATCAAAATAATGGGAAGTTCCTCAAGTTTTAGTGTCTCTAATAAAGATTTATTTTCGTCAGCATCTAATCGAATAAATACGAATTTACCTTTCGAATCTTCTTGCATTTTAGTTAAATAGGGTGCCATTTTTTTACAAGGAGCACACCATTTAGCCGAAAAATTAATGATTACTTTTTTATCAGAGTTAATTAGTTTTTCAAAATCTGAAACTGATAATCCTCTAGGATTTACAAGGTTATTTGAAGTTTTCTTTCCTTTCCACTTCATAATTCCACCTTCTAAATTATAGATTACTTTAAATCCCATTTCGGCTAATTTATTGGCGGCTTGGCTGCTTCTCCCTCCTACTTTGCAATATACAAAAACGGGTTTTGATTGGTCAAGCTTTTCAACTTTTAAAGCAAAATCACTACTGTTCCAATCAATGTTTGTGGCATTTTCAAGATGTTCTACTGAATATTCATCGGGTGTTCTAACATCTAATAATTGTGGTCTTTCTGAAGAAGCTAGCTTTTCTGAATAGGTTTTTGAGTCAACGGTTTGAATTGCTTTAGCGTTTTGGCCTTGACAACTTTCAAATAATGTTATTACAACTAAAAAGAAAATATTTTTTTTCATAATGAATTTTTAAGCAACAAAATTAAAGAAGTAAAAATAGAACAATATAACAAATGTTACAAACTAAATATTTTATAACTCTGATGGGTTGTTTTTACAATATTTTCAGTGCGTTCTGGGTGAGTATCAGAGATAAAAAGCTGTCCGAATTCCTCTTGGTTGACCATTGCTACAATTTTACTGACCCTAATTTCATCCAATTTATCGAAAATATCATCAAATAATAAAATGGGTTTTTCACCACTTTGTTTTTTTACAAACTCAAATTGAGCCAATTTCAAGGCTATTAAAAACGATTTTTGTTGCCCTTGCGAACCAAATTTTTTAATAGGAAAACCATCAATCTGAAAAGATAAATCATCTTTATGAATTCCAACTGAAGTATATTGTAAGGCTCTATCCTTTGCTATATTTTGATCTAATAAATTTAATGTATTCGTTTCAAATAAATGACTTTCATAAACCAATTGAACAGTTTCTTCAGAACCAGAAATTGCTCTATGATGTTTAATAAAAATGGGTAAGAATTCAGAAATAAATTGTTTCCTTTTTTCAAAAATTTTCTGACCTAACTCATCTAACTGTTCATTATATATTGATAAAGTATCTGTTTCAAAAACATGATTTAAAGCAAAATATTTTAATAGGGCATTGCGTTGAATTATAATCTTTTGATATTGAATCAATTGTTGCAAATAAGATGTGTTCAATTGAGAAATGACACTGTCAATAAATTTTCGTCGGGTTTCACTGCCTTCAATAATCAAATCATTATCTGCTGGAGATATCATTACAAGCGGAATAAACCCAATATGATCAGAAAATTTTTCATAAGGTTTACCATTTTTCTTCAAAATCTTCTTCTGACCTTTTTTAAAACTGCTAACAATTTGATGACTTCTTTTTGCTTTTTCAAATTCACCATCTACAACAAAAAACTCTTCATTATGTTTAATATTTTGAACTGCTAACGGATTAAAATAGCTTTTTCCATAAGCCAAAAGATATATTGCATCAAGGACATTTGTTTTTCCAATGCCGTTTTTTCCAACGAAACAATTGATTTTAGAATCAAACTCGAAGGATGCCTCAGAAAAATTTTTATAATTGAATAATGAAATTTTTTTTAAAAACATTTATAATTACTTGAAAATAAACAAATTAATTTAAAATAGAGGCACTTTTTTAAGTGGGTGCAAATTATTGAAAATTATCGACAAAATGACTTTCAAATTTTTTCTTTTAAATTTATTTTGCCTAAGGTAGAAAGAACCTTTGATAAAAAAAATAATTTAAAATTTAAATGCTTTTTTTTACGTCGGTTTGAATAAAAATTTTATTTTTGCACTCACTAAATTAAAATTAAATGGCAACATATAATAAAAGAGGTTATAAATCTTCAAAAGAAGAAAAATTGGATAATAATTTTATCGAAAAAACTCCAACAGTTGATGATAAAAATAGTACTACCGCAAAAGCATTTAATACCTTAGACCAAACGGCTTCAAAAACAGAAGAATTTGTAGCTAAAAATCAAAAATATATTTTAGGTGCTTTGGCTACTATTGCAATAGTAACAATGGGATACTTATTATATCAAAGATTTATTGTTGAACCGAATCAACAAGATGCTGCTGATGAACTATTTGTTTCACAACAAAATTTTCAAAAAGCTGTTGATGCCACCGATGCAAAAGTTCAAGATTCATTGTTTAATTTGGTTTTAAAAGGTTCAGAAGGAAAACAAGGCGCAACAGAAATTGCAAGCCAATATTCAGGAACTGATGCTGGAAATTTAGCTAATTATTATGCAGGAATATCATATTTGAATTTAAAAAAATATGATGATGCCATTAAATCTTTAGAAAAATTTTCATCAAAAGACACATTTCTAAATGCAATTGCTGTCGGAGCCATTGGAGATGCCTATTCGCAAAAAAATGACGCCAAAAAAGCATTAGAATATTATATAAAAGCCTCTGAAATCAATCCGAACGAGTTGACATCGCCTCGATATTTGTTAAAAGCCGGTCAAACTTCTTTGTCTTTAGGAAATAAAGCAGACGCTTTAAAATATTTCACCGAAATTAAAGACAACTATGAAGCTACTCCAGAAGCTCAACAAATTGATGCTTTGATTGGAATGGCTCAATAAAAAGTTAACAGTCACAGTTTTCAGTTTTCAGTAACTGCCTACTGCGACTGCGACTGAAAACTATAAAAATGGCTACAGCTAATAAAAATTTATCTAATTACGATAAAACTACAATACCAAATGCGAAAGATTTTCGGTTTGGTATTGTTGTTTCAGAATGGAATGAACTTATCACAGAAGGACTATTTAAAGGAACTTTAGAGGCTCTTTTAGATTGTGGGGCAACCCAAGAAAACATCATTCGTTGGAATGTTCCAGGAAGTTTTGAATTGGTTTATGGTGCTCAACGCATGATTGAAACTCAAGATGTTGATGTTGTAATTGTCATTGGTTGCGTAATTAAAGGTGAAACGATGCATTTTGAATTTGTATGTCAAGGCGTAACCCAAGGCATAAAAGATTTGAATGTGCAAACAGATGTTCCCGTAATTTTTTGCTTATTGACCGATAATAATGAACAACAATCCATTGATAGAAGTGGTGGCGTTCATGGAAATAAAGGTACTGAAGCGGCAATAGCAGCAATAAAAATGGCTGAATTGAGAAGGAATTCAAAATAAAAACAGAACAAAAATAAATTATAAAACATAAATGAGAGACCTACTTTTTTTTCAAGTAGGTTTTTTCATTTTTAGTAAGATGTTAACTATAATAAACAATAGAATTTACTTAAATTTGCTAAATTTCAAATCCTAAATCTTAAATACTACATTAAAAGTGTCAAGCATCATTCAATTACTTCCCGATCATGTTGCCAACCAAATTGCTGCTGGAGAAGTGGTGCAACGACCTGCATCTGTAGTAAAAGAATTATTAGAAAATGCTGTAGATGCTGGTGCAACCGATATTAAATTAATTATAAAAGATGCCGGAAAATCATTAGTTCAAGTTATTGATAATGGAAAAGGAATGAGTGTTACCGATTCCAGATTGTGTTTTGAACGTCATGCTACATCTAAAATTCGTCAAGCCGAAGATTTATTTTCGCTTCATACTAAAGGTTTTCGTGGCGAAGCTTTAGCATCAATAGCTGCTATTGCTCATGTAGAGATGAAAACTAAGCAAGAACAAGAAGAACTTGGAACTCATATTATTATTGAGGGAAGTAAATTTGTTTCGCAAGAACCCTCAGTATTGCCCAAGGGAACATCATTTGCTGTAAAAAATTTATTTTTTAATATTCCAGCGCGACGAAATTTTTTGAAATCAGAAACGGTAGAATTTCGTCATATTGTAGATGAATTTCAACGGGTTGCTTTGGCACATCCCTCTATTTATTTTACAATGTATCATAATGGAAGTGAAATGTTTAATCTTCCAAATTCAAATTTTCGTCAACGCATTGTTTCTATTTTTTCAGGCAAAACCAATGAAAAATTAGTACCAATCCAAGAAGAAACCGATATTATAACTATTCAAGGATTTGTTGGAAAACCTGAATATGCCAAGAAAAGTCGTGCCGAACAATTCTTTTTTGTTAATGATCGATTTATAAAAAGTGGCTATTTACACCATGCTGTTATGAATGCTTATGAAGGTTTATTGCCCAATGGTTCGCAGCCAACCTATTTCATTTATTTGACGGTTCCTCCAAACACCATAGACATCAATATTCATCCAACCAAAACAGAAATTAAATTTGATGACGAACATGCTTTGTATGCGATTTTGCGTTCCACAATTAAACATAGTTTAGGTCAATTTAGTGTGGTTCCTTCATTGGATTTTGATAGAGACCCTAATCTGGATATGCCCTATCAGTATCAAAACAAAGAAGCCAAATATCCTACTATTCAAGTAGATAATAATTTCAATCCTTTTGCTGAAGAAAAAAATCAAAAGCCATTTTTAGGCAATTCTTCAACATATAAAAAGCAAGAAATTTCAACTTCCAATTGGGAAAGTTTGTATATTGGTTTAAAAAATGACACCTCTGAAGTAGAAATGTATCCATTTGATAATGAAGAAGTAAAAGCTTCACTATTTGATGAAAAAGAAGAAGAACAAACCAAGAAAAGAACCTATCAAATCCATAAAAAATATATTATTAGTCCAATAAAATCAGGAATGGTAATTATGGATCAAAGTCGTGCACATCAACGTGTTTTATATGAACAATTTTTGACAAATATGACCATAAATCAAGCGTCAAGTCAACAATTATTATTTCCTTTACAACTGTTTTTTTCTAATTCAGAAATGGAATTAATTGCCGAATTAAAACCTTCTTTGGAAAATAGTGGATTTGTATTTGAAATTTTTGATGTCGATTCGATACATATTTCTGGAATTCCAATTAATACTTCAGAAAGTGAAGTTTCTATGGTTTTAGAACAATTAATTTCCGATTTGCAAGATGGAATTCCTGATAGTAGTTTCAGTCAAAATGATACAATTGCCAAATCAATGGCTAAAAGTTTAGCAGTAAAAACAGGAACTTATTTAACTGAAAAAGAACAAGAGAATTTGGTCAACAATCTTTTTGCCTGCAAAGAACCCAATGTATCGCCCTTTCAAAAACCCACTTTCATCACCATGCGTGTGGAAGATATAGATAAACGATTTGCCTTATGATGAATATCACACCCGTTGTAAAACAATTATTGATAATTAACATTATCTTTTTTGTTGGAAGCCAAATAGTTCCACTGGCTGACAATTATTTTGCATTGTATTTTTTTGAAAATCCACTGTTTAAGTTTTGGCAACCACTTACTCACATGTTTATGCATGGAGGAATTTCGCATATTTTCTTTAATATGTTTGCACTCTATTCCTTTGGAAGTGCTTTAGAACACTTTTGGGGTGGAAAAAAATTCATTTTTTTTTATATCTCTTGCGGCTTGGGAGCCGCTTTGCTGCATAGTTTTATAAATTATTTAGAGTTTAGAAATGAATTTTCTTATTTGATAGATTCTGGTTTTAAACACGATGATATATTTAATTTACTTAATCAAAAGATGTTTGATAGAAGATGGCTAGAAGTTATTGGACAGGATGGAGTGGACACGTTAAGCGTTTCATATACTATCCAGCCGTTGGAGCTTCAGGTGCAATATATGGACTATTGGTTGCGTTTGCATTTATGTTTCCAAATGCTGAACTCGGAATTATGTTTATTCCAATTCCAATAAAAGCTAAATATTTTGTACCAGGATTATTAGCATTAGATTTATTTTTAGGTTTAAAAGGTCAATCTATTTTTGGTGCTGGAAGTACTGGAGTAGCCCATTTTGCTCATATTGGAGGAGCTGTTACAGGATTTATTATGATGTGGTATTGGAAGAAAAATCAGTTTAATGATAAACGTTTGAACTAAAATGAATAAAATAATTGACGACATAAAATTGCAATACAAAATTGGTGATATTACAAATAAAGTGATTTATTGGAATGTTGGAATTTGTATTTTATCGCTGTTTTTTTATAAATTTAAAGAAGGTCATTTTGAGTACCCAACTTGGTTAGCACTGTCATCTAACCCTATTGATTTTTTAATTTTCCCTTGGACATTTATAACTTATTCATTTTTTCATTCAGGATTTTGGCATTTGTTTTTTAATATGGTCATGCTCAATTTTTCAGGAAGATTGTTTTTGACTTTTTTTACACAAAAACAATTCTTTGGATTGTATATTTTGAGTGCTATTTTTGCAGGTTTGGTTTTCGTAATTTCGTATCAATTTATGGAAATTCAAACTTCAATTGTTGGCGCTTCGGCTGCCGTTATTTCAATTTTAGTAGCCACCACAACTTATCACCCTTTAATGAATGTTAGATTATTAATTTTTGGGAATGTAAAACTTTGGCACATTACAGGAGTGTTTTTGATTTTAGATGTTATGCAAATTCTAATTGAAAATACGGGTGGACATATTTCTCATATTGCTGGTGCAGCTTTTGGTGTAATTTATATCATCGCTCTTCAAAATGGAACCGATTTAAGTGTTTTTATAACTAAAATCATCCATTTTTTTGTTAAATTGTTTCAACCAAAGAACTCCACTCCATTTAAAAAAGTTCATGTCAATCCGAAAAAACCGATTATAAAATCGCAAAGTAAAATAATAATTAAAGATAAGGTTCAACAACAAATAGACGAAATTCTGGATAAAATCAGCAAATCAGGTTATGATAGTTTGACGGCACAAGAAAAAGAATTATTGTTTAAAGCAGGAAAGTAAGTGGTCAGTGTTCAGTCGCAGTGTTCAGTCGCAGTGTTCAGTCGCAGTGTTAAGTCGCAGTGTTCAGTTTGCAGAAAATTAATAGCAGTTTTCAGAATGTAAAATAAATATGAAAAAACTCTCATGGTTTAATAAAGTAATGTATTTTTTCAATATAGTGTTGACTGTATTGACCTTCGTTGCTTATGTTTTGCCATTTCTTGCACCAAAATTATTTCCTTTTTTATCGGTTTTGACTTTGGTTTTGCCTTTGTTTCTTATCGTTAATGCGTTGTTTTTTCTTTATTGGATGTTGCAAATGAAACGCCAAATGGTTCTTTCCGGAATTGTTTTAGTGTTGGGAATTACTTTTGTAAATAAATTCTATAAATTTTCATCTCATGATATTCCGAAAGAAGACGGAGATATTGTGGTTATGAGTTACAATGTTCGCTTATTTAATTTATTTCAATGGATTGAAAATCAATCCGTTAAAGATGATATTAAGACTTTCATAAACGATCAAAATCCAGACATTCTTTGCATCCAAGAATATTCTAAAACTGCCCATGTTGACCTTCGAATTTATAAGCATAAGTTTATTTTTATGCAAGGAAAAAAAATTAGAACGGGTCAAGCCATTTTTTCTAAATATCCAATAGTTGATCAAGGAACTATTGAGTTTCCAGAATCAGATAATTTAATTGTTTATGCTGATATTAGAAAAGATAACGATACTATTAGAGTTTATAATATGCACCTTCAATCCATAAAAATTTCTCCCGATGTAACTGAAATTGAAAACAATGTGGAAACAATCAATCAAAAAAAATCAGAAATAGTTTTTGATAGAATTGGAAAAGCATTTACCAAACAACAAGTGCAAGCCGAAATTTTAGTGAAGCACAAAAAAGAATGTCATTATCCAATGATTATTTGTGGCGATATGAATAATAGTGCTTTTTCTTATGTTTATAGAAGTATCAAAGGAAATTTGAACGACTGTTTTGAAGAATCTGGAAAAGGATTTGGAGAAACTTATAATTTTAAATATTATCCAGCTCGAATAGACTATATTTTTGCTGATAAATCTATCAAAGTCAAGAGTTTTCAAAATTATCCGCAATTTAAAAACTCCGATCATTATCCAATTGTGGCGAGATTGAAGATGGAATAGTTATTTTTTTTCAATTAACTGTTCAAGAATAAAGAACATTACGATGAAAAATTACTTTAAAAATATTGTTGCAGTTTTTGGGATGACTATTGCAACTTTTGGAAGTTTTCAAAATGCGAACGCCAGAAATTAAAACAAATAGATAGTAATGCTTGAGAAGAAAGTGTGAAAAATTGTGGTTGGCATGGAGATGACCCATAGTTGGAACTTGGACAGGTTGCTAATGAATCTATTTTAGAAATAAAACCTTTTCTTTGAAATATTATAATTCCTGGTTTTTTAAATAATCAACCGCATCGTTACCTTCGTTGAAAAGCAAATCTAAAATGCTTAGATTGTTGATAAATAGTTTGTCGCAATAAAACGGATTACTTAAAAAACCGTTTTGTGTGAAGTATTTTAATAACAATTATCAAATCATTTTCTACAATAAAATTTATTCCAAATGGAAAAGTTTGTGTGAAAGCAATTTTAACTTCTCTATACCTGCTTTGAAATTGAAGTGGGTTTTCCTTTATTCTATCTATTGTTTTCCAAAATTCATAATGAAAATTATCAGCAATTTTATAGGAAACATTTTCATAATAGGCAAAACCATCAAAATAATCATTTAGTAATTCTTCTTCAAACTTGATGGTGTATTTCATTTTCTATTTGTCAGTTTGCGAAATTCATCTTCTGAAAAATAATTTAATTGTCCATTAGAATGTTTTTCTAATTTACTGTCCATCATTTGTTTATATTCCTCAGTAAGTTCAAAATTATTGGCTTGTTCTTTTAAAACTTGTTCCATATAATTTTTAAGCTTTCTGCCTTGAATTTCTGCTTGAATTTGAAGTATTGAAAGAGTTTGAGCATCTAATGTAATCTCTTTTCTGCTTTTTGTCTGTATCATAACTGTAATATATGCAGTAAAAATACGTATAATATTTTATATTTGATTCTTATTTTTATTTCTTTTTTGGTTCGATAATTTCTAAAATCAAATTATTTTACAATAATTCTTGACTTTTCAAATAATCTAAAGCATAGCTACCTTCGTTGAAAAGCAAATCTAAAATGCTTAAATTATTGATAAATTCCATGTTTATCACCGAAAACTTAAATATTTAAATCAAATTGATGATAATCGATTATAATTTTTATAACAAATCCCATAGAAATAATTCCAATGAATGCTACTCAAGGTGTTCCATTTTTGAGAGAAAAATAATTGAGAAGAGATTAGAAAAAAGATTCTGTGGATAGTCTATTTTCTTTGTTCTATATTCTATATTCTAAAATCGTTTAACTAAATTTGCACCTTCAAAACAACAACACAATGCAACTATCAGAATTAAACGCTATTTCTCCAATTGACGGAAGATATAGAAGCAAAACCTTTTCTTTGTCACCCTTTTTCTCGGAAGAAGCTCTAATAAAATATCGCGTTTTAATTGAAGTTGAATATTTTATTGCTTTATGCCAAGCCGATTTGCCACAGCTTTCAGTCGTAAATAAATCGGTTTTTGATGATTTACGTAAAATTTATACCAACTTTTCTACCGAAGACGCACTTTGGATAAAAGAAACCGAAAAAACCACCAATCACGACGTAAAAGCAGTTGAATATTTCATCAAAACTAAATTTGATGCATTAGGTTTAGACAAATATAAAGAGTTCATTCACTTCGGATTGACTTCACAAGATATCAATAACACTGCAATTCCGCTTTCTACAAAAGATGCCTTTGAAAAAGTTTATTTACCAAGTCTGATTTCAGTTATTGAAAAATTAAAAGAGTTAGCAATGGAATGGAAAGACATTCCTATGTTAGCCAGAACGCACGGTCAACCCGCCTCTCCTACTCGATTAGGAAAAGAGATTTTGGTTTTTGTAGAACGATTGGAAGAACAAATGCGTTTGTTGTTTAACATTCCATTTGCAGCAAAATTTGGTGGTGCCACTGGAAATTACAATGCACATCACGTGGCTTATCCATACACCGATTGGAAAAAATTTGGAACCGATTTTGTGGAATCTACTTTAGGATTACAACATTCCTTTCCAACGACACAAATAGAACATTATGATCATTTTGCAGCATTTTTTGATGCACTAAAAAGAATAAACAACATTATAATTGATTTAGATAGAGATATTTGGACGTATGTTTCGATGGAATATTTCAAACAAAAAATCAAAGCTGGAGAAATTGGTTCATCGGCAATGCCACACAAAGTAAACCCAATTGATTTTGAAAATTCTGAAGGAAATTTAGGAATTGCCAATGCTGTTTTCGAACATCTTTCTGCTAAATTACCTGTTTCAAGATTACAACGTGATTTGACAGATAGTACGGTTTTAAGAAACATTGGAGTTCCAATGGGACATACGCTAATAGCCTTTGAAGCTACCTTGAAAGGGCTGAATAAATTGGTTTTAAACGAAGCTAAATTTGAAGAAGATTTAGAGAAAAATTGGGCAGTGGTAGCCGAAGCCATTCAAACCATTTTACGTCGTGAAGGGTATCCAAATCCGTATGAAGCCTTGAAAGATTTAACTAGAACTAACACGGTTATCAACAAAGAAGCGATTCATAATTTTATTCAAACTTTAAAAGTTTCCGATGAAATTAAAGCGGAATTGATGCAAATAAGTCCAAGTAATTATTTAGGAATTTAATTTACCACAAAGACACTAAGAAAGCACAAAGCTCACAAAGTATTTAAAATATTTGTGTGCTTTTTTTGCTTAGAAAACGAATTATTCTATTAATATTTCAATACCATCTAAACTCTTGTTATTTCTACTCCTACCTAATACTTTAGACATTACAATATTTGAAATATTAAATGGAAATGGAAAAAACTCTAAAATTGAATCTTTCAAAATGATATCAATATAATTGTGCACAGATATTTTGAATTTTCCGTAGTTATTAATATCAAAAGCGTAAAACTTTATAGCCTTTTTTCCACATTTAAAATCT
>Ga0316611_1000605_pt1 | contig 11862 bp, 12 predicted proteins | sample MIS2016202_MG_FD_207675 | JGI IMG/M metagenome (GOLD analysis project Ga0316611, IMG submission 207675) | Microbial mat bacterial communities from Middle Island sinkhole, Lake Huron, Michigan, United States - MIS.2016.202 | ecosystem: Environmental > Aquatic > Freshwater > Lake > Sediment... | reverse complement strand
TATTAATCGTTTCACCTTTTTTAAATAAGTAAAAACCCAATTTTTTTTTCAGATTCCAAATTATCGAAGAATTTCTACAAAACTTTGATGCTAATTATGGGTGCACTTAACCCAAAGCCACATCCAAGGTCATCATTACAATAAATCCACCTATAAGACCTAAAGTGGCAATATCGGTATTTTTGTCTTGTTGTGTTTCTGGAATTACCTCTTCAACCACCACAAATATCATCGCTCCAGCTGCAAATGCCAATGCATAAGGCAATAGCGGCGTAAAAAAAGTTACAGCAACCGCACCTAAAACTCCAGCTATGGGCTCAACCAATGCCGATGATTGACCATACATAAAACTTTTCCAACGGCTCATTCCCATTCTTCTTAATGGCATTGAAACTGCTATTCCTTCAGGAAAATTTTGAATTCCAATTCCAATTGCCAAGGTTACGGCTCCAGCAATAGAGGCTTCTGGAATTCCAGCTGCAACTCCGCCAAATAAAACTCCAACGGCTAAACCTTCAGGAATGTTGTGCAATGTTATAGCTAAAACTAACAATGTAGTTCGTTGCCAAGGCGATTTAACTCCTTCGGTTTCTTGAAAATTGATGTGTAAATGAGGTAAAATTTTATCTAAACCAAAAATAAATAAGGCGCCTAAAGCAAATCCAACTGCAGCCGGAATAACTTTTACAAATCCATCGCCACTACTCATTTCTATGGCTGGCGCTAGTAAACTCCAAAAACTTGCTGCTATCATTACGCCTCCAGTAAAACCTAGCATTCCGTCAAGAACGGCTCGATTCATATTCTTAAAAAAGAAAACAAATGAGGCACCTAAAGCAGTTAAAAACCAAGTAAATAGTGTAGCATATAAAGCTGCCAATATTGGATCGATACTCTCAAAAAAGTCTATAACAGATTGAAACATATTATTTTACGTATAAATTAGTAGCTATTTTATTGGATAATGTCATTTCTCTTGAATTAATTTCAACAAGTAAAGTATCGTCGAAATTTTCTTTTTCTTTGACTATGATTTTTGAACCTAAAGCAATTTTTTGTTTGTCTAAATATTGTAAAAAATCTGAGGAAGAATCTTTCACTCCAACACATTTATATTCGTTGTTTATTATTGCTTCTGATAATAATAATTTGTTCATTTTTACAATCTCACCCTCTGAATTCGGAATAGGATCGCCATGTGGGTCAAATGATGGAAAGTCTAAAAACGCTTCTAATTTATTGATCAAAACTTCCGATTTTATATGTTCTAATTCTTCGGCAATTTCGTGTACTTCATCCCATGAAAAATTTAGTTTATCTACTAGAAAAACTTCCCACAAACGGTGTTTTCTTACAATCATTTTTGCCGATAGAAATCCTTTTTCTGTTAAAGAAACGCCTTGATATTTTTGATAGGCAACCAATTCTTTTTCGGCCAATTTCTTCACCATATCGGTAACAGAAGAGGCTTTGGTTTCTAACATTCCAGCAATTGCGTTTGTGTTTATTCCTTTTGGAGAAACCAACGATAAATGATAGATAACTTTGATATAATTTTCTTCTGAAATGGTCATTTGCATTTTTTGACAAATATAATAGAATTTTATATTCTTGGTAAAAAAAATTTTAGTTTAATCTAAAAATAAAATTCAGTCAAAAAAATTTATATAAATCTATTATTTATTGCTCCAAATAGACAACATTCAAAAGGTTTTGGGGCAAATTAATTTTAAATTAAAACGATTAACAGCTAATTTTATGGCTCACTCTATTTCAAACTTTTACAAGGCAACTATTTATGAAAATTTTATCAAGTTCAGTTTAGGTGGATTCGATAAAAAAATAGTTACTTTGCAACTGAAATAATTTCATACCAATTTATGACAACATTTAATTTTAATAAGTGGAATACAATTTTAGGCTGGGCGGCTTTTGCAGTGGCATTAGTAACTTTTTCGCTAACCGTTGAACCAACAATGAGTTTTTGGGATTGCGGCGAATATATAGCAACCGCCGCAAAATTAGAAGTAGGCCATCCTCCTGGAGCTCCTTTATTTCAAATGATTGGTGCTTTTTTTGCCATGTTTGCCACTAGCAAAGAAACGGTGGCTTTGATGGTTAATATGACGTCGGTTTTTTCAAGTGCTTTTACTATTTTGTTTATGTTTTGGTCGTCAACCCTGTTGTTGAAAAAAATAATTTCGTCTTATTCTGAATTAGATAAAAACAACAGTATCGTAATTTTAGGAAGCTCTTTTATTGGTGCTTTGTCTTTTACTTTTTCGGACAGCTTTTGGTTCAATGCTGTTGAAGCCGAAGTTTATGCCATGGCAACTTTGTTTATTGCACTACTTTTTTGGCTAGGTTTGCGATGGGAACAAGACATGAATACTCCACGTGGAAACCGTTGGTTGGTATTGATTTCATTAGTTGTTGGACTTTCTTTTGGAGTTCACTTTATGGCTTTATTAACCATTCCATCTATTGGTTTTTTATATTTCTTTAAAAATTATCAAAAGGTAACCATTAAGAATTTCATTTTTGCCAATATTATTATCGTTGCCGTTTTACTTTTTATTTTCAAATTATTATTGCCTTATACCCTAGCCTTCTTCGGAAAAACCGAAATTTTTATGGTCAACTCTATGGGATTGCCTTTTGATTCGGGAAGTATTTTAGCTGTATTATTGATTATTGCGTTTTTCTATTTTGGCTTGCGTTATACCAAGAAAAAAGAGCAACCGTTTTACAATACAATATTATTATGTATTTTATTTGTTCTCATCGGATTTTCAACTTGGATGATGCTTCCTATTCGTTCCAATGCCAATACACCAATAAACGAAAACAAACCGTCTGATGCTGCCGAAGTTTTAGCCTATTATAACCGAGAACAATATGGTGTAAATCCGTTGTTCTATGGCCCACAATTTACAGACACTTTTGCCGGATTGGACGAAGAACATCCCTATTTGGATAAAGCACCAAACTATGAAAGAAATTATGAAACAGGCAAATATGAAATTGTAAATCACTATAAAAATGCCGAGCAAAACACAGATGATGCCCATAAAGCCATTTTACCTAGAATGTGGAGCACAGAACATGTCGCTAATTATATTCATTTTTCAAATCCGCCAAAATTTAAAATTAATCCTGAATATGCCGAAGAAAAAGAATTAGTCGATATCGTTGCCGAATTTAGAACTGCTTATGCCGCTAAAAAAATAGATACAGATGGCTACGTTGCTTTTTTGAAAGCCTATGGTGATTATTTAATCATTGAAAAACCAACCACATTTGATAATCTTCGTTTTATGTTTGAATATCAATTTGGCTATATGTATGGAAGATATTTGCTTTGGAATTTTGTTGGAAGACAAAGCGATAATCAAGGAAAATATGATAATTTAGACGGAAATTGGTTGAGCGGAATTGATTTTATTGATAGCCTTCATTTGGGCTCTCAAAAAGATTTACCTTCAGATGTATTGAACAATAAAGGAAGAAATGTGTATTATTTTCTTCCTTTTATCATCGGTTTAATTGGTTTGATGTATCATGCTCAAAGAGATTTAAAAAGTTTTTATGTGCTTCTTGCCTTGTTTTTATTCACAGGTTTAGCCTTGAAAATTTACCTAAACGAAAGACCTTTTGAACCTCGAGAAAGAGATTATGCCTTGGTAGGCTCATTTTATGTTTTTGCAATATGGATTGGTTTTGGAGTATATGCACTTTATGAAATTATTAAAGAAAAATTAGCTCCAAAAATAGCTGCCCCTTTAACAATTGTTGCCACACTTTTAGCGGCTCCTGTTTTAATGGCTACCCAAAATTGGGACGACCATGATCGTTCGGATAAATATACAGCAATTGCTATGGCAAAAGCCTATTTAGAATCGTGCGAACCGAATGCCATTCTTTACACCATTGGCGATAACGACACTTTTCCGCTTTGGTATGCTCAAGAAATTGAAGGCGTTCGCCCCGATATTAAAATTTGTTGTACCAGTTTATTGATGACTGATTGGTATGTTGACCAAATGAAAATGAAAACATATTCTTCGGATGGACTTCCAATTTCATTTAATCATAAACAATATGTTGATGGAACTAGAGATTATATAGTTTTTAGTGACCAAACCAAAAACCGTTGGGACATTAAAGATTTTATGGAATTTGCTAAAAGCGAAGACGAAAGAACGCTAATAGAAATGCAAAGCGGACAAAAAGTGCATTTTTTTCCAACCAACAAAGTAAGAATTCCTATAGATAAAAATGCGGTTATCAAAAATAAAGTAGTGGATAAAAAATATTATGATTCCATTGTGCCTTTTATTGATATTGACATTAAAGGAAATGCTTTATACAAAAACCGATTGATAATGTTAGACATTTTAAACAATAACAATTGGAAACGACCTACCTATTTTAGTCCAGGAAGTTTTGCCGATGATGACTATTTATGGATGAAAGATTATCTTCAGTTGGATGGAATGGTCTATAAATTAGTTCCAATAAAAACGCCTACTCTTGAAGAAAACTATCCCGATATGGGACAAATTGACACTGATAAAATGTATTCTTTAGTTCAAAAATGGACTTGGGGCAATGGCGATAAAACAACCATTTATCACGATCCAGAAACTCGAAAAAATAGCATTTCAACCCGAACTAATCTTTCTAGATTGATGTATGAATTGATTAAAGAAGGAAAAATTGCAAAAGCAAAAAATATTATTGAAATAGGTGTAACTAAATTTCCAATTGATTATTATGGTTATTATTCAACCCTCGAACCCTTTGTAGATGGCTATTATAAAGTGGGTGAAAATCAAAAAGCAAGAGATTTACTCACTAAATTAATGAATAAATACAAAGAAAACCTGAAATATTACAGCACTTTAAGAGTCATTGATCAAAGTGATATTGGAACAGACATCGTTACAGACATTGAGCGTTACAGAAGTTTATTGGAAGTGATGAAAAAAAATAATGATTTGGATTTTTATAATAAAAATAAAAACGAATTCAATAGCTACAACAATCGATTCCGGCAGTTTGATAGAGATATGGAATAGATAAAAATCTATTTTTAAAGTGCCGATAAATCAATATATCGGCACTTTTGTATATATTTGAATTATGAATTTGGCAAAAGCACCTTGGTCAATAAAGAAACTATTTTCAAATTACGTTTGGGATATTCCAAACAATGAAAATAAAGTATATCTAACATTTGACGATGGTCCAACTCCAGAAATAACAGAATGGACATTAAATCTGCTAAAAGAATATCAAGCCAAAGCCACATTTTTTTGTATAGGAGATAACGTTAGAAAATATCCAGAACTATTTCAAAAAATAAACACCGAAGGACATTCCATAGGAAACCACACTTTCAATCATTTAAACGGCTGGAAAAATTCTACTACTGAGTATATTGAAAATGCAAAACGCTGTAATTCAGAAATCGGAAATCTGCAATCAGAAATCTGCAATCTATTCCGTCCTCCTTATGGAAAAATAAAACCATCGCAATCTAAAATTTTACGAAAACTTGGGTTTAAAATAATTATGTGGGATATTATTTCTTATGATTTTGATGCCACCATTTCAAGAGAACAATGTTTAGAAAATGTTTTAAAAAATGTAAAATCGGGTAGCATTATTGTTTTTCATGATAGTAAAAAAGCATTTCAAAACTTAGAATATGTGCTGCCAAAAACCTTAGATTTCTTAAATAAAAATGGTTTTATTTGTGAAAAAATATAGTTATCTTATTTTTAGTGCTTTCATAAAAAAGGCAACTTACGCTGCCTCTTTTTATATTTTATAAAACATCTATTTTTTTACCCTTTTAAAGCTTCTGCTCCACCAACAATTTCAAGGATTTCATTAGTAATTGCAGCTTGACGTGCTTTGTTATAGGTTAATTTCAATTGGTCCCTCAACTCTGTTGCGTTGTCCGTTGCTTTATGCATTGCGGTCATACGCGCTCCGTGTTCAGAAGCAAAAGAATCTCTAATTCCTTTATATAATTGTGTTTTTAAAGATTTTGGAATCAAAGTCAATACAATTTCTTCTTTAGATGGTTCAAAAATATAATCACCTGTTGAAGCTGGTGTATCCGTTTTTATTGCTGCTAATGGTAAAAATTGTTCTGTTTGAACTATTTGTGTAGCTGCATTTTTAAACTGATTATACACAATTTGAATCGAATCATATTCGCCTGATGTAAATTTTTCGGTTAATAGTTGAGCAATTTCGGAAACATTTTCAAAAGTTAAATTGTCAAAAATTTCGCTTTTGTTTCCAATGACTTTATTTGTTTTGCTTAAAGCATCGTTTCCTTTTTTACCAATTGCAAAAATATCAACTTGTTTTCCAGCATAAGCTTCTGCAATGGTTTTAGCTTGTTTAATTACATTGGAATTAAATGCACCACACAAACCTCTGTTAGAAGTTATTGCTACAATTAAAACTTTATTGATTTCACGTTGCGTTGTATAGCTTCCGCCAACATCTCCATCAAGCGTTGCACTTAAACTTTGTAATAACTCTGTTAATTTTTCGGCATAAGGACGCATTGCTGTAATTGCATCTTGTGCTTTTTTCAACTTTGCGGCAGAAACCATTTTCATCGCAGAAGTAATCTGCATCGTTGATGAAACGGAAGTAATTCTATTACGGATTTCTTTTAAATTTGCCATTTTATTAGGTATTAGGTTGTGGGTTGTAGGTTGTAGGTGCAGTATTCCTACTACCTACAACCTAAATCCTTTACTGGTATTTTGCTGAAATTTCTTTAGCTGCTTTTTCTAACACATCTGTAATAGTGTCATCAAGTTTACCTGCTTTTAGTGCATCAAGAGTTGCTCTGTTTTTGTTGTTTAAGTATTCAATAAAATCCTTTTCGAATTCTTTAACTTTATTTACAGGAACATTTCTTAATAAGTTTTTAGAACCAGCGTAGATTATAGCTACTTGATCTTCAACAGTATAAGGAGAGTTCAAACCTTGTTTTAAGATTTCAACGTTTCTTTTTCCTTTTTCGATTACGTTTAAAGTAACGGCATCTAAATCGGAACCAAATTTAGCAAAAGCTTCCAATTCACGGAATTGCGCTTGGTCTAATTTCAAGGTTCCAGCCACTTTTTTCATTGATTTAATTTGTGCATTCCCTCCAACACGAGATACCGAAATACCTACGTTAATTGCAGGACGAACTCCAGAGTTGAATAAATCTCCATCAAGGAAAATTTGACCGTCTGTAATCGAAATTACGTTCGTTGGTATGTACGCAGAAACGTCACCCGCTTGAGTTTCGATAATTGGTAAAGCTGTTAATGATCCGCCACCTTTTACAATACCTTTTAAAGTATCTGGCAAGTCGTTCATGTTTTTTGCAATATCATCATCAGCAATTACTTTACAAGCTCTTTCTAATAAACGAGAGTGTAAGTAAAAAACGTCACCAGGATAAGCCTCACGACCTGGAGGTCTTCTTAATAAAAGTGATACCTCACGATATGCAACTGCTTGTTTAGATAAATCATCATAAACAATTAAAGCTGGACGACCAGAATCGCGGAAATATTCTCCGATTGCTGCTCCAGCCATTGGCGCATATACTTGCATTGGTGCTGGGTCAGAGGCATTAGCTGCTACAATTACTGTATAAGCCATGGCTCCTTTTTCTTCCAACATTTTTGCGATTCCGGCTACAGTTGATGCTTTTTGTCCAATTGCTACATAGATACAAAATACTGGTTTTCCAGCATCATAAAATTCTTTTTGATTTAAGATAGTGTCAATACAAACAGTAGATTTACCCGTTTGACGGTCACCAATAACCAACTCACGTTGACCACGACCCACAGGAATCATAGCATCAACTGCTTTGATACCAGTTTGTAATGGTTCTGTTACAGGTTGACGAAAGATAACTCCAGGAGCTTTTCTTTCTAACGGCATTTCATAAAGTTCACCACCGATTGGTCCTTTACCATCGATTGGGTTACCTAATGTATCAACCACACGACCTACGATTTGTTCGCCTACTTTTAAAGAAGCAATACGTTGTGTACGTTTTACTGTAGAACCTTCACGGATTCCAGTTGATGGCCCTAAAAGGACAACTCCTACATTGTCTTCTTCTAAGTTCAATACAATGGCTTCCAATCCGTTGTCGAATTGCACTAACTCACCATATTGTGCATTTGATAAACCGTAAACACGAGCGATACCATCACCCACTTGGAGCACAGTTCCTACTTCTTCTAAACTTGCACCTGATTCAAAACCAGATAATTGTTTTTTTAATATTGCTGTAATTTCAGCTGGTTTAATTTCTGCCATAATTGTTATATTATAATCTTTAAATTCAAATTGTCCAATCTTCAAGATTGTTAATTGACATTCTTTGAAGATGTTTTGTGTTATTTGTAACTAATATTAATTCGTTTTCAATTGCTGTTGCTCCTATTAATAAATCGAAATTATCTAGTTTTGTGCCTAATTTTTCTAATCTAACTTTTTCAAAAGCAAAACAATCTAAAACATCTATAATGGAAATAATATTAATATCTAGAACAAAATTTTCAATTAAATTAGTATGCTTTTTAATATCATTACTTTTTTGAGCTCCATATTTTAGTTCTGCAATTGAGATTTCAGAAATAAAACAGTTTTGCAAACCTATTTTCTTAATTTTATCTACAACATTTTTATTTCCTCTAAAATAAAAAGCAACAATATTTGTATCTAACAAATACATTAAAATTCAATAGATTTATCAATAGTAACTCTACCTTTTCTTATGCTTTCTGCAAATTCTTCAGGTGTTTCATCAGACATCCATGCTCCAGCATAAAAATCTTCCCTGCTTGATTTTACTTTTCTTTTTTTCTTTAATAAAGAATTAGATATTTTAGAAATGAATTCCAATTTAACTTCATCACTAAAATTTTGCATTAAAGTGAGATAAGTATTAGCTAATTTATTTTCAATTTCTAATCTTGTCATAATTTGCTATTTTTAATTGGCAAACTCTCTTTTTAATTCATTTAATTTACTTGCAACAGAAGCATTAAATTGCTTGTCGCCTATTCTTAATATAAATCCGCCAATAATGGCTGGATCTACACTGTTTTCGATAGTTATTTTTTTGTTTGAAAACTCAGCAATTTTCGCCAATACTTTGGTTTCTAATTCTGGAGTAATTGCGAAAGCTGTTGTTACTTTGGCAATTTCAATTCCGTTGCTTTCGTCAAACAATCGGTTGTATTGAATGGCAATTGCTTCAAGAATTTCAAATCTTTTGTTTTCTAATAATAATTCAAACAAACTATTCGTTTCATTTTGAACATTTGAAAATATTTCAGAAACTGCAGATTTTTTAACATCCATTTTAATAATTGGGCTTGTTAAAAATTCTCTTAATTCAGGACTATCACTAATAGAAGTAACAATAGATTTCATATCATTGTTAACCGCTTCAGCTTTTCCTGAAGTTTGTGCAATGTCTAATATTGCTTTTGCATATCTAATCGCTGCTCTAGACATAATGATTAGTTTAGTTTAGCATCACCCAACATTTTCTCAACTAATTTTGTTTGAGATTCTTTGTTAGATAATTCGTTTCTTAATACTTTTTCTGCAATTTCTAATGACAACGATGACACTTGATTTTTAAAATCTGCCATTGCTGCATTTTTTTCGCTTTCGATTGCAGCTTTTGCTTGAGATATCATTTTTTCTCCAGCGGTTTGTGCTTCAGATTTAGCATCGCTTATCATTTTATCTTTGATTTCGCGAGCTTCTTTCATTAATAAGTCTCTTTCTGCTCTTGCATCAGCTAATAATTTTTCATTATCTGATTTAAGATTTTGCATTTCTTTTTTAGCATTTTCTGCCGAAAGTAAGGCACTTCTGATTCCTTCTTCTCTTTCATTTACAGCATCAAGAATAGGTTTCCATGCAAATTTTTTCAAAAGAAGAACCAATCCAATGAAAATAAGTGATGCCCAAATGAACAATCCGAAACCAAAATCATTTATTAATTTATCCATATTATGTTATTATTATAGTATGTTTTTTAATTTTTTAATTTAGAAACAAAAGCTACAACCAACCGTTATAGCTTTTGATTTTTTTCTATTAGTTTTCTGCAACAGCAAATAAAGCTGCAAAACCAATACCTTCAATAAGTGCAGCTGCAATAAGCATAGCTGTTTGGATTTTTCCAGATGCTTCTGGTTGACGAGCAATAGCATCCATAGCAGAACCACCGATTCTACCGATACCAATACCCGCTCCAATAACAACTAAACCTGCTCCAACAATTCTTGGGATGTCCATAATATATGTATTAAAAATTAAACATTCAAATTGATTAACGATTGATGACCTGTCTGCCGATAGGCAGGTTAACGATTTTGGATTTCAGAAACTCAATTCAAAAATCAAAAATCAGCAATCTAGTGAGCTTCTTCGTGATGATGCTCTTCTACTGCCGCTCCAAAGAACAAAGCAGATAACATTGTAAAAATATAGGCCTGTAGCAATGCTACTAATATTTCGATTGATGAAATTGCGAATGATAGTAAGAAAGACAAACTACTTCCTAACCAGCTTTTAAATATAAACATTAAAGCAATCAAACTCATTAATACAATGTGACCCGCAAAAATATTTGCATAAAGACGAATCATTAATGAAAATGGCTTGATGATTACGCCTAATAATTCTATTGGTGCTAAAATAAATTTCATTGGTGTTGGTACGCCTGGCATCCAAAAAATGTGTCCCCAATAATTTTTATTAGCTGTAAGATTTGTAATAAAGAAAACAATAATTGCTATACAAGCGGTTACTGTAATATTCCCGGTAGCGTTAATCCCAAGTGGTGTTAAACCAATAATGTTTAAAAACCAAATAAAGAAGAAAACAGTTAACAAGAAACTCATGTATTTTTTATAGTGCTTTTCGCCAATGTTTGGAATAGCAATATCATCTCTAATATATAAAACTATGGGTTCAAAAAATCTTCCAACTCCTGATGCAATTCCGCCGTTTTTTACATAGGATTTTGCTAACCCTTTAAATAAGAAAAACATTAAAAGTGCTATAAGCATCATTGAGAAAACCGCTTTTGTAATAGATAAATCAAGTGGTTTTACGTTTGTTGGATGATGTTCGTCTCCAGTTAAAGTTCCAGCTGCGTCTGTTTTATAGATTTTTTCATCGTGTCCTAATTTATAAAAACTTCTGTTTGATTCTGCAATGGCATGACCGTGTTCAAATTTAGAAGAAGAAAAAACGTGCAATCCACTTTCTTTATCCCAAAGAATTATTGGAAGTGGAAATCCATAGTGTTTTCCAGCGGCTTCATCTTCAAACAATGAAAATTCATGAGCATCTAAAACGTGGTGATTGATGTAGGCGTTGATTTTTGACTTCAAATCTGTTGGCTCTGCATGTTTTTCGAGAGTCGTTGCTTCTCCATGAGCAGTTGCTTCAACGTGGGTTGCTTCTGTTTTTGTGTGCACAGAATCGGTTGCAGTATTTGCAGAACTAAATATTGGAAGACAAGCTACTAAAACGGCTACTATAAATTGGCGTGGTTTGTTTGAAAACACCATAACTGATAATTATCTTTAATTTATTTTCTGAAATTTGGTGCAAAAGTACAATTTAAATTAATATTAAAAAGTATTACTTTTATTTTTTTTGATGAAATTATCAATTTCCAATATATTTATTGTTTATTGTTCAACATTCTAATAGTTAATATGGTTTCTATTATCAAAAAAAGAATAAAAATAATAAAAAAATTTATTTTTTCTGTTCCTGAAAATG
>Ga0316611_1000600_pt1 | contig 11947 bp, 10 predicted proteins | sample MIS2016202_MG_FD_207675 | JGI IMG/M metagenome (GOLD analysis project Ga0316611, IMG submission 207675) | Microbial mat bacterial communities from Middle Island sinkhole, Lake Huron, Michigan, United States - MIS.2016.202 | ecosystem: Environmental > Aquatic > Freshwater > Lake > Sediment... | reverse complement strand
CAAAAATACCTGTCTGTCTTTCCTGCATTGCTTTTTAGCCTCTTCTATCTCTTTATTATTATATTATATATCTATTCCAATTGCTCAAATCCCTTGCCCTGTCTAGTCCTATTTTTAGAGATGCCCTGGAGTACACATTCTAAACTTGCTTTCGCTTCGGCGATGCGGGGAACTTTGACTCGTTTCGATGCGGCTTCATGGAGTCCAACGGCGTTGAGTTCGCTCTCTTCAGGTGGGAAGTTGGCGGCGGAGATATTCATCGCGCTTAATAGATCTTCTGTGACGAGATTAACGACAAATTCTCGATTAGCGATAATATTGGCGGCGGTATCTTTTGGGCTGCCATCGTCTTTGTTGCCGATGCTGATAACGAGATATAGGGGATTGCTACCGATCTCGTTAAAGAAACTGAAAGGAGCGAGGTTGATCACTCCTTCGCTATTTTGGGTGGTTACCCATGCGATCGGGCGCGGGACTACCAGATTGGTTAATAGTTTGTAGTTGTCTTGGGAGGATGTTGTGCTGGGATCAATATGCATAGTGAATTTTTGGTTCTCTGGTTGTAGCAAGGGCGATCGCTTTTGTAACGTGCATTGGCAAGATGCAAAACTGTCTCATGGTAGCTCATACAATTTTGGCTTGTGAGTCAATATTTTGTTGCTGTACTTGAGATCGATGCTGCCAAGCCTGCTCAAATTGTTGGATATCAAATTCGCTTAAATTGGCAAATTCAATTTCCTGCCCCTTAACCTGCAAGATGATCTGGCGATCGCCTCGTAAACTCTCAACTGTCAGAGCATCTCCACTTCGTTGGATACTGTAAGAATTCTTGCCCGTTTCTCCAAAATTATCAGCCCCTAGTTCATTAAGAAGTTGATGGCAGAGCGCGGCAACCAGATGAGCCTTATCCAGACCTTCATGTTCAGGGGTGATTAAGATCTTATTTTCAAGCACATTCTCAGGCTGAATTGGGTTGGGTAATTGTAGAGATCGCAGTCTTTCTAGTTCCAGCGCAAGCTCGGCAAATAAACTATCTGGTAGTCCTTCGGATGCTTGAGGAGAAGATTCTTGACTTGTCGCCTTAGAATTAGCGCCCTGCATCTTTAGAATAATTGGCATATCCCGCACGGGATCGTAACTTACCTGTAAATACTTCTGGAGTCCGCCCCAGCTAAACTCTTTCCCTAATTCATTACCTTGAATGCTGTTATCTCCAAAACTATAGGAAATACCCTTAACCTTCTTATTGCGAGTGTATTTGACATGAGCATCCACTCCTGATTGTCGAAGCTGTTCAACAAACTGGGGCATAGTCATTCCTGCTTTTACTTGCTCCCTGATTGCCAGAGATATATGAGATATAAAGTCAGAAGTACTAAGTTGGATGCCCCGCTCAGAAACATTACCCAGCCGTTTTAAAATACGCGGCAATGAATAAGCCTTGCCTACGCTTGAGCCAGCCATGCTCACACCATCGAGTTTATAGGCAATACCTTTAGGTTTTCCCTTGCGATCTCGGTCAACCTTGACTTCAATCCCCTCACGATTTAACTGCTCAATAAAATCTGGCAGTGCTGTGGTGTTCGTTATGGCTAGGTCAATTCTGTCTGCAAGTTGCCTCTTGACTGTAGACTTGCCCGTTTGTTTCTCATTTTCAATCTGGTTTTTAGTTTGCTCTTGACGATCGCTTTCCCAACTTGAAGGTACGGACTCTAATTCAAAGTCTTTTTCCAATTTTCGGATTACATCTTGGCTACGAATCCAATCCCAGCTATCTGAGACAACGGAGCCATCCATCTTCACTCGACTGGTAACTAAATGAATATGCTCGTGATTTTCTTGGTCAGTATGCTTTACAGCTATGTACTGATTGTTGGAGAATCCCATTTCTTTAAGATATTGAGCGATCGCTTTCTGCCAAGAAACATCATTAAGATGCTCATCAGGACTGAGACTGAGGATTATGTGGCAAACTGTATGCCCTAGTTTAGGACGCAGTTGCCATGACAGAGAAAACTCAGTCGCTAGACTATATGGATTATTTCCATCCATATTCGTGTCGATCACCGCTGCGCCAGTTTTTCCCATCACATAAGACAGACACCCTTGAAAGCCACTTCCCTTAATAATTTTACCAATCATCCTTGTTTCCTACTTAGGTTTTACGCCTGTACTATCCGTAATCTGAGATCTCATCTCGGACATTAAGCCGATAAGTTGATGGAGACAACCAGAGAACTCATTTAGTTCTTCAAGTTGTGACTGCATGGGACTCCCCATCATTACGCTTAAATTGGCATCATGCGCTAACTGGTTAACGTTGGTACCAATTTTATTCAACTCAAATTTAACCTGCCCTAACAGGTGATATATCTTCCAATCAACGCTAGCCACTTGGATTTGTGGTGATGGTGGATCGTAGTTAAAAGTTGCACATCGCACAAATTCGCTTGAATTAACATTCAGTTTGCTTGCTTTTTCATCCAATAAAGCTTTTTCATCTTCAGTCATGCGTACCGTAAATCTAACGGATAAAGTCATTACTGCTATTCCTAAAGTTTATTTTGCACAAATGTTGTTGAACAAATATTCAAAAACAAGAAACTCGACGAGATATACTCGCCTGCCACAAATATAGTCTACATTTTTTCACGCAGACTTGAATTTTAAAATGTTTTAGATCTGCAAAAAATAATTTGCATACAATTAGTTACGCTTCAGTTTTTTTAATTGACAGTTTTGTTTTTTGTTGAAGGGGGAATCCAAAGGGGGAATTCCCCTTTGGCAAGCGTTAATGTTGCTGTCGAACAAAAATCAAACGTTAGTGCGATTTCTTGTCCGACAAGCAACATAGCTTGCCGAGATTTTTACACATACCGCAAATGACGCAAACTCGTTGTTAGCGCATTACCGAAAAATACAAGAACAGTGTAAAACCGCACAAACTTGTTATGGCAAAAATAAAAATACGTCACAAACATTTCACAAAATAAAACTCAAATAGTGGAAATTATTATTTAAAAAATTATTCCGTGAGATTCAAAATTTATAACAACGCGATCGCTAACTTGCAGAAAACTCTAGAGCATCATCAGAACCTCTCACAATGCCATAACCTTTGTCTGCAAGTTGTTAATGGGTACAAGGTGCGGTGTAAGGTTTCCAAGTCTGCATCGCGCTTTGTTATTACTAGCTATTGTAGCCAATAACTGTTTATAATATTTTATTGTTATTCGTAATAAAGGTTTAAAATTCAATGGTTGTAGCAAATGTTAAAACTGTGGGAAAGCGAACCAGTGAAGTTGTAGCGGTTTATCTATCACCAGACCAAAAAAAACTCTTAGAACAGTGGGCAGATAAGGATCGGCGATCTGTTTCAAATCTTGCTGCAAATATCTTGATTGATGCACTAGAAGCAAGATTTAGCGATCGCACCAATAGCAAAAAGTCATGAGTGAATCTATCAAAGCAACCCGCGCTACTGTAGCGATCGGCGGTTTAACCGTTGACGCTTTCATGTTGCCAGATGGTAGTTATCGGATGTCTCAGATCCAAGCGTCTGAAGCAGTCGGATTATCAGGTAGAAACGTATTCGATTTTTTGCGCTCAAATGCCCTTAAAACATTACTAGGAGAAGGTTATACGGATTCGGTTTTTGAATCTGAACAGATTGAGATCGAGTCTGAAGGTGATAAACGAGGTCAAAGCCGTTTTAACTCATTGCCTTTAGAAATTGTTGGAGCTTATTGGCTATGGCAATCCTATCGAGGCAATAAAAAAGCCTTATCCCTTTGCATGGCTCTTATCGTAGAGAGCTTAGAACGTAGGTTTGATGACGCTTTTGGGGTTGTTATCACTGAGCAAGAGCGTAATAGGCGACTGTCTCAACGAAATAGCCAATTAGAGCGAGATTTAGCCAAGTTAGGTGAAGGCTTTGCGATCGATGATGAGATTCGCCGTGAGCGTGATTATTTTGAGTCACTGCTTAAACAAAGTGGTATCGATCCTTATGGGTTGCCAAGTGGCGATAGTAATGAAGGAGTTAAATAAATGTCACGAATTAGCGATCGCGACTGGCTAGAAGCATCTTTAGTTATGCGTGGCAAGTGCGACAAGCCACTAGATGAGTATCTGCATACAGCAGTAAATTTTGATTTGTTTTTCTTGGCAGCAATGAAAAAAGAGGTTGGTTTTACTGTTGTGAACCAGATTTTTTATCGATCTGATATTGCCAATTGGATTATTAAATTAAAAGTTAATCCTGATTTTAAGCACCCAAAAGGAAAACACGCATATAAATCAAAAGCCCTTGCTGATGTTTATGACGCTGTTTTTGATGCTTGCCAAGCCTTTCATACATGGGGCTTTGGCAGTGAATACGAAAATTCTGGTTTATGGTTCTCAGCTATTTTGTATGAGTTCGTTATCTGCCGATCTGATGGAAGTGGAAAAAATGAATGTATTGCGGAGTTAAGGGAGCAAAATAGCTCTCTTACTAACATCAAAAATCGTGAAGAACCAAAAATACCTTTAACTTTGGTAGCACCGCCACAGGCGCGACATACTCACGCATTATTTACTAAGCTTTGCACCCCAATAGAAAATGATCGAAATTTTGACCTAATGAGGATTAATCGATTAGGCAAAATCATTAAAGCCATGAAAACTTATGTTAGTTGGTGCGACAAAAACACAGGTGGGGCGTTGTGCGTTGGTGGCGCAAATCAAAAAGATTATGTGCCTTTGGGTAAAGGTAGGACGCGGGTGACCTGTGAAAATGTATTAATTGATTTTGAAACCCTTGCTGCCATTGGATTATAAGAATCAAATGGTAAGTTCCCGCTTTTTTGGGAGAGCATGTTACCTTTTACTTTATAAAGCAAAAAGCCTTTAAGCACTGATGCTCAAAGGCTCTCTGAATATAAACTCTCGCTTTAACTAAAGTCCCCTGAGAAAGTTCTATTAGTTAGGCGAGTCACCCTTACGGAATCCATACGGATGACTCAATTATGATCCAAAATCTTGTTTTTGGCGCTTTAACTTTTAATTGCGCTTCTGGAATACATTCTACTAGAAAACCGTACACAAATCAAGCCTTAAAGTCTCAATACAAGACTATACTTTTTTCACTGCCAATATGGGACAGCCTCACGCTACTCCCATTCTGCAAAATCTCATCTCGCATCGTTGATCGCCACATCTTAGCTATGGAGGGCGATCGCCATGAGTCCTAAGATTTATTCAGATTTAAACTATCTGCTTTACCTTGAAACCCATGAAGGGCTTAATTTTGAGGTTAGGTATGAGGCAACCCGCAAAACGTTAGGGTATGGCATAGCAGCATTTAGAAGGGTGTATCGCGCCTATAAAAATCAGAGAGGGGTGAAATGACTTACACCTCATCGAAATTTGTACAACTTAAAGGCAACTGCCCGATCTGCTTAGGAGAGCATAAAAGCTGTAAGCAGAATGATGAGTTAATTCATTGCCGATCGCACAGCGAACCGCCTCAAGGGTATGACTTTGTTGGCATAGACGCGATTAATTTCGCCATGTACGCACCTGCTAAAGATGACTCACAGCCCTATGATTTTGAGGCATATAGAGCCAATCGTGAGGCAAGGTTAGCCAAGCAAGCAAGGCAACATCAGCAAGCTTTAAAGGCAATGCCAAGCCTAGAGGATCGCGATCGCCACATCAGGGAAAAAGCTCAAAACTTCACCAAAACTCAAACCCACAAACTAACCAAACCTCAAAACACTGGTTTACTCAATCGCGGTCTAACTCAAGGTGAGATTAATTTTGCTGTCTCTAAGCATTGGTTATTCGCATTAGAGGGCGGCTACGGTATCGCGGCTTACGATCCTATATCTCGATTACTTTGCGGCGCTCAAAAAGCAAATGACGATCGCACCAAAAAATATACATGGGGTGTATTTACTGGTCAAAACCAACTCAAGGAAACAGGCGAAAATCCTTTATTCGTATGGGTATCACCTGATTTTGACAACTCAAAACCCTATAAGATTAAATTCTGTGAGGGTGCTTTAAAGTCACTCATCAGGGCATTTTTTGAATGGCGATCTAATCCCCAAATTATCGCCATAGGGGCGGGGGGGGGCATATTTGGCAGTAATTCATTAGAGAGGGTGCTTAGAGCCTATCCTGATGCAACTAACCATACTTTGCTACCTGATGCAGATAGCCAAAACATCAAAAAGTTAAATCTGCATAGAGCCTATGGCAACTTAGCGGCGGCTATCCCCTCTCTCAAATTTGCAGACTGGCAACACTGGCAAGCAACCAAACAGGGCGGCGGTAAAGACTGCGATGAAACCTATGGCACTGATGCTTTTAATGGTTACGCATTGCGATCGCCTCAAGATTGGCTGTCATTTTTTGACGATGCAAAGCTACTCAAGGAGAGGGATCGAGCATTAGCACATTGGCAAAAAAATAAAGGCTATACCCCTAATATCAGACTAAATAGCCAAGCTGTTTTTGATGGTATTCCGATCCCTGATGTGAATAGCATCATTGCTATTAAGTCTGATTTTGGCACACAGAAAACGCGGGGTATGTTGCATCACCTCAAGCACTGGCAAGCATTAGGCTACAAGGTGATTTTGGGCGGCTATCGTAACGCTTTGCTCACTCAGACAGTAAAGGTATGGGGTGAGGTTTTAACTAACTTCATGCTGATGAAAGTAGATCCCACATATATCCGTATGGCGGGGCAACATTTAGCCGCCTGTCTTGACCAGTTCACCCGCGCTAAATGCGCCCCTCAAGATTTTGACAAATCTATTTTGATACTCGATGAAGCTGATGCAGTAGAGCTTCACCTGTTAACCAGTGGCACACTCAAAGATAACCGTAGTGAGGTTTATAGCCTATTCTGTGAGGCGGTAAAACGTGCTGATGTGGTTTACCTGATGAGTGCGGGGCTAACTGATGCAACGGTTAAATTTATTGCAGATATCAGGGGCGGTGGCGCTGTCATCAAATACCAGAATGATTTTATTAACAAACAGAAATTTATTTTGGTAGCTGATATCAGGGGTAAAAATGGCAAAATTACAACCTCAAGTCGTGCCATAGCTCGCACCATGATTAACAATCATGCTAAAGCGATCGCTACTAATCCCTCACAATTGGCTATGTGCATAGTTTGTGATAGCCAGAATGAACTTAAAGCATTAGAACTAGAGTTCATCAAATTAGGGTTAGGTGATGTGACTTTCAGATATGACTCTGAAACATCAGACACAAAGCAAGGAGAGAGCTTTGCAGTTGATTCTAAGAAGTTCATTTTAGAAAATGGCATCAAAATTTTACTCATCTCTCCCAGTGGCAATAGTGGCATTAGCATTGAGATTGAAAATTATTTTGGTGCGGTCTATGCCCTCTATTTTGGGGTGATAGATGTCGATAGCTTTTTGCAAATGCCTATGAGAGTAAGAGATTTAGCTGTACCGCGCTATATCTCATCACCTGAGTCCGTACCCTCATTTGGTGAAGGGGTACAAAAAATTATGCCTGATGACATTGAAAATTCAGTGCATGAATTTATTAATGATTTTGGGCGGCTCTCCCTTGAGGGTTTACCGATACAGGATTGCTTAACCAAGTTACTCAATACCATTACTGACAAGGCTTTAAATGACTTGCAATTTAAGCGTTTTGCACAAATTACCGCTTCACAAAATTATGAAAAATATCACCTTAGAGAGTGCGTAGAGAGGCGGCTTAAAGATTTAGGGCATACCTTCACAGTCATCGAGGGCGGCGCTGATGACGACTTTATTGAGTCTCTAAAAAACAGTAAAGATGAGGTTAAAACCATTGAGGCGATCGCAGTTTTTGAGAGTGAAGATATAGCAATCGAGAAAGCAAAAGCCAAGCTCAAGACCGATTGCGGGTATAGCGATCGCCTCAAGATTGAAAAAGCTCTCATGAAGGAAACCTTACCCAAAATCGAAAAATCTAAAATTTGGGGCGCTGACTTTATCAAGTTCATCAGGTCAACAGATCGAGATTTCTTGAGGCAATTAGACCTTAGATATTTGGCTAATAATCCTGATATCAGCAAAGCTAAGGCATTAGATCGGGCGGCTTACTTCCTATCGAGTGATGAGATGCTATGCCCTCAAGATGTGCGATCGCCTCTCCCATATCTTGAGGCTTTGAAGTCATCAGGGGCATTAGACCTGATTAATTATCAAGGTGATGATCTACATGGCGATCATGAGGCGGTTAAGTCAGTCATCAAAAAACTATCGACAGCTACCAACATCAGGCGGTTAGGGATTAAGCGGGGCAAAAGAGAAAGCTCTATGCAGTTTTTATCGCGGGTGCTTTCTAAGATTGGTTATGGCACTAAGGCGCGACACTGCAAGGATCGCGGCTGTTGGCTCTATGCGATCGCTGATAAATCTAAGCAACGTTTTGAGAAAGTTTTTGAGAGTAAAGCTCACACATTTTTAGACATTGAGGCGGCGATCGCCACAAGGTATCGAGGCTATGCAACGAGTAAAAAACTACATGATTTTGAGCAAATTTTAGAGCAAAAAACAGGGGTACTCGAAACACCTCAAACCATTGATACATATAGGGAAAATCAGGATCACCCTCAAACTATATTTATTAAAGAAAACAGGATAGAGGGTGATCCTAAATTTGGTACTCAAAATCAGGGTATTGAGGCGGCGATCCTACCTATGGCGATCGCACCAACTGCACCAAAAACACCAAGCGCACCTAGTCCAAACAACAAACCATCGAACAAACCCACACAACCGCCTAAAAATGCACAACCCATAGATATAGCTGAGCTTCGATTAAGGGCATATCAGCGCGGCTGGGACGGATCGCCATTTAGTTTGATGCAGTATGCCTGAAGAAGTGGCGGCGGGTTACTAAGTTTTAGCTAAGGTACGTCTAAGGTAGTTGAGCTAAGAAAAAAGCATTTTGTCCGATCTATGTCACAAAAACTGTCACATAAAAACAGCAAAATAAAAAGCTGCAAACATCATCTAGCAGAGAGTTTTAAGCTTTACTGTGTCGGCAAAGTGTCGGCAGAAATGTCCGTTTTTTGTCCGATAAAAATGGCAAATAAAATGGCGGGAAACTAAGATTAATATAAGCTTAATGTAAGGTAGTTGAGCTAAGGTAAAACCATGCCAAAAAAGTATAGTGAAAGAGCAGGTAAACCACAGGTAAAAAACACGGTCTGAAAACCTGAAAGCCATACACTGCAAACCACAGAAAGAAAACGAAATTTTAACTACTGTGTTAGCTCTAAAATAGTGGACAGAGTGTAGACAGAGTGCAAGTTAAAAACACGCTTTAAAATCCTAAAACCCATACACCGCAAAGGATAGCGAGAAAGTGAAATTTTAACTATCACACTATGCCAAAACCGTACCAAAACCAGACCCAAACACCACCAAAAATACACCAAAAAATAAGCCCCACAAGGCTCAAAAACCTTACGGGGTATGCAATCCTACCTTCACTAATTGCAAAGCCTACAGCGCTTAAATCAGGCTATAGGCTCAAAAACTTTACGGGGTAAGGGTTTTAGCTGTCGATAAGAGCGTATAAACCCGATCCGCGCTCTTTAATCATAAAACCGTACATTTTTGCATTCTGCTTGAGTGAGTTTGCTTTTAAGGGGCGATCGCTAGGATGAGTAGAATTATAAAAATCTACAGCCTCTTGTAAAGTGAACCTTCTATCAGCATCAGATTTTGGCGATCGCTTCTTAGTTAATTTTGGCTTTGCAGTCGCGGCGATCGCATCGTTCAAAGTCTCATCAGGTAAAGGATTTTCAATCGATGGAGCTGCGATATTCTCGATCTCCTCAATGATTGGCTGTGGTTCAGGTTCTACGCTACTTTCTGCAACATCAGGGGCGCTACTGCTTTCGCTTTCAGCAATAGCGCGGGGGTAAAATTTGCGGGTGCTGTTGCCTCGCTGTGATTGGTTTCTAGCGCAACAACCCTCGCCGTAAGGTCATCAATTTCAATATCACGATATCTCGTAAAATCCTTTGTTACTGTGTTTACAGTGCTTTTAAGATCGTTAATCTCCTTACTCATCTCGCTAATTTTTGAGGCGATCGCATCATTAACAATACTCTCAATGTCCACATTGTCAGACACTTGTTTTACATTGTCAGGCTCTCCAAAATGCTGTCTAAGGACTGCAATGATCGCGCCGCCTATATTTGCATCACCGCCCCTTACCATGCCTTTATCAGTAGCATAGCTATTTAACTCATTGAGTAAGTCGAGAGGCAATCGAACCGACACCGCCTTAGTGTCTACCATAATGTTTTACTCTTGCTTTACTTTATGTTTTACATCATAGCATATTGTCATACTCTGTAAAGCAAAATGTAATACATAGATAAAATACTATGTAAACCATAGAGTCATACACAGTTTTACAAAACCGCTCCTTTTTGTAAAACTGTGTATGACATTTGTCAAACAAAATAAATATGTTTTACAAAATGTAATACAAAATGCTTTACATTAAATTATATGTATGACATACTGTTTTACATAAAGTAAGACAAGGTAAAACAAATGACTAAGGCGGTAGGTTACGTTAGAGTTTCGACACAAGAGCAAGCCGATCATGGTTACAGTGTTGATGCTCAAATAAGCAAGATTAGAGCTTATGCAGATTTGTATGACATTGTTTTACTTGATGTAATCATTGACGCGGGTGTATCTGCCAAGTCCTTAAAACGTGATGGTCTTACAAATATTTTACAAATGTTAGACAGTGGTGAAGCAGACGCGGTGATTATTTTCAAATTAGACCGATTAACCCGCGATGTGTCCGACTGGAATTACCTGATTAAAAATTACTTCACCGATAAGGCTTTGCTCTCAGTATCCGACCAGATCGATACTCGCACGGCTGCGGGGCGGTTATGCCTAAATGTTTTGATGAGTGTTGCACAATGGGAGAGAGAGGCGATCGGTGAGCGTACCTCTACAGCTTTACGTCAAAAACAATCGCAAGGTGAACACGTTGGATCACCCGCTTACGGTTACGAGATGGTTAATAAGCAATTGGTTAAGGTTGCCAGTGAGTTAGAGGTTATTGCGTTTGTAAAACAAATATCAGACGATGGTTTTACACTGACTGCGATCGCTAATGAACTGAACGAACAAGGCATTAAAACCAAGCGGGGCGGTAAGTGGCAAGCAGTACAGGTAAGCCGTGTTATTAATCGTGAGGTTGCCTAAGAGTCTGTTTGAAAAGGTGGGTATACCTAGGAAAAAGCGTCAAGGGGGAATAAAGTAAAAGGGTCTACAGGAGACCCAATTTATGATAAGACCAGCATACGACACAGACCTAACAAATGACCAGTGGGAAATTTTAAAACCACTCATCCCTGAAGCAAAAACAGGAGGTCGTCCACGCAGACTGGACATGAGAGAGGTGTTAAACGCGATTTTTTATTTGCTGTCCAATGGAATTAAATGGCGGTCGATGCCCCATGATTTACCAAAATGGCAAAGTGTATATACCTACTTTCGGGCCTGGGAGAAGGATGGTACATGGATGAAGATGAACGACGAATTACGCACCCAAGTAAGGGTCAAAGCAGGACGCAACGCTCAGCCAAGTGCAGGTAGTGTTGATAGTCAGTCGGTAAAAACAGCCAGAGGAGGCGAGGAAATTGGCTATGACGGAGGCAAGAAGGTGAAAGGACGTAAGCGCACTATTTTAGTGGATACGATGGGATTGCTTTTGGGTGTTTGCGTACATGGCGCAGGGCGTTCTGACCATCAAGGAATGCTTTTACTTGCCACTTTCTGGAGTCAAGTTTGGAGTTTTTTACAAGTGATTTGGATTGACAGCACTTTTGCGGGCAAGGAGTTCATCGCCAAAATTGCTGACCAATTTGGCTGGACACTTGAAC
>Ga0316611_1000599_pt1 | contig 11948 bp, 8 predicted proteins | sample MIS2016202_MG_FD_207675 | JGI IMG/M metagenome (GOLD analysis project Ga0316611, IMG submission 207675) | Microbial mat bacterial communities from Middle Island sinkhole, Lake Huron, Michigan, United States - MIS.2016.202 | ecosystem: Environmental > Aquatic > Freshwater > Lake > Sediment... | reverse complement strand
AAAATGCAAAGTGCAAAATAAACGTTTAACTTTACACTATTTCAAGAATAATCTCTTTACCGGAAAAGCTCAGTTTTGCATTCAGCATTTCTGATAATTCCTTTTCCTCTGCTGCCGGAAAAATTCCGCCGGGCTGCTCTGATGTCAGAAAATGAATCCGTGCGCCCTGATCTGTTTTTTCAGTCCGAATCTCAATCCGATGTCCTTTGCTCAATCCGTCAATGGCAAATTTCAGACAGCGATAAATCAATGTTTCAGCAATAAAAACATGCGTACTGACCACCACAGCCTGCTCCGGTGATGTCATATTCAATGAAACATTACGCATGACTGCGAATCTGTCGCACAACGCCGTCATCAGCGATACGGTCTCTGCCACATCAATCATTTTAACCGGCTCGTCCGTAGTGTGTGCAAAGCGATTCAGATTTCTCAGAATATCACTGCCCCGATAAACCTGTCCTGAAATCGTCTCTGCCAATAATTTCAGCCTCACCGGATCAAAGGGCATTCCTTTTTCAGACATAAAAATTATGTCTTCCAAAAGACCGGCATTTTCATTGATGATTGCCAATACATTTTTCAATTCGTGGCTGACAGATGCGGCAATCCTTCCGAAACATCCGAACCCCGCCTCAGCGACCCTATCCCGATCCATCTTAAAAACCTCCTTAAAAGAGTTCAAAGTTAAAAATGCAAAGTTCAAAGTTGTAAAAACATTTTGCATTTTGCACTTTACACTTTGCATTTATCCGCCGCTGCTTTGATTTTTTCAATCAGCACTTCGATTTTAACCGGCTTGACAAGATAATCCGTAACGCCGAACTCGCTGGTTCCCTGCTGGAAATCGCTTTCTGAGCCGTGTCCGGTCAGAAAAATGAATTTCATATCCGGATATTTGTCATCCAATATCTGCTTGAGCCTGATTCCGCCCATTTTCGGCATTTTCACATCCAAAACAGCGAGATCATACTGTTGCGTTTCAACCTGTTTCAATGCCTCATCTGCGCTGCCTACCCAATCCGCCTCTATTCCACGCATGGATAGTCGCTCGGCTAAGGTTGAAACCAATTCCTGTTCATCATCCACCAGCAGTATCCGCATTTTCAGTTCCTTTTTTTTAGTGTTAAGTGTTAAGTGTTAAGTGTTAAGAAAAATACATAACACATAACACCCTAACACATAACACCTTAACACATAACACTTTTAATCGGCAGCGCAATCAGAAAAATCGTTCCTTCTCCGATAATGCTGTTGACATAAATTGTGCCGCCGAGTTCATGGATAAGATTATATGTGATTGACAATCCCAGCCCGGTTCCGCCTTTACCGGATTTGGTGGTAAAAAACGGCTCAAAAACTTTTTCAATGTCCGCTTCGGGAATGCCGCATCCGTTATCCTGAACATTGAGCATGATGGTATTCGCATTTTTCCGTCTGACGGTAATTTCGATCTGCCCGCCATCTTCAACTGCTGCAAAGGCATTGTTGATCAGATTCAGCAGAATCTGCTGCAATTTGCCTTTATCGCTTTCAATCTGCGGCAGTTCCGGTTCAGCGTCAACCGTAACACTGATTGAACGATACCCTGCTTCTTTGCTCAGAAATCCGAGAACTTCATTGATTACATCTTCAAGATGCAGCAGCCGGATACTGACTTCCGTATGCCGGGCAAATCCGAGCAATCTTTTTGTAATGGCTGCACAGCGTTCAACCGATGATATTATCGAATTGACAAGCCTGAGCAGTTTTTCATCTTTGGCATACTCGGCTTTGAAGGTGAACAAATCCGAAATCAGCCCGGCTTTTTCATTGATAATCGCCAGCGGATTGTTGATTTCATGCGCCACGCCCGCCGCCAGCCTTCCTAACGATGCCATTTTGTTATCATATTCGGCATGATGCAGGGTTGCCACGCGCTTTTTGTCAACAAGCCAGATATTATTGACAAGATAGGTTGACATGGTTAAAACCACGATCAGAATCACGGTAATGCTGATAATCATAAATACGGACAGCTTGAGCCGGGTGGATTGCCACGACTCCATCTGTTCGGTCTTTGGCTTGACAATCATCAGAATAAACGGCGTATCTGTGATATACGCATAGCCGATAATCATGGGCTTGTCATTCAAATCGGATGTTTCAAATACCTGAGTCCTTTCAGAATATTCAGGAACCGGCAGGGACATTTTTTCAAGTACTTTGCCATAATATCTGGACGGCGTTTGAAGAATGCCCTGCTTGTTGATGATGAAAGCGTCTCCTTGTTTGCTCACTTCCAACTGAGCGAGCATGTCTCTGAGTTTTTCCGTATCCAGACTTGCCCTGAGAACATAAAACTGACCTTTGGGCGACGTATGTCTGATGGCAATCACAAAATGCGGCACATTGCGAAATCCCAGAAACACATCGCTGATATACACGCCTTCTCTGACCACATGCCGGAACCAGTCCTGAGAGATATAATTGATGCCTTCCATTTTGTAATGCCCGGCATATTCCCGCATATTTCCGTCAGCATCAATCAGGCTGAGATCAATAATCTCGCCTTTGGCTTTATTCAGATTATCCATAATAACATCAAGGCGGCCGGGATAATACAGGATGTCAAACGTATTATCCTGAATAATGAAATTCAGCGCGAACCGCCGTTCATCCAAGAAAAACGACAATGTCCGGCGGGTATTGGAAACCAGTCTGCTGGTGCGAAGCAGGATTTCGGATTCCATTGCGTCTTTTGTAACCCGATAATCAAACGCCGCAATCAGCAATAGCGGAATCAGCGCAACCGCAGCCGTAATCAGCACGGATTGTTTCCATATCCGCCTGAAATTGAACATATATTTGTATGTTCCCGACGCTTCATCCGTCTGTTCCCAGAATTTGGGTATGAGTTTTTCCAGCAATGACATTGTTAATCCTTTGCAAGCCCCGAAATAAATTTCAGGGCTAGAAGCTAAAGCGGGCTAAAGCCTGCTGTTATTTTCATAGCGTCATTTATGACGCTTCAGCTTCTAGCCGGGCGATTTATCGCTAGGCTGCTTTGTTCTGCTGCATCTTTTCTTTAGCCTGCTTCAGCGTTGCACTCAGCACGTCAATATTGACCGGCTTTTGCAGATAAGCAAACGCGCCCAGATTCATACAGATTTCTTTATCAGCCTCAGAGCCGTGTCCGGTCAGAATAATGACTTCGATTTCAGGGCGGCTCTTTTTAACCCGCTTCAATACTTCGATACCGTCAATGCCCGGCATTTTGAGATCGAGTATCATCACTTCCGGTTCATCATCATTGATCAGATCAAGCGCGGATTCACCATCATAGGCAATGGCAGACCCCATATCCCGAATCAGAAGACGCTCTGACAGAGTTTGAACAAATTCCCGCTCATCATCCACCAAAAGCAGCTTGGGCAGTTCAAAATCATATTTCCTATAAACGTCTGTCTGATGATAGCCCTTTCCCACGCGTGTCTCCACAGATTTGACGCCGGGAACTTTCTGGGCAATGGTTTTCAAATCTTCTTCCAAACGACTGAGCATCAGAACGTGCTTGTTGATGGTCAGCGTAACCGCGCCGTCTCTTGCGCTGACACCCACGATATGACCTTCTTTTGCCAGCGCCACTTCGACATTTGCGGCAAATACAAAATCTGCTGCTATTTTCTGGGATAAATCCGTAGGCTTGATGATTTCACTTCTCAGATTTTCTTCGATAAATCCTGAGATAAACGGAATCTGTGTTTTATCTGTCGGAAAAACAGCGTCATACAGCGAAGCATCCCAGGGGTCTCTGAGTTTGAATAAGGAATATACCCATGCGGCTCTGTCCTCATCGTATTTGTGAATCAGACTGTTAGCTTCTTTTTCAGACACTTTCCGCTCTTTTTCCGCAGTCAGAACCCGCGATCTCATATCTGCAATCAGACAGATTCTCAGAACATGGGATATTTCTCTGGGAATCAGCATCCCGCAAAAGCCTTCAATCAGCAGATTATCGCCCGAAAGAATTTCTGCCATAGCAAGCCTCAGCCATGCCACAGAACGCTCTTTTTCATGGGTGAATTTGTTGAACACGGAAGTTTTGGCTGAAAACGCGCCTCTGATTTTATCTTCGGACATGCCGGAAAGCTCGGCGGCTTTGGCAGCCACATCATGATCCGTTACTGCCGAATATCCGGTTTTTTTAAGAATATCATCAAACACAGCTTCTTTTCTGCAAAATGTACCGCTGAATATGGTAATGACCGACATGATTATTCTCCTTACTCAAGTTCCTGTTTTACAATACGGCAAACTGTCAGAAGCGGACATCTGTCTTCATTGCTGCCTCTGTGCGCTTTTTCATGGATAGCACAAATCGCTGTTTCCATTAAAGGATAAATATGATCTTTACCGATTTCCTCCAGCAGATGTGTGCGCTTAAAAACTTTCATAACAGATTCATTTACGCCTGAAAATGAAATATCTGCTCCCGAACTTCTTACATTGTTGATAATCAGCGCAAGAGATTCTTCGCCGGAAGCATCCATATCATTGATACCGTTTGCCGCAATAATGATATGTTTCAATGTCTTTTTGGCTCTCATGCGCTCGGCAATCTTATCTTCCAGATAACTGGCATTGGCAAAAAACAACGGTCCTTCAAAGCTGATCAAATCAACATAAGGGCATTCCATAAGCTCATGCGTCAGAACATCGCGCAGAGAAGCATCTTCATGCCGGGACAAAGACGATACCACAGGTCTCATGCTTTTATACAGGAATACGCCCAGCGATAATGTAACGCCGATCATAATGCCTTTATCCAAATGAGGCGCAAATAACAATGTGAAAATAAATGATAATACTGAAATAAGCCCGTCATACCACTGCGCCCGCCAGGCATGAATAAAGCCGGCGACGTTGATTAAGCCGATTACTGCCATCATAATAACCGCAGCCAGCACGGATTGCGGCAGATGATACAACAAAGGCGTGAAAAACAACAGCGTAATTACGACCGTCAGTCCTGTGAACACGCTGGATAAGCCGCTGACAGCACCTGCCTGAAGATTGACCGCTGACCGTGAAAACGAGCCGGAAACCGGATAGCTTTGGCTGAATGCTCCCAGCATATTGGAAATGCCCTGACCGATAAGCTCCTGATTCGGATCAATCCGATGCCCGGTTTTGGCTGCCATGGCTTTGGCAATTGAAATGGCTTCCATAAATCCCAGAAGCGAAATAATCGCGGCAAACGGAAAAAGCCTCAATATAACTTTCATCTCCATTGCCGGAATGCCCATGCCCGGAAGTCCCTTGGGAACATTGCCGACTACCGCGCCGCCGCCGGTCATGGGCAGATTTTTGACATCAAGCGGCTTGTTGCCGACTCTGATCCGCCACGTCCGCCCTTCTTTATCCGTAATTTTTTCTTTGGGATAAAACTTGGTTATGCCGCCTTCTTCTGCCCGGCTGAACAGGATATGGCGAAGTTTTTCACGATTGATCTGTGATTCGCGGTTAGATTTTTCAATTTTGGTCGAAATCACATTGAGATTGTATTCTGCTTCCAGAATAGCAAGCTTATCATGCGCTTTATGGGCATTGTCAACAGCTTTATTTGCCTCGACTCTTTCTTTTGCCAGATTCGGCACTGCATTGACCGCTGCATTGAAATTCACAATCTGCTCTCTGGTTTCCGGTGATTCGATAGCAGAAATATCCGCACTCCGATTATGCTCAAATCCGATCAGCCATGAAATCACAGTAGTAACCGCCACAGCCACCAGCACATTGGGAATTTTAGGATTGATTTTTTTCAGTGCGTACATAATGGCAAATGCGGCAATGCCCAGAATCAGAGATAGCCAATGCGTATAGTGCATGGCAGCCTGACAGACCCGGATAACAGTTTCATAATGATGTTCCGCATTATCCACATACACGCCGAACATGCTGGCTAACTGAGATGTGGCAATGATAATCGCCGCGCCGTTGGTAAAGCCGTTGACCACCGGATGCGATAAAAAATTCACCACAATGCCGAGTCTCAGCACGCCTAAAAGAAACTGAAAACCGCCCACCATCAGAGCAAGCAGAATCGCATACGCAATATATCCCTCGCTGCCTGCGGTTGCCAGAGGCTCAAGCGAAGCGGAAGTCATCAGCGATACAACGGCAACAGGTCCGGTTGCCAACTGACGACTTGATCCGAACAAAGATGCGAGCATCGGCGGCAGAAATGCGGCATACAATCCGAAATACGGCGGCATTCCGGCAAGCTGTGCATACGCCATAGACTGAGGAATCAGCACCAGCGCGACTGTCAGCCCTGCAAGCGCATCTGCTTTCAGAGCATCTGTGTTATAATCTTCAAACCAGACCAGAAACGGAAAAATCTTTTTAACCATCAGCATCTCCTCTAAGGTATTAATATCTTTCGACAGGATTCTATAAGCTCCTGATACAATGCGCCGGCGTCATAAAGCCTGTTGATGTCAAACCACACCAGACCGTTGACCGTTGAAAACAGAATCAGCGCGATTTTCCGGGTATGAAGATTTTTCTGAATAGAGCCGTCTTTCTGTCCCGAAACTACCGCAAGCTCAAAAATATCTGCAAAACAGTTGTAAATCGCTCCGAGAAGTTCCCGGCATACCGAATTGCTTTTGGCAAGATCATAAGGATAGTGCCGATGCAGAATCAGAAACCAGTCTTCGTTTTTAGCCGCCAGATCCAGATAAAATGAAATCACATTTTCCATCATATCCAGACCGGTCTTGAATGTTTGTCCCGCGATATACTCTTCAAATTCCCGGATAATTCCTTCTTTCATCACTTGAAGAATGGTCATAAAAATATCTTCTTTGCTTTTGAAATGATGAAAGATCGTACCTTCGGCAGCCCCGGTCATTTTGGACAACTCCGCCACAGTGGTTTCTTTGAAGCCTTTTTCGGCAAACAGCCGGGCAGCGGCATTTAAAATCGTATCTTTTTTGGACATTGTTTCAAACCCCGAAATTAGACCGAGTACTCACTCGGTTTTTCAGATACAAATATAAAATTTTTCAGAGGATGTCAAGGATTTTTTTTCGTATCTGAGGCACCTCGCTTTTTTTTCTGAATATAAAAAAGTTCCGGAGATAAAACAGTTCTGAATTATGTCAGAAAAGCCTTGAAAAAAGCAGGTTTGCCTGATATATGTTTTCGCAGAGCTGCAACAGTTACAGCCTTTTGAAAAGGTGAGTTATGATGAAAAAACTCAGACTCGGCGCCCAACTGAATATTTCTTTCGGGCTGGTATTATTCGTTCCGCTGGTTATCGCAACGGTTTTCTCTATCGTATATTACAGCCATAAAATTGAACAAGGTGCTGTTAATACAATAAATTCTGACTTGAAAATTGCCGAACTGATTTATCAGAACGCGCTTGCCGAGATGAAAAATCTTGCGGATGCCTACGCTCAGAAAAAAGAGGTTACGGTGCTGCTCGGATATAATCTGGGAGAAAAGCTCGGCGATGAGTTGAACAAGTCTGCTCTGCGCGATAACCTTGACATGATTACGATAACAGACACGTCTTATACGGTTCTGGTGCGTTCCCACGCGCCGTCCAAGATCAATGAACCTTATCCCCGTGATTCCTATATTGCCGAGGCGATTTCCGGAAAATCCCTCAGTTTCACAGATATTCTTGATGTTAAAGAATTGGCGGACGAAGGATTTAACATCAATCTGAAAATTTTTTCAAAAAATACAATGGCGTTTACGCTGACCGGCATCGCTCCGGTATATGATCGTCAGAAGGGCAATATCACCGGCGTAATCATTGTCCGCCGAATATTGAACAACAAGCCGAATCCCATACAGCATATCAGCCGTTATCTCAATGTCAGAGCGGCATTATCCGAGCATGAGCATTTTATTCAGGTTTCCGAGCCGCTGATAACCGCAGAAGGGGTGAGACGCTTTATTCCGCCGACCATTGATATTGCCCGGATAGTTGAGTCGAATATCCCGTTCAATGTCAAAGATATGCACGAAGGCGGCAGCATTTCAGCCGGGCTGCCTGTCAGAGATTTCAGCGGCAAGCCCATCGGGATTCTGATGGTTCAAAGCGGCGTGGAATCCTTTCTGCAAACCCGCAACATTGCTGTTATCACGCTTCTGAGTATCTTTGTCATCGGATTTGTTCTGGCGTTCAGCATCAAAACCATTATTGAGCGGCGCATTGTGATTCCGGTGCAAAAGCTCAGAGAAGAGTCGGAAAAAATCAGCATCGGAGAATACGGATGTGTGCTGGAGGTAACTTCCGGCGATGAAATCGGGGAACTGACAGAATCTTTCAATACCATGTCTCAGGAGTTACATCAATATGACCGGCAGATCAGGGAACACAATCTTCAACTTGAGGAACGGGTGAAAGAACGCACCGCAGAATTGCAGATTGCCAATGAACAGCTTATCAGCGCCAATACCGTTTTGGAAGATACGCTTGAAAAGCTCAATCCCGGCGTGTCAAAACTGATCGGCAACAACAAACAGCAACTGGGCTTGGTGTATGCGACCGAACTGGTGGCGGACGTATGCAATTATACCAAGCTCAACATGATTCTGGGCGAAACCCTGATGGGCGAGTTTATGAAAAAGTTTTTCAGGGAAAGCCATAAACTGCTGGCACAATATCATGGAATGTTTGATAAAACGGTTGGGGATCAGATCGTAGCCATCTTCGGAATGCCAAAAGATGATTCTCCGGCAAGTCCGATTCATGCCTTTGATGCGGTTGCCTGTGCGCTAAAATTGGTCAAGGCTGCCGAAGCTATTAACACCGTGATGCAATCGGCAATTCAGGATAATTATACGGCAATTATCACCCGCCACAACTCCTTATCTGACGAAGATCGTAAAAATATCAGCATTGAGGAATTGAAATTTCAATGCCGCATCGGTATCAACACCTCTGATCCGGACAGCCCCAGAGAAATTGATCGGATGCGGATGGTGATGATGGGGGCTGAAACTTATGTGGATTATACGGCTCAGGGCGGGGCGGTGATTTATGCGTTCCGGCTTGAAAGCAGCGGAACGCCCGGACATATCCATATCGGAGAAAATACCAAACGTCTGGTATCACAGGTTTATCGCTTGGAAGATTTGCCTTCGATTACGCTTAAAGGGCTGGGTATTCAGCCCGGTTACCGGGTCATCGGCTATCAGTCTGTGTTTGAAAATATTTATCCCAAAATAAAATTTTATAAAACATATCAAAGCAATATTCCGCCGATGCTTTCTTTTCTGATGAATAAGATCAGAGTCGGCAAAATTCAGATCAGAGAGGTGATCAAAATCAATGAATATCTGGAAGTGGGGATTCTTTATCTGGAACATCTGGCGGGCGTGTATAATCTCTGCATGGCGCGGGCATTGTTTGCTTATTCAGTTGCCGAATATCTGCAGATTGATGAACAAAAGCGTCTTGCGATTCTGTTTGCTTCTTTATGGCATAATGTATCTGCCCTGATTCCCGATTCGGAGTTCTTTCATATTTCCGATCTCAGAACGCAGATTCCCGAAAATACAGATGCGGCTCTTGTAGAGAAAATTCTGGCAGATATCCATCAGCCGACCGCCGAAACGCTTGAAGCCGGCATCATTTTGGCAGCCGACTGGTTTGATCATAAAATTTTTGACAGAACCTACATACAGACCCGAAGCCGCGATGTCATACCGGCAAAAGAAGCGGTCGGGCTGATGAAACTTGAGGGAAAATCAGATACGCGCCTCCTGTCCGCGCTTGATGCCCTGATGATTGCCGAAGAAATTGCCGAGTCCCCGCCGGATATGCGTGCCGATATTCCGGCATTTCCCAAAGACCCGGAACAGCTTGCAAAAATGATTGAACAAACATTTTCAGCAGAACAGCGCAAAGAGATCATTTCAAAGCTTGATCAGAGTATCCGGAAGGAAAACCTATCTGCCGCGATTTAAAATTCCCATCTTGACACCTGCTGATATTCAATATAAATTCAATTATTCATCAATAATCTGTAAGGTATGAAGAGAGAACTTGAATCTGATAAATCAGTTTGAAGATATGATTCGGGAAAAAGCCGGATTATCTGTTAAAAAAGATATGCGGAAAAATTTTTCGGATAAGATTTGCGAGCGGATGGCGAAACGGGGCATCGCGTCTGCCGAAGACTATCTGAAGCTTCTGAAATCTGATCAGAATGAATTTTATGATATTGTCAATTTTCTGACGATCAATGAAACCTATTTTTTCCGCGAACCGTTTCATCTGACGTTGTTTTCGCAGCGTCTGATCCCGGAACTGCTGAACGCTAAAAAGACCGGAAGCGCGGTAAAAATTCTGAGCGCGGGCTGCTCCAGCGGAGAAGAGCCGTATTCGCTGGCAATCGCGCTTTTGGAAAAATACGGCATGGGGCTGAATAAACTCTTATTTTCCATTATCGGCGCGGATATAGATCAGGATGCTTTGGATAAAGCCGCAAAAGGCGTGTATTCGGGACGCTCGTTTCGGAGCCTCTCGCCGTATCTGAAAGAAAAATATTTTGAGCCGGTAGGAGATCAGCGTTTCAGAATCATATCCGATGTTACAGACATGGTGCGGTTCAAATTTTTCAATCTGATGAATACGCCCTATCCCGAATATCTGCAGGGGCTGGACGTTATTTTTTATCGGAATGTTTCGATTTATTTTGATTCGGGAATCCAGAAAAAAATTTTTAAGAATTTATCGCAGACCCTGAATGATAAAGGCTATCTGATCGTAGGATCCGCAGAAACGCTCTCTCATAAATTTGACATCTTAACGTTGATAGAAAAAGAAGGTGTTTTTCTGTATCAGAAGCAATGCAACCCCTCCCCCTGCCCCCTCCCCGAAACGGAGAGGGGTGAAGCGGATACTCCTCCCCCTTCCCTTTCAGGGAAGGGGGCCGGGGGGTTAGGTCAGTTCGATACGGCATTGACGTTTGCCAAAAACAAATCTTATACTGAAGCGATTGAAATTCTTGATAAACTGATAGAAAAAAACACCGATGTTATCAAAGCGTATACCCTGAAAGCCGGGATTCTCATCAATCTTCAGCAGGCGGGTGAGGCAAAAGCGTTATGCCTAAACGCCATTGAAAAAGATTCCTTATGCACGGAGGGCTATTTTTTACTTGGCTTGATTGCAAAATCGGAACTTCGGCATGACGAGGCATTGAAGCGGTTGAAAGAAACGGTGTATCTCAGCCCGTCTTCGTGGCCCGCTCATTTTTATCTGGCAGAGATATATCAGGGTGCCGGGGAAAATACTCATGCCAGCCGGGAATATGGCATTGTTATCAGATTGTTGGAAAAAGGATATTTCAAAGAGCATGGGCTTGCTTTTTTTCCTTTTTCGTTTTCAGAAGAAGACATTGAGCGGCTTTGCCGGTATCATATCGGAAAACTGAAATCCGGACGTTAAGAGGCGGTTGTGGGGTTTGATAAAGCAAAATTTTTAGTCAGATTTGTCTCAGAAGCAAGGGAGCATATCATCAGCCTCAGAGAAGGCTTGCTTGCGCTTGAAAAGCATCCTGATGATACGGACTCGCTGAATTCCGTATTCCGCATGGCACATACCATCAAGGGCGCGTCCAAGATGATGAAGCTTACGCCCATCAGTTCTGTCGCGCATAAGCTTGAAGACTTAATGGATGCGCTGCGGCAGGGAAAAATCCATCCGGGACAGGACTTATCTGATCTGTTGTTCAAAGGCGTGGCTGAAATAGAGCGGATGCTTGATGAGACAGATGCCGGAAAAGAGATTACGGAAATTTCTGCGGAGTTCTTTGAAAAACTTGAAGCAGCGGCAAAGGGTGAAACCCCTCCCCCGACCCCTCCCCCGACCCCTCCCCGAAACGGAGAGGGGAGTCCTGTTACTCCCCCTTCCCTTTCAGGGAAGGGGGCCGGGG
>Ga0316611_1000598_pt1 | contig 11988 bp, 11 predicted proteins | sample MIS2016202_MG_FD_207675 | JGI IMG/M metagenome (GOLD analysis project Ga0316611, IMG submission 207675) | Microbial mat bacterial communities from Middle Island sinkhole, Lake Huron, Michigan, United States - MIS.2016.202 | ecosystem: Environmental > Aquatic > Freshwater > Lake > Sediment... | reverse complement strand
TTATATACAACGCAATATTAAACTTGGCATATTCTATATATTGTTTCTTTGTCTATTTCAGTTAAATGTTCACAGACAGAGTTCATACATTCTTCTTTAGAGTCAAAAACTTTATTCTTGGTTTTTCTTTTTCTCAAATACCACCAATGACGTTCCATTGGATTAGCCTTAGCTGCATATTTGGGTAGAAAATTCAATTGTATGTTCTCTGACTTTGCGATCCAATCAAACACAGCTTTTGTCTTATGCCATCTTGCATTATCCACATATAATTTAACCAAAAAATCTTTATAAGCGACTTGTAAAAGTTTCAATTGTTCTATGAAATTTAGGGCATTACCCCATTCTATTTGATTTATAATCAGCTCTCTACGACATGGACACACAAAACCCGTTAAGTTTAGCCTCCCTATTGGGCTATGTGTTGTTATTTCAGGTTGATCACCTTTGGGTGCCCAAATTTTGCCCAAATCTGCATCGAGCTTTATACCTGCCTCATCTGAAAATATAATTACCTCATTATCTTGAAGTTGTGATGTTTCAATTTCAATTTTTTTTAAAAGTTTCGATTTCGTCTTCGTTGGCTTGCTTGAATTTCTTTCGTGGTTTCTGCCTTGTGAAATTAATTGCTTTAAGCCAATTTTGAGCTGTACGAACTGATATTTTGACATTTTTATTATCACTAAGAAATCTACAAACTAATTTCCCATCCCAAATAACTTGTTTATAATTTAATTTTTCCGGACTTTGAACAACAACAGTTTTCAATAGAGTTTTAATTTCCTCGGTCAAACCACTAGTTTTACCTGTTTTAGGATATTTGATAAAACCTTCGGGTCCATCTTTTTCAATTGTTTTCCGCCAAAGTCTTACACATTCTCTTGTAACTCCAAGAACTTTACAAATGTTGGTTACACTGACGTTATTTTTTAGTGAAATCAATGCTTGACATTTTATACCTGCCGAGCGATTTAAATCTAATTTAATCCATTCGTTTAGCTCAACTTCATTAATTGAATTGGTAATAGCTTTTCGTCCTCTTTTCTTTTCCATTTGAAATATTTTTGTACAAAGATAAACAAAAATATTAAATGCCAAATTTATAAATGCGTTTTATATAATTGTATTGAATACCAATGGTATGATGAGGATTCTATGAAGTTTTGAAATGCGTTAATACTGAAATATAAATTATACAATTATTTTCTGTACAATCCTACTTTGCTCTGTTCTGCGGTAATTTTCACTTTTGAATTTGTGTTTTCCTTGCCTATTGTCCCAAAGGTTAGTTGTTGTTTATTTTCTAAGTACTTCTGTTGTACTTTAGACAAATCTGTGGGGTAAATTAAACTTACGTTTACGTGGGTTACGTCCATTTTGTACGAACATCCGTTTTGAAAAAACAAAAGTAAATCTGTATATTTTGAGTCAACATTCACATATAAAAATTTTTCAGAAATATTTTGTACCTTAATATTTCCGTATTTAGTAGTCATACTTAGTTCTGAATTTACTAAATCGGCATTGATGGTAGAAAAATAAGCATCACCAAATATAGAATTGACACTATTGATATCGATTTTGTCACGTTTCGATACTAATTTCAATATATTTGCATTATCAATTTCAGTAGTGCAAGATTTTGTTATCAATTCAAGATAGCTTATTTTTCCTAATTCTAATTTGGAATAACGAGCATCTATTTTTGAATTATTCAATTCATAAACCGTTAGCAGTCCAAAACTAAGATTGATATTGATGTTTCCTGATATTTTGGGTGCAGAAATTTTTCCATTTTGCAAAGTGATATCAATTTTACCTTTGTGTTCTGGCAGTTTTATATCCCCAAACTTATGATGGATAGTAAGATTGAGGTAGGAAGGTACTTTTATTTCGTATTGTATCAAAATATCTTTGTCCGATTCTTTCAAAGGTTCGGTAAGTGTCTTGAAATCTGAAAGTATTTGAGAGTAACTATCATTGAACTGAGTTTGTAGAACTATAGAATTACCGCTTTGTTGCATAACAAAAGTGATGTTGTTCATCACATTTGTATATTCCGCTCGTACCGAATTTTTTACATAAGCCTTTACGCTTACAGATACAGAATCAGACCGGGTTTGAACCACATGAATATCCCCATACTTAGATGTTATATTCATACTTACGCTTGGTGAAACTTTAAAGGCTTTATCCATTTTCTTGAACATATAATTCTGTGAAAATGCTGCCGTTGCTCCCCAAAGTATAGCTATAACCAATAAGTAAAATTTATAACTCAACTCCGTTTTCTTGAATTTCATTGCCACTGATTTCTCTCTGTTTCATTGATGCCAATATTTGATCCAAAATTTGCAATTTTATTTGGTAATTCTGAATCATAGCTTCCAATATTTCTTTTTTTCTAACGCCATCGTTCAAGTCTTTTTTCAATTGCACAAATGTACTGTCTAATTCCATGAAATCATTTTGAATTTCTTCCTTCAATTCCGGATTTTTTTTCAAATAGACTTCTATTTGCTTCATCTTGTTGTCTATCACCGGAGTGTAATATTGTTCTGCTTTTTGCACTTCCGGCAAAACTTGACTATGCAAATTAGTTCCCAATTTTTGGGTTTCAATTTGGGTATAATTATTTACAAACCAACCGGATACGAATAGAACCAATCCCGCTGCAACCTGCAACGAAATTTTTACCCAATTTATCCTTTTGCCCTGGTGCAATTGTTTCTGTATGCCTATCCATACGTTTTTGCCCGGAGTTTCCGAATCAAAATCGAATCGCTTGGTCAATATAAAATGTTCAAGTTTATCCATGATTCCTTTTATCTTGAATTATTTTCTAGTTTTTTTGCAACAACTCTGCAATTCTTCGTTTTGCTCTCAAATACTGAGATTTTGAAGTGGACTCAGAAATTCCTAAAACCTCTGAAATTTCAGCATGATCGTATCCTTCAAAAACATATAACGAAAAAATTACTCTATATCCCTCCGACAATTCGGATACTGCTTTTTTTATTTTATCTACCGTCATGTTTATCCACTCACTTTCGTCAGTATTGGTTTCCGGTTTATCGGGCAAACTGTTGTTATCTTTGTACTCAATGTCCAACGATTTTTTTTTCAAAGCATTGATACATCGATTGATAACTATTTTTTTTATCCATGCTCCTATCGTTGAATCATACCTGAAAGAATCTATGTGTTTAAAAATTTCCACAAACGATTCCTGCAACACATCTTCGGCTTCCTCCCGAGTTTTCATCATTCGAAGACATACATTGAACATTGATTTTGAATACAATTCATACAACTTCAGTTGTCCTTTTGAATTGCCTTTCTTACAAAGTTCTATGACTTCTTTGTTTCCATCGGTCTTATAATCTTCCAACTTTTCACTCATTTACAACGACAATAGATTTTAGAAAAGGTTGCATTCCTGATGATTTATTTTGAAAAAAAAACGCCGTAGTTTCGCTGCGGCGTTTTTTTTATTTAAAAATATTGATGCAAATATTACCAATCAATACTTTGATTATTTTTTTAATTTCTTTTTGGTTTTTTCCAAAAAGTCGGCTGCATATTTATTCTTTGGTTCAATTGCTAATGCTTTCTCAAAACTACTTTTTGCAATCACATAACTACCCATGTTGTAAAAAACAATACCTCTGTTGAGTTGTGCAGAAAAACTACCTGGATTTTGCTCTATTGCTTTGCTCAAATCTCTCTGTGCATTTCGCGAATCTCCTTTTTCGTACAACAATACACCTCTACCATTGTAAGCATCAGAAGATATAGACGTTAAACTAATAGCTCTGTTGTAATCCAATATTGCTTTGTCTTTATTGCCTTGACTATGATAGAGTTGACCCCTTTTTAAATAGGCTGAAGCATCGTTTGGATTTTGTCTGAGTAGTTGATTCAATTCGTCTATTTGTTTGGTTGCAGATTGCTTAGAAGTCGTGATACCCAACTTCACATTTTGAGGAACGCTCAACGATTCTTTAGCTTTTTCATTGGTAGTTTGATCAGCCGTTGAATTGTTCAAATTTTGATTGTTGTTTGTGGTTGTGTTCGTTGTTGTATTGGTTTGATTGTTTACTTTCTCTTCTTTCTTAACATCTTCTTTTACAACCTTATCGTCAACTTTAGTTTGACCGGCTAGAGATACAATAGCAAGTTGTTGTTGACAATCTGCCTCTTTTGTTTTTAACTCGTTAATTTGTATTTGCAAAGTTTTTAATGAATCGTTCTTTTGTAGCAAAAGCGGGGTCAATCCTGCTGCTTCATTGGTACTCGCTGAGTGTGTTTGGGATTTTTTATTCATTACAAACCAAGTAACAAATATTCCAATTGGAATCAATAGTAACAAAATGATAATCAAACCTTTATTGCTTTTTCTTGGTTGTCCGTTACTCTCAACCGGATATGGTTTTGGTACTTCCACCTTTACTTCTTTTATCACTTCCTTTATTACTTCTACTTCTTTGATTACTTCTCTTACAGTATCTTTGGGTTTTTCCGAAAGTTTTGCTTTTAGTTTTTCGTTTTCTTCTGCCAATTTCGCTTTTTCTCTCTCGAGATTTTTCATGTCCAACTCCAAAAATTCTCTTTTTCTAACTTCGGCTTCTACATCACCACTTACAGAAACTACCGAAGGTGCGACTGTGTTTTTTTGACTCTTCATCTCGTTGAAATTGTGCGACAACTCCTCCAGTTGTAGCTCCAATTCTTTTACTTTGTGTTTCTCTTTGAGTATTTCGTCAGTCAATTTTTGATTGTGCAACAATTGTTCATCTTCCTTCAATTCGGTTGACAATTCTTTGATCTGGTTTTCATCTACTTCTACATCAGATTTTAGAATTTTCATATCCCTTTCCAGGTTGGATATAATTACAGATTTATAATTATTTTCTTTCTTTGCATATTCCAATTCATTCATCAAATCAGCCACTTGCAGCTCCAAATTGTTGCCCCCAGCCGATGTTCCCAAAGTTGGTTGCTTTTTTTCGATGTCTGTAATGGTAGATTCTACTAAAAATTTTAGTTTTTGAACCTGTGATTTTTTATCTCCACTTGTAGGTTCGGCTACAGCTTGTATGCTTTGCTCTGATATTTCAACTAATTGATTTACAAATCCTTTCAGTTGTTCAATATTCTTTTCTAGTGTATCCATAATATATAAAATTTTGAGTGCCAAATGCAGAAATAGATGTGAAAAAATATGAGTTAAAGATAGAAAAGACTTTTGAATCAACAAACTTTTATTACACTTTTTACAAAATTTTTAATAAATTCTTTTAGAGTTCGCTTTTGTAAGGTAAAAACAGTGCAAAAACCTATTCAATACGTTGAATATTTGTAAAATTCATATTTTTTTTAATAATATGTTAGTAAATATTCAGATTTTATTCGAATATTACTTGTCAAAAAGAAAACTGTTTAATATTGTTTACCTTTTTAGAATTTTAATCGTAGTCTATATCAATCTGAATGCCAAGCAATTTATCGGATGGCGAACTATCTTTAAGTTCTAAAATAATATTATCTGTAATTATGTTTTTATATTCACTATCAGAAAAATACTGCATAATTTCTTCAATTTGATTATAGTTAACAGTTAAAATATATTGTTTGTTCGATTGTTTTATATACTCATTAATTATCAAAAATAATTCATGTTTTTGTCTTGGGTCAATGCCGTCAAGTATACGACTATCGTGAAATATAAAATCAATTTTATGCCCAAAACCCTTTAATAATAAAGTTAAGTCATAAGTAAATATTTTTACATTTCCAATGCCGTCCGATTTATCCGCTTCAATTTTTGCATTAATGTCATATCTGATTTGATTATCACTTTCGTTATTATAAACAGTTATACCTGCTGCTGATTTTGGGTAGAAACGTTTAACTAATGCCCTGAAAAAATCATTGGTTTCAGAAATAATGCTTTGCGCGTCTTTAAGATATGTTGCTGTTTTTTCCGAAGCTTTTATTTGGAAATCTTTAATTTTTCTATTTTCTTGTTTGTAATTTTCAAAAAGCTCTTCATACTGAACTAAATTTTCATTTTTACTCTTTAAATCGGAAAGTTTATTAGATAATTTAGTGTAAACGTCTAATGCGTGATGTGCATTTAGATATTGCATTTTATTATTTAATTCACTGCTTTTTTCTTGTTTATCACTCGAATAAATTTCTATTTTTTTCAGTAGTTCATTTTTCTGTTCTAAAAGTCGTTTTTCTCGATTTTTAGAAATATGTTCATAAAATTTTTCAAGTTCTGCTAATTGCTTTATTGCACCACTGCTAATAATTACTGATGCTTCGCTATATATTTTTTCAATATTTTCTTTTTTGATATCTGGTGAAATTTTTCTACTCTCGTCAATATTATTTACTTGAATTTGAAATAAAGTAACATCATTTTGTATTTTTTCAATATTCTGTTTTAGTTTGTCTGCTTCTTCTTTAATTTCATAGTAGTCTTCGGCAATTTGAAATTCTTTTAGATTAGTTTCAAGATTTTCAATTGTTTCTTTTAATTCTTGTTTTGTTAAGGATAAATCCTTTTTACCTATAAAAAAATCTCGCAAATAATTATCATCTTTCAAATTATCCACTAATTTTTTAATTCGATCTTTTTCTTGTTTTAATTTATGTTTTTCTTCTGCAAGTAACACATCTAAACCCAGAAGATAGGCATTTATCATTTGAATTTGAAATGGTTTACTCACATTATTGGGATTTAATTCTTTAACATAAGAAGATTTTCTTGGGCGAATAAAGAATGCCAATAATGAACGAAAACTTATTTCACTTACATTTTTAGGTATATCAGAAAATAAGAGTAATTCAAGTTTTTGATTAAATTCAGTTTTTGAATATTTTTGATTATTTAAAAGTAGTGTATTTTGATTATCAGTTGACCGTTTGGATATATATTCTTTTTCTTTTACTTTAAATTTTAGAGTAAATACCCAACCATTAAGCTGCTTTTGGAACTCTTTTTTTGATGATGAGCCAAGACAAAAATGAATAATTGCAATTAACAATGATTTTCCAACTCCATTTGTTGTATCGCCTTTATCTGATTTTTTTGGATGTTTTTGACTTGAAACAATAAGATTTATACCTGTTTCATTTTTGAAATGAACAGTTTTAAAACTATCTTTATTCGCTGATAATGAAATTAATTGCATTTGTATATTATTCCGTTTTGTTCATATATTGTATTAATGCCGTATAAGAAAATTAAAGATAGAATTAAATTATCAAAACTATGCTCAGAAGAATACAATTCAGATTTTATATCCTTTTGATATTCTTTCCATAAATCATCAATACTTTTGGGATTACTCAATTTACTGAGTAAATAGCTCCCAAATCCTAATAATGATTGAGAAAAATTAATATGTTTTGACGGCATTATCATCTATTTGTTCTTATTTTTCGGTTCTTCAAAAATATCACAACTTTCAAAATATTTTGCTAAAATAACAATTATTGCTTCTTGAAAGGCTTTACTTTTTCTTGGACTACATTGTTCAATCATTTCCCAAAAGATATGTTCTCCTGTAAATGAAACACTTTTCCATTTTTCTTTAATTTCCTGATAAATTGAAATCATTTTTTTTTGTAATTCTTCTGCAAGAAATGATTGTTTATGTAAAAACAAATCCAATGCACCAAAGGTTTGCGTTCCATTGTTTAGCAAATGTTTAGAATACGGACTTAGTTTATTAAATTGAATTTTTTCATCCCAATCAGGAAATTTTATTTCTCCTATGATAGGTTTTAAAGGTAATTCTAATATATATCCAACAATTTCATGTAAAATTGAGTAATCTAGTTTTAAAATGGTGTCAATCTTTGGGATTGAACCAATTATAACTTGAATTTGGTCGTCATCTAGTAAAAATAATTTTCTCTCAAGATTGTCTGAAGTTATTATGCCACTTTTGTTTAATTTGTAAATATCTTTTAGATTTGTCAACGACTGTTCTGCGTCTGCATTTACACCTTTATATTTTTCATTTACAACGAAATAGAACTCCTTTACATTTTTCCATTGATTGATTAAACCTTTAAAATCTCCTTCTAGTTTGCGAACGACTTCCGTGTAATTTTTGCTAATATCTTCTGGTGCATAAACCTGATAAAAAATTCCTTTGTTTTCAATATATCCGTCGTTTTTTCTATCTCCGATATTGCCCCACGGTTTAATTTTACGAAATTCAGGCTCCGCATAACTCATAATATCACAGAATAAATCTTCAAATTTCTGTCCGTCGGACTTGAAAATCTTATTCTGAAACAATATTCTGGCTAATGTTTTTTCGTCTCTATCCATATTGCAAAGTTACCAAATTTTTTAATTTTTTTTGACAATATTTGTAAATTTATTTATTTATTTATTGAAACATATAAAATATTCATATTCAATAATATCCGAATATTAATTTCAATTCAATATATATTAAAATTGTCTAATTTTGTAAAAAGAAAAAAATCAATCTTCGTACAAGCATGGATATATGTCGTTCTAATTCAATACAATTTGTCCAAGTTATTGAAACAATATCTATTTATTTCTAAACTTTATTTCAAATACAGAATCAATTTCCATGTTTTTACTCATAAAGAGCCCTCTTACCGAAGTATTTCCCTTTACACGCAACGAGAGAGTGAGTTTATCAGAGGTGGTAATAATTGCTAATACTTTTGGCATAACACCTGATAACCCTACTTGTACAGGTATTTGCAATTCTCTAGAAATATAAGGTAAAAGTTTTGTTTTCTCCGGCAAAGATATTTCTCCCAATGGGATTTTATCCATCTCCAGTTGCAGTTGAGATTTTCCAATTTTGATAGGGAAAAAATTGGGGTTACGTACTTTTACGGTTAATGAAAGTTTGATGGCAGTAAAACTGATATCCTTGACTTGTATTTGTGGTGATTCCTTGATTTCCAATGGTCTAATCATCATACAAGCAGAAAAAAACATCAGAATCAACAACTGCATTACAAATATTTTATTTTTTAAAAACATAGTTTTCTATTTTTATTTTTTTATCGTTGGTATGAAACACTACTTTTGCTCCCAACGGTAGCGTACAAATATTTTCGGTGTGTCCAAACGGAAAACCATAAACGATGGGTATATTCAATTCAGCTAATCTATCATACAAAACTTCTTTGAGTGTAAGTGATTGATTGTCATCTACTTTCTTTTCGCAATCTTTGCAACAACCGATGATGATTCCTCTTACTTTCTGTAATTCACTATTTTGCAACAATTGTGTCAGCAATCGGTCTATGCGATAGGGTGATTCACCTACGTCTTCCAAAAATAAAATAGCTCCCTTCATTTTTACCTCCCAACGTGTTCCACACAACGAAGCTATCAATGTTAAATTGCCTCCGACCAATTTTCCTGTACTTTTGCCTTCACCAATTATATAATCTTCGTATCCAGTTGTTTGTACAAAGTCAATCCCTCTTTTGTTGTTTTTCAAAACATCTTTGAATTGTGCAAATGAATAATCGTTGATAAAACCACCTGCCATCGGGGCATGAAAAGTTGAAAAATTGCACAATCGTTCTATTGAATTCAACAAAACTGTTAAGTCACTATATCCGGCGAAAATTTTGGGAAATTGTGCAATAAAACCAAAATCTAAGTATGGCAACAAACGAGCACATCCGTATCCTCCTCTTATTGCCCATATAGCTTTTATATTTTTGTCTTCGAAATACTTGTGTATTTCAGTTGCCCTCACTTTGTCATCTCCAGCCAAGTACCCTTTGTTCAATAGTACATTTTGGGAGAATACGGGGATGCAACCCAATTTTTCAACATTTTCAATGGCAATTTTCAGCTTTTCTTCCGTTATTGGACTTGCCGGAGTTATTAGAGCTATTTTATCTCCTTTTCTCAAAGGAGATAACTGTTTATTTTTTCTCATTTAAAAACTTGCTTTCACCACTTTTTTTATGTTTTCTGCATTGCCTAGTGTATAAAAGTGTACGACGGGTGCACCTTTGGCTATCAGTTCTTTAGTTTGTTGTATTCCCCATTCTACGCCTACTTGGGCAACTTGTTCGTCACTTGTGCATTTCTCTACCTCTGTTACCAAATCCTGCGGCAAATCAATATGAAAAATTTGAGGCAAAACTGTCAATTGATTTTTGACATGAATGGGTTTCAATCCAGGGATAATTGGTACTGTAATGCCTGCGTTTCTGCATTTTTCTACAAACGAAAAATATTTGGCGTTATCAAAAAACATTTGTGTAACAATGTATTCTGCTCCGGCATCTACTTTATCTTTTACATAACGAATGTCAGTATCCAAATTTGGAGATTCAAAATGTTTTTCTGGATATCCGGCACATCCGATGCAAAAATTGGATTGTGATGTATTTTTCAACTCACTGTCAATGTATTTGCCTTTGTTCATGTTGCTGATTTGTTGTATCAATTCAGTGGCATGGGCATTGCCATCGGCGTGCGGTGTAAATGATTTTTCAGTTTTACCAGAATCTCCACGAAGTGCCAAAATATTTTCAATTCCCAAATAATTCAAATCCACTAAAAAATTTTCTATTTGGTCTTTAGAAAAATTACCACATATCAAGTGAGGAACAATATCTATTTTGTATTTGAATTGCAATGCCGCAGCTATAGCCACAGTTCCCGGACGTTTGCGAACGGTTTTCTTTACAATAGAACCGTCCTTTTGAGTAATAAACTCTGTATCGTCACGATGATAAGTGATATTGATGAAAGCTGGATTGAATTCCAAATATTTTTCAACAGTATCGTATATTTGTTGGATATTTTTTCCTTTGAGCGGAGGTAAAATTTCGAAGGTAAAAAGCGTTTTTGAGGCGTTTTTTATATGATCTATAACTTTCATGATTCAATGATTTTATTAAAAAAATTATACATTTTCTACTTTGTAACCTTTTAATCCATAATAGGCTACGTAAACAAAACACAACAATGGGACTACAAATCCGATAGACATGGAAGTCTTGTCAGCTACCCAACCCATAAACATAGGACAGATGGCTCCACCTACGATAGCCATAATGATAAACGAAGCTGCTTTTTTGGTATGTGGTCCCAAATCTTTTAGCCCTAAAGCAAAAATAGTAGGAAACATGATTGACATGAAAAAATAGGTTGAAAATAAAGCAACAACCGATAACCAACCAGCATTTAGCATTACGATTGCTACCAAAATTATATTTGCCAGTGAATATATAAATAACAATTTGTTTGCTTTCATGGTTCGCATCATGTAACTACCTGAAAATCTGCCCAGAAAAAACAATCCCATCCCCCCAAATGCAAGTATAGTTGATGCTCCCAATTCATCTGCAACTTGTGCATCTACAACATAGTTGATAAAGAAACTATTGATACCGGTTTGGGCTGCCACATAAGTAAGTTGTGCGATGATTGCCAACACAAAATGTTTGTTTTGGAACAACGGTTTTACTACTTTGGTAGTAACAGCCACTTCACCTACACCATGAGCATCTGCATCTCCGGATATTTCAGGCAATTTTACAAATATAAAAAAGATAGCAACGAACATTACAAAACTGCCAACAATCATGTAAGGCATTGATACAGAGGCAAATTTATTGGTTTCATTTACGTTCTCCGAAAAAATCAACATCCCTCCAATCAACGGTCCCAATATCCAACCAATGCCATTGAAACTTTGTGCTAAATTGATGCGCTGTTCGGATGATTCTTTGGGTCCCAACACTGTAACATAAGGATTGGCGGCTGTTTCCAAAAACGTAAGTCCACATGCCAAAAGAAACAAACAGAACAACATAAAATTGAAGGTTTGTACATACATGGCTGCCGGGTAAAACAAAAAAGCACCAATGGCATACAACAACAAACCAAGTATGATACCTTTTTGATAACCAAATCGTTTCATAAACATACCTGCAGGCAAA
>Ga0316611_1000597_pt1 | contig 11997 bp, 7 predicted proteins | sample MIS2016202_MG_FD_207675 | JGI IMG/M metagenome (GOLD analysis project Ga0316611, IMG submission 207675) | Microbial mat bacterial communities from Middle Island sinkhole, Lake Huron, Michigan, United States - MIS.2016.202 | ecosystem: Environmental > Aquatic > Freshwater > Lake > Sediment... | reverse complement strand
GGCACTGGCGGCGTATTAGAGCCGCAGTACATTAGCCAGTTACCCGTAATCCGTAACCAATTGCAAGTAAATGTGGTCGGTGCGATCGGGGCAACGCCTGTTAGCGATCGCCGCCACAATACTAATGTCGAATTTGACTATGCCAACAATGCCGTTAAGTTCTTCGTTGGTGATAGTCGTCAAGGTTGGGTCAAGTCCTATCAATCACTATTAGAACTATGCAGCAATGAGCAGTTTGATGCATCTAAGCCTGTCCAAGTCACCGTTGATATCAGTGATGTGCGCCCCAGTGGTGAAGCCCTCAAAGGTTTTGGCGGCATGGCAAATCCTGTCAAGTTGCCTACGCTTTACGATCGCTGCGCCAATATTTTAAATAAAGCGATCGGTCGTCAACTCACCTCCGTTGAGTGCTGCCTCCTCATCGATGAAGCCGCAGTTTGTATCGTGGCAGGTAATATTAGGCGTTGTTTACCTGCTGGGGCATTGGTTCACAGCGAATCTGGATTAGTACCGATTGAAAAAATTCGGATTGGCGATCGGGTGCTAACCAGTAAGGGATTTTATCCAGTTACTAACTTTTTTGATCAAGGTACACAATCTCTTTGCCGAATTAAAACCGAAGATGGCTATTTTGAATGCACGTCTGACCATAAAGTAGCTGTCTTGGAAGATGTGTATGGCGCATATCGGATGGTCAAAGCTAAAGATCTCAAGGAAGGCGATCGATTGATCTTTGTACCAAAAGCTATTACTGGTACTGCGACCGAATTACCAGAATTCAAAGGAACATTAGCTCCGAATGCTAAACGCATCACTATTCCTGCACTTACAGCAGATGCCGCCTATTTTATCGGTTATTTGCACGGTGACGGCTCGGTTGGAAGTGACGGTTGGCGAGTGAGGTTCCGAATTTCTGAAGATCAACAACAGATCATTGATAAACTCATTGCTGTTGGAGAGCTATTTGGATTAGATACTTACACACTGAGAACACCAGAACAATCTAAAGCGAAAGCTTTTGAACTGCAATTCAATTCTAGTGCGCTCAATCAGTATTTATCTCAATTCAAACAAGCCTTTACTTCCATTAATATCCCTGACTGCATTTTATTAGCAACTGCTAATATCCGCGAAGCATACTTAGCTGGATTAGCTGATGCTGATGGTTGCTTTAGCCAAGGTGTATTAGTTGCGTCAGTACATTCTGATTTCTTACGTCAAGTTCAATCAGTCTATGCTTCACTTGGAATTACGGCTCGGTTGTGCCATTCTACGCGCAAGCGCACAGGTAAATGGGAAGGTGAACTAGTCACTGTTGGTGAGGCAGCCTTTGACAAAATCTCTGAGTTATTTGCTACTCACTCGTTGCGCTTTGCTGGTAGCCAAAGGCTTCGTACTCAATCCTTTAAGGATCATGGCTTCCCCAAAGAGATGGTTAGACCGATTGTGAATACCTACCAATATCATTGGAGTGGCGCACAAAAGCAAATGATTGCACCGACAGTTCAGAAACATATTCCTGAGTGTACAGATTTAATTCCTGTAAAGGTAAAATCAGTTGAGTTTGACGTAAGAGTTGCACCTACTTATGATATCGAAGTTGCTTCTATTCATGAGTTTGTTTGTGAAGGTATTCTTGTTTCAAACAGTGCGGGTATGAGACAATTTTTGTCTGAAGATGCTTTAGGTTCTGTCGCAAAGGATAATCTCTGGCAGCAGGATGAAGCTGGTAATTGGAGAATTGATCCTGAACGTGATGCTTTGAGAATGAGTAATCACACGAGAGTATTCCATCGCAAACCAACTGAACAAGAATGTGTTGATGCTGTTCGCAAGCAATATTATTCTGGTGAAGGTGCAATTCAATGGGCAGGTGAAGCGATCGCCCGTTCTAATGCTGACTTGATTACAACTCCCGAACTCAAGCGTGATTTCCTTGCTGCTTATGTGAAAGGAGAAGGCAAAGAATGGTTGCGATCGCAGCAGACTGAAGTCTCTGAGCATGAGCTAGAGCATAGATTACAGCGTTATGCTCTGAATCCCTGTCTAACTGCTGATACATGGGTTCATACTGAGCATGGAGCAAGACAGATTAGTGATTTGATTGGTAAGCAAGTCGGTGTCTATGTGAATGGAGAACTATTTAGCACAACTGCTGATGGTTTCTTTTTGACAGGTAATAAGCCTGTTATGAGTCTACAAACTAAGGAAGGTTTTGCTTTAAGACTGACAGAAAATCATCAATTGCTCAAGGTAACAGCCCAAACTCAGCACGCTCAATATACTGAATGGGTAGAAACCAAGGATCTCCAAATTGGTGATCGCATTTTGCTCCATGACCACCGCGAAATCCAGTCATGGGATGGCGAAGGAAGTTTTGAAGAAGGTTGGCTAGTTGGCAATTTACTTGGTGATGGTAGCCTCTATCAAACTCAGTGGAATGATGCAGCTTGTCTGCGCTACTGGGGTGAGACTAAGGAGGAAATGGCGAGTTATGCAATCAAGACCTTAGAATATGCCACCAATTATGAGTCACAAAACTCCACAGGGCATTATCACAAGCAGCTACAGCATCAAGTGATTAACTCGTCTGGTCTAGCCACCCTTGCCGCAAGATTTGGGCTTTCTCCTCAAAACAAAGTGCTGTCATCTGCGATCGAGAAAGCTAGTTATGCTTTCTATTGTGGATTTTTGCGCGGTTTTTTTGATGCTGATGGAAGTGTTCAAGGGAAGCAAGAAAAGGGTGTTAGTATCAGACTTGCTCAAAGTAATCTGGAAACCCTAAAAGCTGTGCAGAGAATGTTGGCTCGTGTTGGGATTATTTCTTCTGTATACCAACAACGCCGCCCTGCGGGTGTACGCATGTTGCCAAATAGCGATCGCGAACTTGCTCCTTACATGTGTAAAGAACAACATGAACTTGTGATTGCTAATGATAACTTGCAGTATTTTGCGACCACAATTGGCTTCCAAGATCCTCTGAAAGCAGCGCGTTTACAGGAAGCATTGGGCAACTACTCACGCAAAATGAATCGTGAGAGGTTCACGGCAACGATTACGGGTATTACTGCTGATGGAGTTGAACCTGTGTATGATTGCACAGTGCCACAAGTCTCTCGTTTTGATGCTAATGGAATTGTTGCTCACAACTGTGGTGAAATCCTTGGGGCAAATTTTCACTGTAATTTATCCGAAATTCACCTAAATCAACTTGATCCACATAATCACAAAGAACAAGAACAAGCATTTAAAGCAGGTGCTTTGTCAGTTGCCGCTTTGCTCAATCATCGCTTTGTCGAAGAACGCTATCAATTTAGCCGTGAAGTTGACCCAATTGTGGGCGTATCCTTCACAGGACTATTTGACTTCTTTGTTCACGCCTTTGGCGTGGAATGGTTACGCTGGTTTGAGTCGGGTCGTCCTGACACTGTGCAGGGGCTAGACTTCAAAGAGAAGGAAGCCGATTATCTAAATCGCTGGCGTGAAATTGTGCATCAGACAGTTTGGGAATATTGCGACTCGCATGGCTTACGCCGCCCGAATCGTTGTACGACAACACAACCCGCAGGCACGAAATCTTTACTGACTGGTGCTTCCCCAGGATGGCATCCACCGAAGGCACAGCGCTTTATCCGTCGGATTACTTTCCGTAAGGATGATCCTGTGGCACGGGCTTGTATGGACTATGGCTATAGCATCATTCCTTCACAATCGGATAAGGATGAGAATGGACAATTGCTCAATGATCCTTTCGATTCGAGATGTACGGAATGGTTGGTGGAGATTCCTGTGAGCGTGTCTTGGGCTGACCTTGACGGTGCGGACAAGGTAGACATCAGCAAGTTCGATGTGATGGCGCAGTTTGATTTCTATATGCAGGTGCAGAAGCATTACACCCGTCATAATACTTCCGCAACCTTGGAGTTACGAGAGCATGAAATCGAGCCTTTAGGGAAGAAGATTTACGAAGCGATTCGTGATGATCAGGGTTATATTTCGGCGGCGCTGTTGGCGCGTTTTGATGACCTGCAAACTTTCCCTCGCTTGCCCTTTGAGCCAATCGATAAGGCTACCTATGAGAAGCTCAGTGCTGAGGTAATAGAACGTCGCCAGTCCGATGATTTTTACGCAAGTTTGTTGCGTTATGATTCGGGTGAGTTGATGGATGCGGGCCCTGCGGGTTGTGATTCTGATAAGTGTATGTTCCCTGAACAGAAGCCATAGATTGTGGGCGATCGCCTATGCCGATCATCACGATATGGCAGGGCGATCGCTTCTAAACCCCTCTAAACTAAAAATCGTAAATTTATCTCCAATAGTACCTATGTGAGACTTAAATTGAGCTAATGTAGATACAATATAGATACATTAACGGATATTTTTATGACTGCGGCGATCGCTAAGTGGGGCAATAGTTTAGCTGTACGCATTCCTCAAGCTATAGCTGAACAGGTGCAAATTCAGGCAGGAAGCGAAATCAATATTGATATTATTGATGGCAAGATTGTTTTGACACCCCATCGGCGTAAGAAATATACCCTAGACGAATTACTGGATGGCATGACTTCCGAACATCTCCATGCAGAAACTTCTACAGGTGTTTCTGTTGGTAATGAAGCATGGTAAAGCCATACATTCCAGATCGTGGTGATATTGTTTGGCTAGATTTCGATCCGCAGGCTGGACATGAACAATCTGGTCATCGTCCTGCTTTTGTGATTTCACCGATCGCCTATAACCAAAAGTCAAGCTTGGCTCTGCTTTGTCCGATTACTTCTAAAATTAAGAGATGGAAGTTTGAAGTTCTGCTCGCAGATACTAAGACGAAGGGAATAATTCTCGCCGATCAGATTAAGAGTTTAGATTGGCAAGCGAGAAGGGTAGATTTTATTGAGAAGGCTTCTGTAAATATTATTGATGAAGTTATCGGCAAAATTGAGGCGTTACTAATCTAGTACTTAATCAAGTAGTGATCACTGCGATCGCCCAAATCCATTATCACTAATTAGCAAGGCGATCGCGATGAATTGTCTTAAATAGTGTCTTGGCTTTGTAGCTGCAAATGTATGAAAAAAGCTAGGATACTTCAGGTCTGCAAGGTTGACTCTAAGCGCTCTGTAGTGGCGCTAGATGACCATATTCGGCAAATGCGTGGTTTAGGGGTGAATTGTGTTCCTTAGCGATCGCCCATTTGTGATGACTATGACTTAGAGCCAAAGCCAGACTTTAAACAGGGTGATATTTTGATTTATGGGGCGATCGCATGGCAAATCAAAGAATAGGCGATCGCTTTCAATACTTGTTAAAATAAATTCATGAAATATGAGTGGGATGCAAACAAAGCAATCAAAAACTTGGCAAAGCATGGAGTTTCCTTCGCCGAAGCGAAAACCATCTTTGACGATCCGCTTTATGTTGACTTCTATGACCTAGACCACTCAGAAGACGAAGAACGTTATCTAATTGTCGGCGAATCAAATCGAGGACGATTGTTAATCGTTTCCTATACAGAGAGAAGAGAATCAATTCGGATCATCAGTGCCAGAGAAGTTACAAAATCGGAGCGTGAAGCATATGAAGAAGGCTGAATTAGAACTAGAAGACGACCTTAGACCCGAATATGACCTCAAAAGTCTGCGTGTCAGAAAACTAGGCTCAGGACGTAAAAGCTTTGGTGGTTCAACTGTGCGTCTAGAACCTGATGTTGCTGCAATATTTCCAAACGCTGATGCAGTTAACGAAGCCCTAAGATTCCTAATTAGAGTGACGCAACAAAACCAGCCCACTAAGGTTCCAACATTATCTAACACTCAGGAAAATAATCTGTAGGGTGGTAGCGATATTTTGATTCATGGGGCGATCGCCTTATAAAATATATTTTAGAATCAATGCCAAGCCTAACACTAAGTAACGAGCAAGTTGTAGAACTTGTGAAACAACTGCCACAAGAGCAAAAAATAGAAATTTTTAGATTCCTACTGCTTCCTCAATGGCAGCAATGGCAAGACTTATCTAGCTATGGTGCGGATAAAGTAAAACTTGTCGCAAAAGAGCGTGGCTATGACTGGGAAAAGATATCAGAGGAAGAAAGAGAAGAATTCATGGATTTAATAGTCCACGAAAAATAGTGAAATACATAATGGTTATTAAATGCGCCGTAATCGGCAAGGCAAGCCATATAGTCACAGGAGACAAACATCTTTTATCGCTTGTCAAATATCAGGACATTGCGATCGCCAAAGCTACGGATTTTGTTAATTTATTCTCTTAGGTAGTGATCGCCTATGGTGCAGCCAAAGCCAAACTTTAAATGGGGTGATATTTTGATTTATGGGGCGATCGCATGGCAAATCAAAGAATAGGCGATCGCTGACAACAATTACAGAGTATGTCCCATGCGTTTAGGAATTGCCTCATTAAAGTTTTTGCTGAGTTGTGCGAGAGATAAAGCGATCGACGTTTTACCACTGACAGCGATCATCAAATTGCTAGCAGCCTCGCTCACCGTGCCGATATGTTGCCAATTATTTCCTAGCTGACTGGTGAGATAGGTTTCCCATGCAGGGCGATCGCCATTTTTTACAGAAACGACAATGCGGCTTGCTCCTTCCCCAAATAGTAATTGAGAAAGATGTAAATCTTTAGGTTGGGATAACTGAATCTGCGCCGTAAGTTTGCCAGAGATCGAAGATTCTGCTAAGGCAACAGCTAAACCGCCTTCTGAGCAATCATGGGCAGATTTTACTAAGCCTTGGGCAATACCTTGACGGCAGGCAAATTGGACTTGGCGCTCCAATTCAAAATCAACGGGTTGGGGACGACCATTTACTTCGCCAATGACTGAGGCGAGATATTCGGAACCTGCGAGACTAGCGCGATCGCTACCTAATAAATAAATTGCATCACCGACATTTTGCCAAGCCTGACCAACTACCTTCGTCACATCTTCGACTAATCCCACCATACCGATTACAGGTGTTGGATAGATTGGCTGAGCATTGCCTTCCGAGTCGATAGTTTCGTTATAGAGTGAGACATTGCCACCAGTAACGGGGGTAGATAACTCACGGCAAGCCTCAGCAATGCCGCGACAGGCTTCATGGAGCTGCCAATAACCGATCGCATTTTCAGGACTGCCAAAGTTCAAATTATCAGTAACAGAAATGGGATCAGAACCAACGCAAGAAAGATTTCTAGCGGCTTCAGCAACGGCTAGTTTTGCGCCTTCGTAAGGATCGAGATAGACATAACGGGCATTGCAATCAACGGTGGCAGCAACCCCTGCGAGAGCATCAATCTGGCATTGAGCAGCACTTAATTCGCCAGCACCAAACCCTTGACTGCGTAATCGAATCACGGCAGCATCGGCTCCCCCTGGGAAGATGACGGTATTATTTTGCACTTGATGATCGTATTGGCGATAGATCCATGCTTTTGAGGCGATCGCAGGAGTATCAAGCAATGTCAATAGTGCATCGTTGGCAGTAATTGCAGGAAAAGCCGCGATCGCTGCTTTCTCATCCCATGCCCAAGCTTTTTTCGCATAGTCGGGCGTATCCGCTAACTGACGATGATAGATCGGTGTATTGTCAGCGAGGGCCGTCGCAGGGATTTCCGCCGCAATCTCTCCATGCCAGAGGATTCGGACAATCGGCTCCGCTAATACTTCACCAGCGACAACCGCGTGAAGTCCCCAACGTTCAAAAATCTCAATTAGTTCGGCTTCTCTTCCCTTATGGGCGACAAACAGCATTCGCTCTTGAGATTCCGACAATAAATATTCATAGGGAGTCATTCCTGATTCTCTAGCAGGAATTTTGTCGAGATCGAGCGATATGCCCACCCCGCCTTTCGCCGCCATTTCCGAAGTGGAACAGGTCAAACCTGCGGCTCCCATATCTTGGGCGGCCACGACAGCACCAGTTTTGAAGGCTTCTAAACAGGCTTCTACTAAAGCTTTTTCTAAAAATGGATCGCCCACTTGTACTGCGGAACGACTCTGCTCAGACTTGTCGGAAATCTCGGTACTGGCAAAGCTCGCTCCCTTCATGCCATCGCGCCCAGTGGTGGAACCAACATAAACGACGGGATTTCCCACGCCTGAAGCGCCAGATTTGACAATTTCCTTGGTTTCCATAATCCCGATCGCCATCGCATTCACAAGCGGATTACGGTTATAGGCTTGATCAAAATAAACCTCACCGCCAACGGTGGGAACGCCGATACAATTGCCATAACCCGCAATGCCGTTCACAATGCCATTAACGCGGCTGCGTACCCAAGGATCGGAAAGTTCACCAAATCGCAATGAGTTTAAAATGGCAACAGGACGCGCCCCCATCGTGAAAATATCACGCAAAATGCCACCTACACCTGTCGCCGCGCCTTGATATGGCTCCACTGCCGAAGGACGGTTATGGCTTTCAATCTTGAAACTTATGGCAATATTATCGGTAATTTTAACGACCCCCGCATTTTCCCCTGGTCCGACGAGGATGCGATCGCCTGTAGTCGGAAATTGCTTAAGTAACGGACGCGAATTTTTGTAGCAGCAATGCTCTGACCACATCACCCCAAACATTCCCAATTCAGCTTTGTTGGGTTCACGACCGAGGCGATCGCAAATCATCTGATATTCATCAAGGGTTAAACCTTCAGCTTTAATTTCGGCTGCGGAAAATTTGGGTGTGGTACTGGCGGTCATGGTTAATGTGCGACAAAATTTTGACTAAGGACTACGATCTTATCGCATTGAACCCGCCTAAAATGATTTCATTCTTGATTACACCTATCAAGGGTATCGCCCAGAAGTAAAACAACAAGCGACCGAAATAGCCGTCAATTCGGTTGCCCAAATCTTACTGAATGGATTAAAAGCCGCCGCCCATTACAGCTTTTGTCTCAGTGCATCGAAACTATCACTGAGATCACTGATCGAGATCGCTTCTTGTTCACCTGATTCTAGCCACTTAATTTGCACTTGTCCCGATTCAATTTCACTATCACCGATGACGATCGCCGCTTTGGCATTAGCATTACTGGCGCGTTTAAATTGCTTGTCAAACTTCGCACCACTGACATCGAGTTCCACTGCAAATCCAGCTCTGCGGAAAGTTTGAGCAATGGATAGAGATTTTGCTTCTGCTTGTGCGCCTCTAGAAATGACATAGAAATCGATCACCGCTTGTTTTTGTTCGGCAAGCTGTTGCATCAATATGACTAGGCGCTCTAAGCCGATCGCCCAACCCACCGCAGGCACATCCGCGCCGCCGAGTTCGGCAATCAGGCGATCGTACCGTCCGCCGCCACAGACTGCTGACTGTGCGCCTAATAGATTAGATTGAATCTCGAAAGCTGTGCGCGTGTAGTAGTCTAATCCGCGCACAAGTCGGGTATTAATTCGATAGGCAATATTTAGATCAGTTAATAGGTTTTGAACCTGCTCAAAATGTTGCTGTGACTCTGGACTTAAATAATCGAGAATACTGGGGGCATCTTGGGAAATTTCTTGAGTACGTTTGTCTTTGCTATCGAGAATTCTGAGAGGATTGCGGGTGAGGCGATCGCGAGAATCAGCATCAATTTCTTCGCCAAAGGGAGTGAAATATTCCACAAGGGCTTCACGATAAGCAACCCGATCTTCAGCACTGCCCACTGAGTTCAAATCAACCACAAGATCGGTTAAACCTAATGTTTGTAAAAAATCACTAGCGATCGCAATCACCTCGGCATCAGCACGAGGATCGGCACTACCTATCACCTCCACTCCTAACTGATGAAACTGGCGCTGGCGACCTGCTTGGGGGCGTTCATAGCGAAACATTGCGCCCATATACCAAAGGCGCTGCACACCGCCCTGAGCAAATAACTTGTTTTCGATATAGGATCGCGCCACTCCTGCCGTGCCTTCAGGTCGCAAAGTCAGAGAGCGATCGCCGCGATCGCTAAAGGTATACATTTCTTTACCAACAATATCAGTGGCTTCACCGATGCCCCGCGCAAATAGCTCAGTTGATTCAAAAATAGGTGTGCGAATTTCGGTATAGGCGGCTTGGGCAAGGATTTGACGTGCCGACGATTCTAACTGCTGCCAGTAATAAATTTCGGGAGCAAGAATGTCGCGTGTGCCGCGTGTGACCTGAAGTGAAGACATGGATACAAATAAAATCAGTGATGTTGATCCAGAATACAGAATTTTTGGACAGGAAAACTCAAATTTGATGAAGTTAACGATAGGGAAGAGGCTTAAGCCCCTTGTCGGTATTTCGGCATGGTGGGTATAGGTAATTATTGTGGGTGTGGGGAGAGGTCAGTACGGACAACCAGAATTTATCTCCCTCGTTGAGGGATATCCACATCCCCAGCAATTCCTTGTGCCCGTCCATATTCACGCCTAAGGCAAAGTACAACGATTTATTGATCACTCGACCATTGTCTCGAACTTTGATCGCTAGGCAATCCAGAAAGCCGATGGGATAAACGGCTTCAAGGGGTCGGTTTTGCCATTGCTTCACTTCATCAATCACCGCATAAGTGACATTGGAGATAAGCGTTGGCGATACTTCGACGACCTACATTTTCTGCAACTGCGCTTGCATATCACTGAAGCTCATGCCTCTGGCATACAGGGAAATCATCTTCTCGTCTAGTCGAGACAATCGATTCTGCCCTTTCTTCACCAGTTGTGGTTCAAACTCTCCTTGGCGATCGCGCTGGATGTCGATTTCGGCTGCGCCGAAGTTGCCTTGGACTGTTTTCTGGCTGTAGCCATTGGACTGTTGCTTTGACCTTCTGGTCTACGTTCGTGCTTACCGTAGCCTAAATGGGTAGATAGTTCGGCTTCCAATGCTCTTTCCACTAAGGCGGCGGTTAGTTATTTGAGGATTCCTCCTTCTCCGAATAGGTCGGGTGGGGTTTTGCATTCTTGCAGCAGTTCATCGAGCAGTTCTTTGCGTATATTCATCGGTTTTACTGTTAATTATTGTGTGGTCTGATTATCTCTCTCTATAGATCTCAGACTTTACAAATTTCACTTTACACCCTCTCGAAATCGCCGTAATCCAGAGCGTGTTGGTGGGGATTTGTTGTTTTCCACTAACATCAATCTTGATGCATCAGACATTCTTTGTTTCTATAAATCTCACTTTCAGATTGAATTCATCTTTCGTGATGCGAAGCAGTTTACGGGGTTATCCGATTGCCAAGCCCGTGATTTGACCAAGCTTGATTTTGATTTCAATGCTAGTTTGATGGCTTTAAATCTCGCAAAGCTTGATGCTTGGCAAACCTATCTTGCAAATCACCCAGACAAACCTTTTGTTTTTTCGATGGCGAGTTACAAACGCTTAGCCTTCAATCGACATCTTCTTGACCGCTTTATTTCCCTGTTAGACTTAGACCTTACCTCGATTAAATCTCATCCTAATTTCCACAAGCTTTGCTCCTATGGCTCCATTTCTGCTCAACTTTGTCCGTAGTATTGATTTAAGATCCCAACTTAAAAATCTTTCTATTCCTATGGTTCTTACGTAAGTCCTAAAGATATCGAAAGGCTATTTATTGTATTACTCCCTTCCCAGTGAATAATTAGGGGTAGTGCTTCAAAGTCGTTAGATCGAAAAATTGGATAAAAACTGCAAAAATGAGCCAGTTATTGATCCTACAGCAATTTGTTTTCAAACCCGCCACAAATTAAAATATAAAACCCGTTGCGGGGCTTCGCCCTGCGACCCTTCTTGTGGCGGGTTTGATCGAGTTTTGCTGTAATTTCCGAGTTTTATTTGCTCCCCAACAATTCTGAGACACTACCTAATTAGGCGTGCGCGGCTTCGCCGCGTACGCCTAATTATTCACTTTGTAACGACTACTCTTTGACTGGGAAGGGAGTATATTATGGCAAAGCAGAGATAGAAAAGAGAAAAGGACTAGAGGCTTGTGACCAGTAGTCCTTTGGTTGAATATTAAGCTTGGCATCGAGCTATTTTCCCGTAGGGCTAC
>Ga0316611_1000596_pt1 | contig 12026 bp, 8 predicted proteins | sample MIS2016202_MG_FD_207675 | JGI IMG/M metagenome (GOLD analysis project Ga0316611, IMG submission 207675) | Microbial mat bacterial communities from Middle Island sinkhole, Lake Huron, Michigan, United States - MIS.2016.202 | ecosystem: Environmental > Aquatic > Freshwater > Lake > Sediment... | reverse complement strand
ACCATGCAACTGGTTTTGGCCTCATTTACAGGGTTATCTCACCGTTTAGAGTTGGTGCGTGAATTAAATCAAGTGAGTTATTATAATGACAGCATCGCCACAACTCCTGACCGCGTGATGGCCGCGTTACGTTCCTTTGAAAAGCCTGTCGTGCTACTCGTGGGCGGGCGTGACAAAAAGTTATCATGGGAAGAAGCCACACGGGTCATTGTCCATAAGACCGAGCATGTTATTTTATTTGGCGAGTCTAAAGCCATGATTGCCGAAGTGCTAGAACGGGCGCAACGGGAAATCACCACCACCCAAACGCAAGTTCATTTACGGGATGATTTAGCCGAAGCGGTCAAATTGGCGGCAGAATTAGCTCAACCCAATCGAATTGTTCTCCTTTCGCCAGGTTGTGCCAGTTACGACCAATTTCATAATTTTATGGAACGTGGTCAGCAGTTTAAAGAACTTGTATTACAATTAACGGCCTAGACCATCTGGTAAGACCTTATAGATTGCTAAAAATGTAAGGTTTGTTGTGGAATGGAGGTAGCCATGCTAACCGAAGTTTTAACCCCAACAGCTATATTAACAAATGGTTATCAAGATGACTCTTTATTTCTTGAGAATGACCCTTTTCCTTATGGTTGGCGTAATATCAAACATATCGCTCCTGACGGCACTGAGGAATGGTCTAAAATTCCCCTCACTCCCGAAGATTTTTTCAACCCGCAACTGGGAGATTACATGCCCCAAGACCAGCGACATGCCAAGTTAGGAATTAACATTCATGACAAACTTGAAAAACATCTGCCAAGCATGACGGTGTTGTTTGATACCAAAATTTTATGGGGTATTCGTGGCTTGCGTGAACCGTTTCCTGATGTTACAGTTATCCCTACGGTGGTAGAACTTAAAACGGCCAGTTTTAGTTGTAAAAAGCATAAGGTGCGCCCTTGCTTGATTGTTGAGATTATGTCACCGCAATATGCAGGTGATGATACCACCAAAGTAGAAATTTATGAACAGGCGGGTGTAACGGAATATTTTATCATTAATCCCCACTTCATGAAGGAAGAGAAACCCCTGGAAATTATCGCCTATCGCTTGGTGGGGCAAAAATATCAGCCTATTCCTCAAGATGAAGCTGGACGATGGTGGAGTGAAACGACCCAAGTTTGGTTCACCCATGATACGACGCAACGGCAACTGGTTCTCTTAGATGGCACAACAGGCCAACCCTTATTGACCAATCTTGAAGAACAGTCCGCCCGCCACGCGGCCGAAGCCCAGGCCCATATAGCTGAAGCTCAAATTCATATAGCCGAATCTCGCGCCCAAACTGCCGAAGTCCGCGCCCAAGCTGAAGCCCAAGCTCGTGTCCAAGCTGAAATGGAATTAGTCCAACTTCGGGCTGAATTAGCCCGTTTACGCGGACAATAAAAACGGGAGTCCAAATCTTTAGATTTGACTCTAACAAATCTAAAGATTTGGACTCCATATCACCAAATTTTTTTATCCAAATTAGTAGACATAATGTTGTAGTTGTCATTTTTAGACATAAAATGGAGTCCAAATCTTTAGATTTGACCACCAAATCTAAAGATTTGGACTCCGTCCTACAGTGACTTTGCATGGAAACATCTAAATCACCTGAAACACCCACCCTGGATTATCTCGTAGTTATTACGATAGCCACCTTACTAACCGTAGGATTAATGATGATTTATAGTGCCACCTTTGCCCTTGGTTATCAGCAACATGGGCAGCCCACTTACTATTTTAACCGCCAATTATTATGGGTGGGCGTGGGTTTATTGGCGATGTTGGCTTTTGCTAAAGTGGAATATCATACCTGGCGACAATTTTCCATCCCCATCATGGCCTTAACTTTATTACTAATGTTATTGGTTTTAATCGTCGGGGACACCCATTTTGGGGCGCAACGGTGGCTCTTCAAAGGCTCTATCCAACCATCTGAATTAAGTAAACTTGCGATTATTATCTACATTGCGGATTGGTTGGCGGCCAAAGGCAAACAAATTCGCCACCTTAGCTCAGGGTTAGTACCATTTGGAATTTTAGTCAGTCTGGTCACGGGTTTAATTGTCTTACAACGCGACCTCGGCACGGCCATTTTAGTCACCTTAACGGCACTCTCCATGTTCTTTATTGCGGGCGGCAATTTACAGCAAATGGCTCTGAGTGGCCTGTTAAGCGGCGGCATTTTTACCATGTTAATTTTATCTTCGCCCTACCGCATGGCTCGTTTTGTGGGCTTCCTAGACCCGCTCAATGGCGACCCATTAGGTAAAGGCTACCAAATTCGTCAAATTTTGATTGCCCTGGGGTCAGGTGGTTTCACGGGGTTAGGGTTAGGCGCAAGTCGCCAGAAATTTGGTTACATTCCTGCCTCGCATACGGATGGTATTTTTGCTATTTTAGGCGAAGAATTAGGGCTAATCGGTTGCATGTTCGTGCTGGGCCTGTTTGCTTTTTTAGCCTATCGTGGCTTCAAAATTGCCCTCGCCGCGCCCGATTCCTTTGGCACCTTGTTGGCCTGTGGCGTTACATGTTGTCTCATTTTTCAAGCGGTGGTTAATATTGGCGTGGTAACGGCCTCATTTCCTTTTACGGGGATTCCCTTGCCTTTTATCAGTTTTGGTGGTTCATCTATTGTTATCAGTTTGGCGAGTGTGGGCATTTTATTGTCGGTTTCCCGCCGCACTATGCCCGAAAATTTAACTAAAAAAGAGAGTACCGATGCGGCTCATCATTTCGGGGGGGGGTACCGGGGGACACGTCTACCCAGCCTTGGCTACCGTACCCGCCCTAAAACAGCAGGGCGCACCGCTTGACCTGCTCTGGGTGGGCAGTCAAGGCGGCATGGAGCAGGAGTTGGTTGAACGGGCAGGCGTGGCATTTACCGCCATTTCGGTCATCGCCTTGCGTGGCAAAAATCCCCTGGCCATGCTTGCGGCTATTTGGACATTAATTCAAGGCTATCGCCAAAGCCTTGCCCTCATCCAACAATTTCAGCCAGAAGCAGTTTTCGTAACGGGAGGTTACGTATGCGTTCCCATCACCCTCGCGGCGCGCCGTTTTGGTGTTCCCGTTATCATCTACTTACCTGACATTAAGCCTGGTCTCGCCATTCAATTTTTGGCCCGTTTTGCCACTCGCGTCGCCGTTACTGCCCCCGCCGCGCAAGCCTTCTTTAAGCCCAATTTAACCGTGGTCACGGGCTACCCTGTACGGGCTGAGTTGCTTGACTCCACGCCTCAACGCAAAGCCGAGGCACGCCAGCAGCTTGGCTTATCGGCTGATGAGCCGACCTTATTGGTTTTTGGGGGCAGCCGAGGGGCGCGCGCCATCAATCAAGCCATCACCCGTGACCTAGAGGCTTATCTCCAGATCAGCCAAATTGTTCATATTACGGGCATGTTAGATATTGATGAGGTCATGGCTAAACGCCAGAAATTAGCTCCAGAATTACAAGCTCGTTACCATGTCTTTGCCTATTTGCATGAGGAAATGACCGCCGCGTTATTAGCGGCTGATTTGGTGGTATCCCGCGCGGGTGCAAGCGTGTTGGGTGAGTTCCCCGCGATGGGGTTGCCTTCCATTTTAATCCCCTATCCTCATGCAGGCGCGCATCAAACCTTGAACGCTCAATATTTGGTCGAACACCAGGCCGCAATTTTAGTGCAAGAGGTTGACATAATACGAGTTTTGCGCGAAACTATTATCACGTTAACCACAAATCCGCAAACTTTAGCTCAAATGAGTCGAGCCTGTTATGCTTTAGCCAAACCAAAGGCCGCGACTCATTTAGCTGAACAAATCTTGGAGGTAAAGAATCATTATGGCAGTTAATTGGGTGGTACTCACATATTTTGTTGTCGGAGTTTTTGCTTTAGCAGGTTTATATCGGGGCTGGTGGAAAGAGGGCATTACTACAGGCGTGTTGGTTTTATTGCTGGTGTTATTACAACAAAAGCAATTTGCTGAATCCCTCATTAACACCTTGAATTGGCTAATTTCCATTGCTTGGTCATTCTCGCCCGCCACCTTTAGTATGTTTTTTTCTGATGTTTTGGCGATTAAAACCACGGCTGGTTTGCCCTATCAGCTTGATGGCAGCGACCCTAGTATTTGGTTAATGTTCATGGTGTTATTGGTCTTTCTCTCCACGATGACGGGGCGTTCTTCATTACCCATGAAGTTTAAAGTAACCCCCTTAGGTGGCTTATTTGGGGCGTTAGTGGGCGGCTTTAATGGCTTTATCATGCTCAATTTGGTGCGGGAGTATATGAGTGGGCGTAATTTGCCTAACGCCTTAGGGCCAGCTCAAGTGGCGCGGGTGGGTGGTCAAGTGGCAGGAATGGCAACTTCAGAAGTCACTATTCAAGCGACTAACTTACCTAATTTTACGTTAATGGATAGTGTGTTACCCTGGGTAATTATCATTGCGGGGGTCGCGATTTTCTTGACGGCCATGAACAACCGCGGTAAATTCTCTAAGAGTAAAGCGGGTTTTATTAAGATTGACTACAAAACCCCTTATGGTTACAGTGGCTAAATTAAGTTGCTGAGTTTGGCGGAAAACCTCACAGGTTTCTAAAACCTGTGAGGTTTAAAAATTAACAATGACTCAACTTTGTAAGATGAGGTTAGCATAATGCAAATAGATTGGACAACCCTATCCCTTTATATTGTGGCCGCATTTACCTTCGCCGGATTTTTAAGAGGGTGGTGGAAAGAAATGTTTACCACGGCGGTTTTAGCCCTGTTTGTTTTCTTTCTTAAGAATCCCGAATGGGCTAAATCGGCCATAGATTATTTGAATACTATCATTACCCTGGTCGCCACTTTAGTTCCCATGTCGGTAGATACCGTAACTAAGGGGGATACTCAAATGGTCGTGGCGATGACTTCCTCGGCTCAAGCAGCCCCTTATCTGGTTGATGCCAATAGCCCTAATACTTGGCTCAATCTTTTTTTACTCAGTATCGCGGGTTCAATTTTGTTGGGGCGGGTTTCTAGCCTTCCTAATCGCCCTACCATGATAGGGCAATTGTTTGGCGGGGTCATTGGCCTGCTTAATGGTTCAGTCATTACCGGGATTCTTCGTGAGTATCTGGATGGACGGGCTTTACCTGGCGGGGTGGGCATGCAACAACAAACCGGTGATATTGTTCTCTCTGGTAGCAACGGCATCCAACATGCCTCCTCAGACCTGTTGATTAAGGCCACTAGCTTGCCAAATATAACAATTTTAGATAGCATGATACCCTGGCTGGTCATTGTCACGGGTATGCTCTTCTTTTTTGCCTTTGTTAAATCACGGGTCGCGATTGAAAAAAGTAATGAAGGTATGCGGCTGAATTATCGTCGTATACCGCCGTTTTATAGTTAATAATCAATCATTTCAATTGAAACAAAGACCTCGGTGGTTTAAACCTACTGAGGTCTTTTTGTAATAAATAGTTATTATCAACAGGAGTACAACGGCTTTAGACGTTACTATAAATCTAGGACTTACGCAAAAAGGTAAAATCCCCCCCTCAGTCCCCCCCAAAGGGAGGGAAGTTTTACTCCCTCGCCCTGTGGGAGAGGGTCGGGGTGAGGGTTCTGCGTAAGTCCTATATAAATCTAGGACTTACGCCAAAAGGTAAAATCCCCCCCTCAGTCCCCCCCAAAGGGAGGGAAGTTTTACTCCCTCGCCCTGTGGGAGAGGGTCGGGGTGAGGGTTTTGCGTAAGTCATAAAATCATTTGGCAACAGCTAAAGCCGTTGCACTCCTGCTTAGTCTAAACATGGCACACCTTCATTTAATCGGTATTGGTGGCGCGGGGCTTTCCGCCATCGCCACCGTATTATTACAACAAAATTATATTGTTTCTGGTTCAGACATGCAAGCCTCCGTTATGACAGAACGGCTTAAGCAACTCGGCGCGACTATTTTTATCGGTCATCAAGCAGCCAATCTCACGCCTGATATTGAGGCGGTCATTATTTCCTCCGCCATTTCCGCGGATAACCCTGAACTGTGCGCGGCCCGTGACCTGGGATTACGAATCTATAAACGGGATGAATGGCTAGGGCAAATGATGGTCGGGCAACGGGGCATTGCCATTGCTGGCACGCATGGCAAAACCACGACCACTGCCATGACCGCTTTCATGTTACAACAACTTGGTCAAGACCCCACCTACATTATCGGCGGTTATGTGCCACAACTTCATAGTAACGCTGCTGCGGGAAACAGTGGCCTCTTTGTGATAGAGGCTGATGAATATGACCACACCTTTTTAGGACTACACCCCGAAGTGGCGGTCATTACCTTTGTGGAGTGGGACCACCCCGATATTTTTCCAACATATCAACATGTTCAGCAAGCCTTCCATGACTTTGTGCGCCTCGTCCCGCTCACTGGTTTAGTGATTGCCTGTGGCGATGACATGGGTGTGCAAAGCATTATTCCCCAGGCCACTGCGCCCGTTATAACGTATGGTTTGCAATCTACGAACCAATGGCAAGCCACAAACTTACAATTGAATTCACGCGGGGGCTATGATTTTCAATGTATGACTTCGCTAGGGCTGTTGCCATTTACAGTCTCCCTGGCTATTCCAGGGTTACATAATGTAACTAACGCGCTGGCTGTTCTTATCATTGCCCAACATTATGACCTTGACTTGCCCCTAGCTGTCGCTGCCTTAAGTGAATTTACGGGGGCTAATCGGCGGTTTCAACTCAAAGGGGAGGTACATGGAGTTACAATTATTGACGATTACGCCCATCACCCGACGGAAATTAAAGTGACATTGGCCGCGGCCCGCGCCCGTTTTGGCAATCGTCGTATTTGGGCGGTCTTTCAGCCGCACACCTTTAGCCGCACCCAAACGCTCTTAACTGATTTTGCTCAGGCTTTTACTGAAGCCGACCAGGTTATTATTACGGATATTTTCGCCTCCCGCGAGAAAGATACGGGGCAGATTAGCAGTCATGATTTGTTAGCGGTGATGACTCATCCTCAGATTCAACATATCTCTACCTTACGCCAAGCGACGGATTATCTGCTCATGCATCTAACCCCTAACGATGTATTAATCACCCTCGGCGCGGGCGATGGCTATTTAATTGGCGAGTGGTTGTTGGCGGAGTTGGCTTGAGTTTGTAACCATTGCCATTAGCTATTTTGGCTTATTGCCCAAAACAAGAAAACCGTTTATGATAAATGAATCAACCAGAGTTTCGCGGTTCTTAAGACTTCGAAGCCCTATTTTATGGTATACTATGGGGGGTAATATTAAGATGTTGAATTTACAAAAAATAATGATAGACCAGTTTGTAGAAGAACTTAAGGCTGCCTATGTTGAAACGTATAGCATTTATGAACCACATTACGGCAATATTGTGGGGTGGGCGGGGCAGTTAGCTTTAGAGAATATTGCCAATTCAGATGCCCTTTACCATAACATGTACCATACGATTATGGTCACATTGGTGGGGCAATCTATTTTACGTGGTAAGCATTTGTGTGATGGTGGCGTGACCCCGCGTGATTGGCTGCATTTCACCATGGCCTTACTCTTTCACGATATTGGTTATGTCAAGGGTGTTTGTCGTAAGGATAAAGACGATGAATTTGCCACCGGGATAGAGGCGAATACCGTCAAGATTGTTTCAGGTGGGACGGATGTGGCTTTGACTCCGTATCATGTTGACCGTAGTAAACTCTTTGTGCAAGAACGTTTTGGTGGGCGGCTATTGGTAGATGTAGAAGTAGATTTAGTAACATCTTACATTGAGATGACTCGTTTCCCCATTCCTGACGATGATAAGCATAAAGACACCCGTAGCTATGGCGGATTATTACGCGCGGCTGATTTTATTGGGCAGTTGGGCGACCCCAATTACTTACAAAAAATCCCCGCCCTATTTTATGAATTTGAGGAAACAGGGGTCAATGCTCAAATGGGTTATAAAAACCCTGGGGATATGCGGGCAAGTTTTGCTAAATTTTATTGGAATGTGGTTAGCCCTTATCTAAAACCTGCCCTACACTACTTACGGGTGACGCAATTGGGCAAACAGTGGGTTGCCAACCTCTCTGCCCATGTATTTGAGGTCGAGCATCCGAATGTTTAACAAAAATTTACCCTCCTTAGTCCCTGAATAGCGGGAATTAAGGAGGGTATTTTTGAATTGCCTCTGTTCTCTGAAATATTTATGTTAAACCTTCATTGATGCTCAATTTTACTTGAATAACTTGGTTTGTTAGCCAAATGGGGGTATACTGTTTCTCTATTAAACCCGACAGTTTATTTAATTTATTGTCGCAATGTTGACATATAAGGAGATGATTACATGAACTTAAAACAATTTTTAGGACTGAAACTGGGATTTGTTATCATAAGCCTGGCTTTATTTAGCCTGCTATTTAAGCCAATTCCCGTAGCCGCGCAAACGGTTTCTTGTAGTAGTGTTAGCGAAATTCCTATCGCAGAATGTACCGCTTTAGTTTCGTTATATGACTCAACCACTGGAAGTAGCTGGGCTAATAAAGCAGGCTGGAAGGTAACAAATACCCCATGTAGCTGGTATGGCGTGACCTGTACGGCAGGTTCAGTCACCAAACTTGACCTGCATCAAAATCAGCTGAAAGGTTCTTTTCCCAAAGATTTACAAAATCTAAAAAACCTCACTTACCTTGATTTATCCACTAATTTACTTTCAGGTAATTTACCCGTAAAGCCAGCTTTTATTTGGGGTAACTTAACCAAGATGCAAACGTTTTATTTAGCCAGCAATGATTTAGGTGGCTTCATTCCGACAGAAATGGTCAATCTCCCCACCACAACCAAAATGAGCTTAGATTACAACCGCCTTGCCATTACTGCAACAGATACCGCCTTAATCCGTTTTTTGAATGATGCCAACTTTGGCTGGCAGAACAGCCAAACCATTGCCCCAACCAATCTTCAAGCAAACACCATTTCCACTAGCTATGTTCAAGTGAGTTGGACTCCGATTATCTATACGGCGAATCTAGGCTATTACGAAATTTTAGCCAAGAAAAGTTCGGGCGGTAGTTATGCGGTGGTAGGTAGCACTAACAATAAATCGGAATCTATCAAACTAATAAATGGTTTGGAAACCGGCACGAGTTACGATTTTGTCATTCGCACCGTAACCCTATCCATGACCAACCCAATATTACAGCCCAATACGCTCACCAGTGATAATAGCTCACCCGTTACCGCTGTTACTAACGGAGTCCAGCCATCTAGCGTTAGCATTGACGGGCCAACCACCGGGGTCGTGGGTTATAAAACCGTCGGGCCAACTTACAGATTTACCGCCACCGTTAGCCCCATTGATACCAGCTTACCTAATCTTAAATTTACATGGTCACCTGCGCCACAATTAGGTCAGGGCACCGAGAATGTAATTTATCAATGGGCTACGGCGGGTAATCAGCCCATTGTGGTCACGGCAACCAATAATGTTGGTTTAGCTGTTGGCACAAGCAATGTGTTAGTTAGCCCCGCCATTGCCCCGACAAGTATCGCTATTAGTGGGACAACCACAGGCAATGCCAACACAATATATAGTTATGTGGCAAATGTTACACCTAATAACACCACTCCCCTCGTCTATACCTGGTCGCCCACCCCTAGTAGTGGGCAAAATACGCTTAACGCCAAATATAATTGGACGACCGCAGGCACTCAAACCATTACCTTTAACGCGGCCAATGGCGGCGGTAGCGTAACCGCCACGTATACCGTAACTGTTTTTATTAAACCGACCTCCGTTAGCATTGCAGGCCCGCTACGGGGAATTTTAGCTAATGTCTATACGTTCACGGCGGCTGTCCTGCCAGAGTCAGTCAGTCAGGCTCCCGTCACTTATATCTGGTCTCCGCCACCGCTGACGGGGCAAAATAACCTCACTGCCACTTATAAATGGTCAACCAGTGGTATTCAAACGATGACGGTGGTGGTCTCTAATGTTTTGGGCAGCGTTACTGGAACTCGTTCCATTGATATTGCTGACGCGACACCCACCCCTACGGGAACGGCCACGCCGACCACCACACCGACTGAAACCGCCACTCCCACTGCCACCACCGAGCCAGCCACCGCCACGCCATCGCCCACCGCCACCGATACCGCTACGCCCACACCCACGCCAACCATTACGCCCACGCCCTCATGTCGGCCTAGATCGGGCGAAATCTGCCCTGAAGATGGTGGACTCATCTCCTCGGCGGATGGAAGTGTGACCCTGTTTTTCCAACCTTGGGCAGTTGTCACCAATACAATGGTAACTGTTACAACTTCTATCACTTCGCCTCATGCCACGACCTTGCCCAAACTAACCGCCTTTATTGGCCGCGTCTTTGAGCCGACTGCTATCGATAGTCTCGGCCCCGTGACCCAATTTAACAAGTCGCCCATGCTAACGCTGAATTACGAGGACGGCGATTGGCAAAACAGTGGCGTACATTTTGAAAATACCTTACGGGTTTATTGGTGGAATGGGACTGAGTGGGAAAATATCTGTCCTAATTGTTTCCCTGATACCAAAGGTAATTTCTTTTTTATTCCCCTGCCCCATTTCAGTGAATTTGCCATCATCGGTGATAACCGTCCTCTGGTCTACCTACCCGTCATTATGCGTTAGTATCCTCTGAGACGGAGTCCAAAGCGGTACGCTTTGACCAACTATACAAAGCGTGCCGCTTTGGACTCCATGGATCATACTAGCCCCACAACCCCCTTTTTATCTACAAATCATGCCATTTTTCAAGCCACTCCTATTCCTCACCTGTTGCCTCGTTATACTGACCGCTTGTATTCAAGCTCCCACCCCCTCGCCCAGCCCTACGCCTGAACCCACCCCCACTTTGCCGCCACTAGCGCGCTCAGTAGATGTCGTTGATAACGCCATTGTCGTCTTAATTGCCATTGACCCACCCAGTTTTAATGCCTACCTTAATGATAGTGGCTATGAGGCTTTGGTGGGCGAGTTGATTTATGGCGCGCTGGCCGAGATTGGGCATGATGGCAACTATTACCCCGAATTAGCGTTAGACTTGCCGACCCTCAACAATGGCGGTTTAAGTGAAGATGGTCGCACCGTCACCTGGCATATTCGCCGCGAAATTGTCTGGAGTGATAATGTGCCTTTCACCTCAGATGATATTAAATATACCTGGGAGTCCTTGCGCGATAGTGGCATTTGGGCCCCAGGCTTTGACTTAATTAAAGATATTGAAACTCCTGACCCGTACACTGCCATTGTTCATTATAGCCAATTTTATCCCAACTATTTGATTCAATTTGGTGGTTTGGGGACAGGCGTTTTTCCGCGCCACTATTGCGGGGCCACAAATGCCATGCTCAGTTGGGATTGCAACCTTAATCCCATTAGCAGCGGCCCGTTTATTTTGGGCGAATGGGTGAAAGGGGAACGGCTTACTTTTTTAGCCAATCCGCACTATTTTGTCCCCAATCGTCCCTTATCTAGCCAAATTGTCTTTGAGGTAGAATCTGACCCTAAATTACGTCAACGCATTTTAGAGCGCGGTGAAGCTCAGTTAGATTTGTGGCCTTATGATGAGCAAATCCTCAAACGCATGGAGCGTACCAGCCCTAACGTTTATGTTTACCGCACCGACCCCGCTCGCTATGTGTTACGGTTATTGCCTAATCTTACTAAACCAGGTAATCCCAGTGAACCCAATCCCTTGTTGTTCGACCAACGGGTGCGCCAGGCCATTTTCCAATCCATTGATGTCGAGCGTTTGAATCGGCGGGCATTTGAGGGGCGCGGGATTCCGGTGCAAACCGAATTATCTACGCAGGGTTGTGCCATTACACCTTATTACTACGACCCTGGCATTGCCCAAGCCATGCTTGACCAGGCGGGCTGGAAATTGGTTGACCCCAAAGACGAGGTGCGGCAGTGTGTGGGTTGTAAAACGGCCCCAGAAGGCACGCCATTTATTCTAAAAAGTTACCG
>Ga0316611_1000594_pt1 | contig 12031 bp, 8 predicted proteins | sample MIS2016202_MG_FD_207675 | JGI IMG/M metagenome (GOLD analysis project Ga0316611, IMG submission 207675) | Microbial mat bacterial communities from Middle Island sinkhole, Lake Huron, Michigan, United States - MIS.2016.202 | ecosystem: Environmental > Aquatic > Freshwater > Lake > Sediment... | reverse complement strand
GTGCGGAGGCACTTCTCTCCGATAAGCACTTTATTGAAGCTGTTGCCCTGCGTGTGAAAATGCTGAATTCGTCGCTTGGATTATGATAACGACCTGAAATTCCTAACCATCAGTTGCAGCCGATTGACACGGCTGAACATTGTGTTAGGTACTCAGGCAAAGAATGAGAGTGATGTAAATTATGAAATTATTACAGATTTTTACAGTTGATTTATGGTATGTTCTGACATGAATATGATAACACGAGTTATTCTGATCATGGCTGTTCTGTCAGGTTCATCGGCTTCTGCAGCAACCTGTGTTTATGACGATCTGAACCGTCTGACAGAGGTGAATTACGGAAACGGTCAGATCATCCGCTACGCTTATGATGCTACGGGTAACAGGATTACCATGCAGACAGAAGCTTCTAAGCCGACAGAGCATACAGTATCCATTGATTGTGTTGTAACAATGGATACTTACAGAAATACCTGCAAAGGCTCATGGTTCAGCCCTCCTGATTCTTTCGATGAAAGCTCCGATTTCAGATTCACTTACGGGATGATCGGAGATTTTGTTTATGTGGACAATAATAACGATTACGGAAAATGGGTTATCCCGAATATAACGAATGGGCTGTATGAAATTCAGGTATCGTATCCGGCAGTCCCGGAGCCGCTCACAGAAGCAGCATATCTCGTTTTTACAAATTCGGAAAATCCGAATGATACAACAGGCAGATACGATTTACTCACGCCCGATTTTATCAGAACTCTGGATCAGGCAGCACTCCCTCCCGGCGCATGGCACAGTCTCGGTACTTTCGACATCGGAGAAGACAGCACTGTCAGCGTCAGAATGACAAAAATGCCGCAATCTCCGGACAGATACGTCGTATATGACGCTATCAAAGTAATTGACGTAACTTTTGATTGTATTGTAACAATGGATACTTACAAAAATACCTGCAAAGATTCATGGTTCAGCCCTCCCGCTTCTTTTGATGAAAGTTCCGATTTCAGATTCACTTACGGAATGATCGGAGATTTTGTTTATGCAGATAATTATAACGATTACGGAAAATGGGTTATTCCGAATGTGAGAAAAGGGGTGTATGAAATCAGGGTATCGTATCCGGCAGTACCGGAACCGCTCACAGAAGCGGCATATCTTGTTTATACAAATTCGGCAAATCCGAATGATACAGCAGGCATGTATGATGTACTCACGCCGGACAATATCAGAACCATAGATCAGTCCGAATTATTTCCTGATACTTGGCATAGCCTGGGATATTTTGACATCACAGAAGACTGCACTCTCAGTATCAGGATGACAAAATTGCCGACTGATGATAAATTCGTTGTGTATGATGCTGTCAATATAATCAGGGTGAAGTAAAAATTTTGTACGATAGCGTAATCGGATGAAAGAAACCATGATATGAAAATCGGAACGGGTATGGTGATGAAAAAATTGTCAGACAGAGTTTTATTGAATAAATATCTTCTGTTTTCAACAGTTATGTTTATTTTTGCCGTTATGCCGGGCTATCCGGTATTTGCAGAAAAAACAGTCATTAATTGTACTTACCGGATTGAGGTTGATGAATCCGGAGGATACAGAATAAATTCGGCATGGCTCGGACAAGGGATACATTACGGCGTGCCGGATCCGATAATGCATACTTTCCGGGTATGGGCAGAATTCGATATTAATAATTTGCGGGGAAAAACAGTAACCGGCATAGGGTTCCGGGTTTACAACCGAGAACCTGTCGGTAATAAAATAACAGGGTTACATTATACTTCCTTACAACCCGGTAACTCATTGATCGAGGGTATTTCCGCTTTATGGGCGCAACATAACAGGACTGATTATATTTATCAGGGATTCGAATGGACGATTAATACCGGAGGGGCATGGACTCCGAGTGAAAACGGTTTTACATATTTCAACTGGGATCAATACAGACGTGAACCCGGAAGCCGGTCTCTGACAGATGATCTCCAAAAACGTATTGACAATAAAACTTCGTGGTTTGCTGTAGAGTTTGCGTGTGAGCAATGTATTATTGATGGTCCGAAACTCAGTTTTTCGGAACCGGATGAATCATTTTCTTACTCCGTTGTCATGGAAGTTGAAACCGCTGATATTATTATTTTCATTGACGAAAAAAATTTCGGTCAGTGCGAATCATGCGATACCTGTCCGTCCGGCGGAAATCCCATCAATTTCGCAACAGGAAACAAATATGAAACAGAGAACGATCTGACCCTTCCGGGACCCGGGCTGCCGATGCATTTTGTGCGGTATTACAACAGCCGGAACAGTAATGACCGGAATCTCGGATACGGCTGGACAGGTTCTTTTTCGGAATATATCACTTCCGGTACCGGAAAACTCATCCTGCATGAAGCAAGCACCAGAGAAGTTCATTTCATTTATGACGGAATCGGCGGTTATGTTTCCGAAGCAGATACGGTACGGAAAATCGGTATCATATCAGGCGGATATCTTCTTACCGAACCGGACGGAAAAAAGCTGACTTTCGGCAGCGATGGAAAACTCACTCAGATTGCAGACCGGAACGGCAACACGCAGACTGTCGGATATGTCGGCGGAAAACCGGGTTCTGTCCGGGATAACTTCGGCAGACAGATCGGATTCTTATATGACAGTAACGGCAGACTGGGTACACTGACCACGCCTGTCGGAAATTTCACCTACACTTATGATGCGGTCGGCAATCTCACGCAGGTTACGAAGCCCGATGCGACAGCGCGTCAGTATAAATACAAAGACCCGGACAATCCTCACAATCTGACCGGAATCATCAATGAAAACAACGTGCTTTATGCCATATTCGCGTATGATGCTCAGGGCAGAGCCGTGTCTTCCGAATATATCGGAGGTCAGAATAAGGTACAGATTGCATATAACGATGATATGACCCGTCAGATTACGGACGCAAGGGGTAATATCACTTCTTTCACATTACAGGCACAGAACGGCATAGGTCGTGTGAGATCATCTTCCGGGTCAGGCTGTTCCGTATGTCCTGCGGCTTCGGGAAAAACCTTTGCTCTGAACAGCAGGCTTCAGCCGGACGGCGTAACAGATGCAGGAGGCAATGTAACTGCCTATACTTATGATAACAGAGGCAATATTCTTACCGTGAAGGAAGCCGTAGGCACGGCTCAGGAAAGAGTCATTGGCTATACTTGGGATACGACAAGTTATCCGAACTATGTACTGTCATCTGTCAGGGAAAAAAGTGCGGCAAATCCCGCAGGAGAAAAGGTTACTTCCTTTACTTATGACAGCAGCGGAAACCTGAGACAGATGATTGAAAGCGGTTTTTCAGGGACAACTCCCATCAGCCGTACAACCGCATTCACCTATAACAGTTTCGGGCAGATAACCGGCATTGACGGTCCCCTGACAGATGTGTCGGATACCGTAACGATTGAATATTATCCGAATGAAGCGTCTCAGGGTCAGAAGCGGGGAATGCTGAAAAAAATCACAGACCCGGTGGGAAATGAGACTGTTTTCAGTCAGTACAATGCTTTCGGAAAGCCGGGTCAGATCACAGACGCAAAAGGCGTTCTGACAACCGTCGGTTATGATACGATGGGACGGATGACTTCGGTAAGCAAAGCCGGTTATACAACGAACTTTTATTACGACAACACCGGAAAGCTGAAAACCGTAATCCTTCCCGGAAACAGAAACATCGGTTACACTTATACGGATTCGGGCTTGCTGAAACAGATTACGGACAATGCGGGCAATTATATCGCCTATTCCTATGATCCGGGCGGAAATAAGACCGGTGAGGAAGTTCATGATTCCGGCGGCGCATTGAATAAATATGTGAATTTTCAGTATGATGATTACAACCGGTTATCGAAGCTGCTTTATCCGGGCGAAGTTTATGAGCAGTGCGGATATGACGGCAACAGCAATCTGACACAGCATACGGATGCCCGTTTCAAAAGTACAGGCTACGGATATGACGCTCTGAAGCGGCTGATCAGCACAACACAGCCCGGCAATATCGTAACCGGCTTCGGCTATGACAGTCAGGACAATCTGACCGGCGTAACCGATGCAAGAAACAATGCGACCGCTTATGTTTATGATGATTTCGGCAGAGCAGCGTCCGTCACTTCGCCGGATTCGGGTCTTACAAATTACGCCGATGATGCTGCCGGAAATATGATTTCCAGGACAGACTGCAACGGAATCACGGTGAATTATCAGTATGATGCTGCAAACCGGCTGACAGCGATTGTTTATCCTGATTCATCCCTGAATGTGAGTTTCGGATATGACGGCGGAACTTACGGCAAAGGACATCTCACCTCCGTATCCGATGTTTCGGGACAGACAGCTTATACCTATAATCCGGCAGGACAGATAACTTCCGAAACCCGGATAATGAACGGGCATAATTACGTTACGCACTACGGTTATGATCCCGTGAGCGGCGATCTGAGCAGCATGACATATCCGGGCGGTACGGTGCTGACATATCAGCGGGATAACAACGGACAGATTTCGGGGATTCTTGCGGACGGTCAGCCGGTTGTGAGTTCCGTGAGTTATATGCCCTTCGGTCCCGCAAAAGATAAGACATTCGGCAGCGGATTCATAACTGTTTCAAAAACTTACGATAACCGCTATCGGTTGAGCCGGATACAGGCAGGTAGAGCAGCGGATTATCAGTACGGTTATGACGCTGCGGGGAATATCACCTCTTTCACGGGTTTTCAGATTCCGGATTACGAAGTCGGAAACACTCAGTACGCCTATATTGCGAACCGTCTTGTCAGCACTGCCGGGCGTTCCTACGTTTACGACTCTGACGGGAATATTCTTTCTGACGGAATCAGGAATTTTACCTACAATCAGGATAACCGGCTGATACGGGTCAGTCTCAAGGATGTTGTTATCGGTGAATATTTCTACGATGCTTTCGGAAGAAGGGTGAAGAAGACTGCACTGGGGAAAACGACATTGTTTGTTTATGATCTTGCCGGAAATCTGATTGCCGAGACCGATGAAAACGGAAATCCGCAGAGGGATTACATTTATCTGAACGGCGAGCCGGTTGCGTTGAAGTTGTATGGTGATAAAGCCGGGATGTATTATTTCATTAACGATCATCTCGGAACGCCGCAGAAAATAGTCAGTTCTTCTGGACAGGTTGTATGGGCTGCTGCTTATCTGCCCTTCGGTAAGGCGCGGATAAAGCCGGAAACGATTACAAATAATTTAAGATTTCCGGGACAGTACTTTGATGCAGAAAGCGGGCTTCATTATAACTGGAATCGCTATTATGACCCGGAAAGAGGAAGATATATTACGCCTGACCCCATCGGATTAGCAGGTGGGGTGAACCTGTATGCTTATGTGAACGGGAATCCGATTAACTTCAAAGATGTATTCGGATTAGACTGGTTTGATGTGCAGATGATTATTAACGATATCGGGCAAAGGTATAACATGACGATACCTGATAGTGTTAAATATACAAATGAAGTTAATCCTCAAAAGAGTGATGCCAAAGCTGACCGTTGGAATAACAGTATATTGTTACATCCGAGCGAATTTGACAGGGTTTTGGATAAAGCCTCTTTTGACGAACTGTACAGGACTATTTATCATGAAATGAAACATCTTAACGGACCGGAGGTTTCGGAAAGTATTGATACATGGTACAAAATATTTACCGGTAAAATTACACAATATCACAAAGATATTTATAAGGAAGAAAAACTCATACCGATTCCCAAAGGATTGTATGAAAGCCGGAAAGACAGGTGTAGCCGATGAGCGGGATACAACCAGATAAAACCGGAAGGTACGCCGTCCCGATCTTTATTATGGTATTACTGTTTTTTTGTGTATTCTTCTTCATACCGAAATGGTTGGGCAGCATATGTACAAAGATAGATCGGGCATATGTTGAAATTGAACTTATTAAAGAAGCTCTGGAAATGTTTTACAAAGACAACGGAAGATATCCGAGTACTGACGAAGGCTTGGAGTTATTGATAAATAAAAAAAATCGGTACAGATCGCCGTATCTTGACGTTGTGAAAAAAGATCCGTGGGGAAATGCCTATCATTACTGCTCTCCCGGAATCAGGAATAAGGCACCCTATGATTTGTGGAGCTACGGAGCTGATAATTCTCCGGGCGGACAAGGAGATAATGCTGATATTACAAATTGGGAAAGGAAACATTAGTGATTTGCATTCGGAAAAGCACAGGTTAAGCCTGAAATCATTACCAATAATCTGAGATTTCCCGGACAATATTTTGATGCTGAAAGCGGGCTGCATTACAACTGGAACAGGTATTACGATCCTGATCTTGGCAGGTATATCACGGCGGATCCGATTGGATTGAGCGGGGGAATCAATCTGTATGCGTATGTCCAAAATGATCCGATTAATTACATTGATCCAGAAGGAAAAAATCCTCTGGTCGGGGCGGTTATTATAGCCGTGTATTATGTACTGACAAATCCCGATGCCGGAAATACACCTGTTGCCGCCAATGATCCGACCGATGCATCTTACGGTGCTGCAAAAATTGTCGGTGAGGGAGCCGCCGATATTGTCGGAGCAGCGGCTCTTTCAAAGATCAAGGCGTTATTAAAAGTATTAAAAGCAGCAAAAAATCGGAAACTGTGCGAAGCAGACCCCGGAAAGTTGAGATTACCGCCGGCCCGGGACGGTGCTGATCCGTTCAAACTTGCCGATCAGATGAAAAAGTACGGAGATTCGACAGAGGGAATGACGCCTATACAGGTTACAAGAGGAGCTGACGGAGAACTGATGATAAATAACGGGGTTACCCGAGCAACGAGGATTGACACTTATAATCAGATAAACAATACCCGGCAGACTGTTCCTGTAGAGATCATTGAAATAACAAAAGATGCTTTCAGTAAATTACCTACGATAAGGAATCCTTGAAATGGAACCGGACAGAGAAAAGGTGCTTAAACTGTTTGCTCAGTTAAGCGAGATTTACCCCGAAATGCGTTTCGGTCAGTTGGTTACCAATGTTTCGCAATGGGCAAAAGGTCCGATAATAAGTGCGACATGGGATGTTACTGATGAGGAACTGATTCGGGCTGCTGAGAAAAATATCAGACGGTATCAACAAAAAGGATGATTGATCCGGCAACCGGATTTTCGGCAGCATGTTTTGAAGATAACCCTGTTTAACTATGATTTTGCGGGCAATCTCATTGCCGTGACCGATGAAAACTGCGTACCGCTCAGAGATTACATTTATTTCAACGGAGAGCCGGCAGAGGGCTATCGCATGAAATTTTACTTGCGTCATGTCGTCCTTGAAAATAAAGAACCGGGCGCAAACGAAAGAGGGCTATTTATATTTTTATAAAATCTGAACAATCTGATTTTAAAGAATAATTTTTTTCATGCGATAGCCATGCGTAATAACCGGTCAGGAACTGAGTCTGAAAATTTTCACCGTGTTCTGACAATTTCCTAACCATCAGTTGCAGCCGATTAGCACGGCTGAACATGGTGTTAGGTTTTAATAGAATCCAAGGATCCCAAAAAATATGAATACAATATTCAATATTGCTTCAAATATTGCAACTCCTTTAGCATTGGGGGGATTTTTCGCGGCCATATTTTTCTTTCTGATAAAACAGATTATCGAAAAAAATATTTTCCCAACGCTTACCAAAGCCCTTTCTTCAGATATTATTAAACTCATTATCCATTATGTATTTTTTCTTTCTCTTATTGCTATGATATTAGGTTTTATAGGTTATATTATACCTATTTACTTGGTGAATGCTGAAAAGTCGGAAGCCGATTGTAAGAAAAAGTTATACAAATTGGGCAGTGGTCCGGCTTGCGGGGTGGCGAGTTATATTAGCAAAGCTTCGGAACACTGCGGAGTTGTAGAATATAAATCAGGAAGTGGAGAAGTTTGTGGTGTTGCCCAATATAAGGAATGTGAGACAGGTGGTTGTGGCTGGACTAAACTTGGTGGTGTGCTGGATATAGGAAAGGTGAAGGCTAACACCTGCCGACATCCTAACTGCGGTGTTGAAAGCTATAAAACCTGTAAAGATGAAGTATTTGGTGTAGCTTATTTTAAAACATGCGAACATGAAGCACATGGAGTTAAAGAATATAAATCATGTCGCAGTCCAGATTTCGGCTTTGAAAAATGTGAAGACCCAAAGCTATGGGAATTCTGGAAATAAAGCATAGTCTGATAAACACCTAACCATCAGTTGCAGCCGATTGACACGGCTGAACATTGTGTTATGACTGAGTTACAGCATGGCAACCAAATCAATTTTATGATCTGAATCAGGGAGAGACAACTCATGGAAAGAAGGTATTCTTCGGTTCTTTCGGCAATCAGCGTATTTGTTTTGTTGACGTTATCTGTCATCGGATGCGGTGGCGGTGGTGATGATTCAAAAAGCACAACACCTGCAAGTTCACAGCCTGCAACGACAACTACTCCACCTATAGAAGCCGCCAATCTTCATTCTACAGGAGAGGAATATTTTGTTCCCACACTTGATCCTTATGCTGATTTACGTCTTGACAATGCCGGAGATCAAAATATTCCGGCAAGGATGGATTATTCTGCTCAGATGCCTCAAATCGGCGATCAGGGAGGAACGGGATCATGCACGTCATGGGCTAACGGTTATTACTTGAAATCCTATCAGGAAGCCAAAGAAGAAGGCTGGGATAAAAACCAGAATCTTTTCAGCCCGATGTATCTTTATGTCATGCAATGCCAGTATGCGGCCCAGGCTGGCAACCCCAATCTTTCTCAGAGTTCACCCACATCCCATAAGATACTTAAAGAAAAAGGATGTGCAAAATTTTCAACAGTACCATATAAGGATTTTAATGGACGCAAAGATGACTATGCAAAGTTTCAGTTATCCCAGTCTGCACATGATGAGGCTTTCCGATATCGAATCGGTGACACAAAAGAATTGCGTAATTTGGGTGAAATAAAAGATGAATTAATGACAACGCCTGTGGTTTTGTCAATTCATTGGTATTCAAAGGACAACTTGGGGGAATGGAATCCTTCCCCGGAAAACAATTATCTTAAATTTGACTCCTCTCATGATGGGGGGCATGCGATTCTATGTGTCGGTTATGATGACACGAAATTCGGTGTCGGCGCATTAAAATTTATCAACAGTTGGGGTCCTACATGGGCGGAAAACGGTTATTCATGGATAAAATATTCTGATGTTGATATTAAAAATGGCAATCGTATAGTGAGAGCTGCGTGGAGGGTTGATGACAGTCCTAATCCCAAATCGGCACAGAATAAAAAACCGGATACGCCAACAGGGTTACAGGCATCTGACGATAGACCTTATGTGGATATTCGATGGAATAAGGTTCAAGCAGCCCTGTCTTACAAAGTTTTCCGACGAGAAGTTAATAATCCGCAAAACGGGGGAGTGATTGTACAGACGCAGGTTATTAATTTTCGTGATGAATCAGCGAACCCGGGAGTTGATTATTTTTATTATGTCAATGCAGTAAACGATGCCGGTGAATCAGATTATTCCGGTGAAGCTATAGGGAAATCATCGAAAAAGTCAGCTAAGGAATTGCTGAAGCCTGCATTAAAATGGACGGGCAATGACAACCTGAAGTCAAACTTTGAGATATCGAATATTGACCCGTCAGCAACGAGTATGCAAGTGTTTGTTACGATTGGTAGCACAGGACAGTGGGATTCATTAGGGTCGTTTAAGATAATGAAAAGTTTTCCCATCCCATGGGATGAAAAATCAAAATATATCGGTCAGCAGCCATGGGTAGCAATCATGGTTTCTGACGGAATAAACTACTCTGTTTCATCAGATGCGGTTCAGGTAGAAACACCCGTTCCCAGCAATTTAACAGTCGCCAAAATCACAACATTCAATGCGGTACCGGGCAGTGACAGAATTAACCTGTCATGGACAACCGATGCAGGAAGGGTGGACTCTTTTGAAATATGGCGATATAAATATACAGGAAGTTCCTCTGAATGGATTTCGCTCGGCACCGGAATGGGCGATTCTTATTATGACAGTGATGCGTTGCCGGGCATTCTTTACTATTATGCTATTCAGGCACAATATCAGGGAATCAGGGGGGAAATTAAAGTTCTGACTAACTGGGTTTATATTGTGGCAGGGGCAAATTTCTATCTCGCTTCGATTAATTATCTTCCCGGACAGATGGTGAAAAATTCCGTAGGGTTAGAATTACAAGTGTTCAACACCGGAAGTAAAGAGATTCCGGATTATGAATTCAGTGTATGGGTCTATGATTGGAAGACCGGTCAATATGACGAAATTCTTAAGCCTTATCTTGCGTCAAAACTTGAGATCAGTAATCCTCTTCCGTTGAAGCCCGGAGACTCTCAGACGCTGATATTCTCTTTGGATATTGCGAAGTATGCGAACGGTGATCCCTATTCTTGGGGTATCTACATTGATCCGAATAATAAGTTACCGGAAGCATTTGAAAACGATAACTCCATATGGGGTGATTCTGTATGGTGGGCAAATCCTGGTACGCTTTCTGCTGTAACCAGAGAGAAAAAATCAGGAAGCGGTGATACTGATGAGCCGCTTATTAGGGGAAGAATTATACCCGGTCCCGTACAGTTCAAAAAACCCGAACCTGCTATGAAGTATTAGAGGATGTATGTTTCCGAACAAACGATCATTCTTTATGATAATCCGGGTCGGTATATTGCTGGTATTCGGGATATGCCAGCCCGGACAGATATTCGGGGAATCTGCAATAACTCCGGCGGCTCAAATCTTGAATCAACTCCTGTCGCCGAATGAGGCGGAACGCTTCAAGGTTATTGAAGAAGCCAAAAAGCGGCATAAGGAAATCTCTTTTGAAAATATCAGAACGGCTTTGAAATCATCGACTCAGAAAAATGTGAGTACGCTGATTTTTGTTCTGATCGAAACCGGCAGAGACGATATTTACCGGCTGAATCTGTCAGAACGTCAGACTATAGAAAAAGCCGAAGGCAGTTTTCCGAATATTGCCTATTACTATGCAAGAGTCAATCCCGAAAAGGGAATTGAGGAACTCTTCCGATTGTACGATCAGTATTCGGAACAGATGATGTTTGTCTGCAAAGCAATCGGAGAAGTCGGAACGCCGAAAGCCAATAATTTCTTGCTGAATCAGGCAATCAGTCTGAAAAAATCAGGTAAAAGCATCTATTCCCAGCTTGCCGGGCTGAGTATCACGAGGCAGACAATAAAAGCGGAGCAGATCGGCTGGTTTCTGGAACAGAAACTTGACCGGGAAGAAATCATCAAACTGGCAAGACTGAAGACGGACTTTGACTGGAAACAGATAGTTTCGTTTTATCATGCCGGTAAAAAGAAGCGTTTTTTTGCGACAGAATATATCTTGGGCGAGCCTGACAGATATTTTGAGGCATTGCGGGATATTGTTGACTATGAACTGAAACAGGGAAATAGGGATTCAGTGTTACAGATCATGATGTCAGACAGCATACGCAATTGTCCGTCTGAACGGGTCAGAGAATATCGGAAATCGGTGTTACCGAAGTCATAACCATCAGTTGCAGCCGATTGACACGGCTGAACATTGTGTTAGGCTTTCAAAGGTGGTATGTAACTTTTGCAATTATTACAGATATTTACTCTTGACTTTTTCGCGAAAATATGGTATTACTTAAGTCAGGTTTACATCTCACAACCTTTACCGAAGTCCTAACCATCAGTTGCAGCCGATTGAACGGCTGAACTTTGTATTATGAGTAAGCAAACATGATGATTTTAACATAAGGAATTATTTTGCTATGATCCAAAGACTGTATGTACACAACTTCAGATGTCTGGAAAACTTTGAACTGGACATAAAGGATTTGCCCTCTGCTCTTTTGATTGGGAAAAACGGCTCAGGTAAATCAACTGTCGGGAAGGCATTAGAATTACTTCAGAGCATCA
>Ga0316611_1000593_pt1 | contig 12040 bp, 10 predicted proteins | sample MIS2016202_MG_FD_207675 | JGI IMG/M metagenome (GOLD analysis project Ga0316611, IMG submission 207675) | Microbial mat bacterial communities from Middle Island sinkhole, Lake Huron, Michigan, United States - MIS.2016.202 | ecosystem: Environmental > Aquatic > Freshwater > Lake > Sediment... | reverse complement strand
AACCTGGTATGTATACTTTTTGCAACAGCACCATTTTCTATATCTTCTTCGATTATTTGTTCAATAAAATGTAACGACTTTTCGTTTTTTGAATCGGCAATTTCTTGTGTATCCACTTTTTTTTATTAAAAATTTTATTAACGGTTGCAAAATTAAGTAAAATATCCAATTTTCGCATTAAAAATAGTACAGATTATTTAATTGAAAAAAAAAAATGGGAATCATACAAATAGCAGGCATGGAATTTTATGCATTTCACGGGTGTTTTGCCGAAGAAAAGATAACCGGAAATACTTTTATAGTTAATTTATGGATTGAAACTGACTTAACAAAAGCTTCGGAAACCGATGCAATTTCAGATACTGTAAATTATCAAACAGCTTATGAATTGGTAAAGCAACAAATGGCAGTACCGTCAAACTTGCTCGAAAATGTTGCACAGCGCATCATAAATGCCTTGTATTTGCAGTTTACAACTATAACAAAACTTACGGTTCAGGTAGAAAAACTGAATCCCCCTATGGGAGGGAAAATTGATAATGTGAATGTTACAATTATTAAGTAAAATTATTCTATTTTATTTTCAATCATAAATATAATTGTTATATTTGCATCTCAAAATTTGGTCGCGTAGCCGAGTGGTTAGGCACCGGTCTGCAAAACCGTCTACAGCGGTTCGAATCCGCTCGCGACCTCTTCTATTTTGATCAGTTTTTTTATTATTTCCAAAAAATATATAATTTAGCTTCGCAGTTTCTGCCTAATTGGTATTTTACTGCTATATACAGTAATTTATTAAATGTAAGCAAATTATGAATATTATTGGAGTTATTCCCGCCCGTATGGCAGCCAAGCGTTTACCTAATAAACCTATGGAACTAATTCATGGAATTCCTATGATAGGCCATGTATATCAACGAAGTAAGTTGTGTCAGGATTTTTCTGAAGTATATGTGGCTACCTGCGATTCCGAAATAATGGATTACATAAACAAAATTGGTGGTAAAACAATTTTAACGGCCGAAAGCCATGTAGGTGCTATCGACAGGGTAGCTGAAGCCGTAGATTTAATTGAAAAACAAGATGATATCATATACGACACTGTTGCCTTAATTCAAGGTGATGAACCAATGGTTACTCCGAATATGATTGCATGTGCCATAAGTCCGTTAATGATGGAGCCAGATATTCAAATAACCAGTTTAATGTCTGAAATAACATCGGATGATATATTTGAGGATCAGAATGAAGTAAAAGTGGTGGTTGATATTAACAATTATGCCATGTATTTTTCCCGTGAACCCATACCCTCCAAACGCAAAGGAGCTATAGGATATCCAAGGCTTAAACTTGTAGGAATTACTGTTTTCCGACGCGATTTTTTAACTGAATTCAATACCATGTTTCAAACCCCATTGGAAGTAGTAGAATCGATTGATTTAATCCGCATTATTGAAAATGGCATGAAAATAAAAATGGTTATGACCGAGCAAGTTACCTACTCAGTGGATACCTCACAGGAACTGGAAAAAATTAAGGAATTAATGAATGATGATTACTTAATTCATAAATATCAGGATATTTGTAAATTATAAACTAATTATGTTGAACAGAAAAGTAAGAGTGCGATTTGCACCTAGTCCTACCGGCCCTTTGCATATAGGTGGGGTCAGAACTGCATTATTTAATTATTTATTTGCCAAAAAACATCAGGGCGATTTTATTTTACGCATTGAAGATACCGACCAAACGCGCTTTGTTGCCGGTGCTGAAAAATATATTATTGATTCGTTAGCATGGGCCGGATTAAAATTTGATGAAAGTGTGACCGTAGGCGGCAACTTTGGCCCATATCGGCAATCGGACAGAAAAGATTTGTATAGCACCTATATTAAAAAACTTATCGACAACGGAAGTGCTTACTATGCTTTTGATACGATTGAAGAACTGGAACAAATGCGACAAAAACTGGAGCAGGAAAAAGCACCCGTACAACACTACGGACCTGTTACACGCATAAATATGAAAAATTCCTTAACACTATCGGAGGCAGAAACCCGTAACATACTTAACAGCCATGCACCTTATGTTATCCGCTTTAAAATGCCCGAATCGGAAGAAATTGTAATGCGCGATATAATCCGGGGCGAGGTAAGGGTAAACAGTGCTACACTGGATGATAAAGTGCTTTTTAAATCGGATGGAATGCCTACCTACCATTTGGCTAATATTGTGGATGACTATTTAATGCAAATATCCCATGTAATCAGAGGTGAAGAATGGTTACCATCGTTACCTTTGCATGTAATGCTTTATAAAAGTTTCGGTTGGGAAAATGAAATGCCACAATTTGCGCATTTGCCACTTATTTTAAAACCCGATGGAAAAGGAAAACTAAGCAAACGCGATGGCGATCGACTGGGTTTTCCAGTTTTTCCAATGGATTGGATTGATGACCAAACCGGGGAAAAATCATCGGGTTACAGGCAATGGGGATATTTACCCGAAGCCTTTGTTAATATGCTTGCCTTATTAGGATGGAATCCGGGTACCGAACGCGAAATTTACGCGCTATCCGAATTAGCCGAACTTTTTTCGTTGGAAAAAGTAGGCAAATCGGGCTCTAAATTTGATCCTGAAAAAGCGAAATGGTTTAATCAGCAATATATTAAAAACTTACCCGATACGCTACTGGCAAATGTTCTGGAAAAACAACTATCCGACCAAAATATCGATCATAAAGGCTTAGATACCATTAAAATATGCAGCCTTATTAAAGACCGTTGTGTTTTACTGCCTGATTTACTTACTAATTCGGAATTCTTTTTTGTGGCTCCCAAAACGTATAACGACAAAGTAGTTAAAAAATTCTGGAATAACGAAACAAGAAATTATTTGACTAAAGTTGCTGAGATATTGCAAAATATTCAGGATTTTTCGTCAGAAAATACCGAATTGGCAGTTAAACAATGGATTGAACAGGAGCAAATTGCCATGGGTAAAGTTATGAATACTTTGAGGCTGGCTTTGGTTGGCGATAGTAAAGGTCCTCATTTATTCGATATTGTTTCGATAACTGGACGAAATGAATGTATTTATCGTATTGAAAATACAATAAATACTTTAACTTTGTAACAAAATAAGTTTATTTATTTTAGGTTTCGGTTATATAATTTTATATATTCCCGAAACCTTTGTTATTTCAAAAAAGTAAAAAAAAATTATAGTTAACCTTTAACTTCAATAAATAATTTACTAACAACAACAAAAACTAATCTAAATTTCGTAAATCCAAAATTGTATCCTCAAACTTATCCGTATTAAAAATTATATTAATAAGCTTATTAGCAACATCTTGTGTCTCCAATAATTGATTATTTGTCTTCAAACTGATAAACTCATTAACCCTGGAAAATTGCTCTGTTGAAACTTCTCGTATTAAATTCTGCATAGGCGTGTCAACAATGCCGGGTGCGATGGAAAAAGCCCGGACATTGCTTTGGTTATGTAATTTTATCTCTTTGTTTATCACATTGGTTAGCATGTCCAAACCGGCTTTGGAAGCGCAATAAGTTGCCCAACTATCGATAGGATGCCGGCCAGCTCCGGAACTAATATTTATTATCAGTTTTTTACAAGTATAAGCATTAAACTGATTTAAATAAATAGAAGAAAGTAGGGTAGGAGCTACTAAATTTACCTGATAAACCTCATTTACCTTTCGTAAGTCGGATAAACTTTGCATAAGATTTATTTCGCCCAATACACCGGCATTATTTATAAGTACCAGCAGTTCCGGATTCGATTCGGGTTCAGGAAACCTAAAACGATATAATAGTTCCGTATTGGTTAAATCGAAAGGAATAAAGCGAAAATTTGCATGCGCAATAGTATTGGACCGTGAAAAACCGGTTACCTTATTGCTCTCATTAATAAGTAATTGATTTGCCAATCCTAAGCCAATTCCGGAACTGGTTCCGGTTATATAAAACTGATTCATATTTAAAATATTTTTTTGTGTTTATAAATCCTGATATTACATAAAATTGTTGTACCTTACATACTATTAACTGAAAATTAATCCATCTTTAAACAATAAATTTTGTAAATGTATGATAATCTGCAATTCACAAATTAAACATGTTACGGTTTATTCCGATAAGGCAGCAGTTATCCGAATCGGAACTGTAAAAGTAAACAAAGGAATTAATTTAATCGTTTTTAAAAACTTACCTAAACTACTTATCGATAATAGTATTTCAATTAGCGGAACCGGAACTGCGGTACTAAATGATATTAAAATTGTTCAGATAAAAGATATAATTACGGATAATAAGGAAATTGAACAATTAAAAGCCGGTAAAAGCGAACTCGAAAAAAAATTGACTGCAATAAACGATCAAATTGCCGAGCATGCACATACCAGAAACCTGATACAATCTATAGCCAATAAATTAACATCGCCTGCTGAAAATACAGAAGCATCGGTATTTAACATTGAAAAATGGAAACATTTAATTTCATTTTTTAAAGAAGAAAACGAATTAAATAACAACAATTTACGTACTTTGGAAATACAACATAAAACAATTTCCGACGATTTGGAAAATGTTAATTTTAAACTTAAAAACAACAGCACAAATAATTTTATAACATATAAACAGGCCGAAATTGTATTGAGAAGTGAAACGGATACCGAATTGGAATTATTATTAACCTACATGGTTCCGGGTGCTACATGGATACCATCGTACTTTTTAAAAATTTTTCAGAATACAGAAAAACTTATTTGTGAGTATAATGCTGAAATTAAACAATTTACCGGCGAAGAATGGAATAATGTAAGCTTAACACTTTCAACTGCCAAAACCAATATTGGCGGACAAATACCGGAATTGTTACCTTGGCGCATTAAAGTTGCCGAAAATTATGATTCCGATGAAAATATTGATGTTGAACGCTTTGATAAAAAACGAAAGAAAGCTACTCCGGTGCTGTCCTCCAAAGTGAGTCCACTTTACGAACGTGAAGAAGAAATAAATATACCAGTTACTCCGGAAGTAACTGTAAGTGAAGGTTTAGCTGCATTTTCTTTTTTAATTGATAAAACCACAACAATTCCTTCCGATAATACATTACATAAAACAACGGTATTAATTTCGGAACTTCCAGCCACTTTTAGCCACATTGCGGCACCACAGGTTTCCGAATTTGTTTATTTATGGGCAGAAGTTACAAATACTTCAAAATTTCCACTTTTAAAAGGAGAAACCCATATATTTATGGACAACAATTTTATATCGAAAAGTAAAATTGATTTGGTTACGCCCGGTAAAAAATTCAATTTATCGCTAGGTGTTGATGAAAGTATTCAGGCCAAATACGAACTTATTAATAAATTGGAAAAAAATGAAGGCATATTTTCGAAAAAACGCAAAATTAATTTTGAATACAAGTTGTCGGTAGCAAACAATAAAAGCAAAAATATTAAAATTTTAGTTAAAGTAAACACCCCTTTATCAATGCACAACGATATTGTGGTGGAATTAATGGAGCCTAAAATAAAAGAAAATTCCGAATTATTATCGATAAATGAATTGCGTATTATAAACTGGAATAATCTTGTAAAACCGACTACAAATAACCCCGAAATAATGGTAGTAAAATTTGGGATTGAATTCCCCAGGGAAATGAATATTGAAGGATTACTTGATTGAAACAGTTTTTACAGGTAACTATTTAGCTGAAATTAAGGCAATTTTTGGTATTAAAAACCTATAAAAAAAATGATTACCTGCAGTCAGAATATATCCTGTTAAAATAAGTAAAATATAAAGTATAAGTTTTAGAATAATTACGGCTACTGAAGTTGTTTTAATATGCATTTGGTTATGGATTAAAATACGCTTGCCCCCATTTTGTGGTTCAATCCAATTTCCGGTACTATTTATTCCGGTAACTATTACAACTTTAGCATTATTCTTCAAATAACTACGCAAAAGCCGAAAACCAATTTTTCCTTTCCATTCGGCTTTTTCTATTTCGAAATTATGATTAAAATAACTGATTTTGTAATAATCGGCACTATCTTTATAATGTAACTGAATTAGATTTTCGTCGATATAATTATTTTCATCTAACATATAATCCGATAAATCAAAATTACGACTATAAGCGCCATCCTTAATTGACACAAAACGTGACTCCTTATGCCAATCAACCAATACCTGTTCATTTTTTGTTTCCGAATCATTTAAAAATAATTGCACATCGGCCTTTATTACCTCGGTACCGGTATCGGGCATTTTAAAATTATCAATTGCTTCTATAGTAGCCACAATTCCAATATTATTTTGATTTTTAAGGTTATCCGATTCGCTCAATTGAACCAACCTTATTCCTGAATTTTTATCGTATGAACCAATAATATAATTCATGGATAGGATACCCGCCAAACCTGCAATTACGAGCAGCAATCCGGAAATTTTTACTATGTTCTTTTTAGTAAACATTTACAATAATGTTAATAATTGCGCCTTTAAACAGCAAGTTTATGTTCTTCCAGTCGTTCCACTTTTCGGGTAACATAAACTACACCGTAATTAGCAGCTTGCGAACGTTTAACAGCCGATTCGTAATGATCGAAAGAGGCTTCAATTTCGTTCCAGAGTTTTGTAATAAGTTCATCGGCTTCCGGACGTAATTCGGCCACTTTTTTGTTAGCACGTATACTTATTGATTTTAGCATTTTTTGGTACTGATATTTTTCCAAAAAAGCATCGTAATGCACTTTAACCAAGGCAATCCGTGGATTTGTCATTGGAGTTTCCCCCACTTTTACCCGTGCCGATTCGCCCGCAATTATATTCTGACCCCATTCAATAACAGCACTTTCCGAAGCTAATGGCGGCAGTTTGGAGTTTGTAACATCCAACATATAAAAACGTCTGGATTCGGGTTTAATTTCGCCGCGTACAATGGCAAAATTAAATACCTGTATAAAATGCGATATGTAAATACGGGCTTTATTTAGTGATTCGATATAATTGCTGTTTTTTTGAACCTGCTTTTCGGTGGATTCTTTTTGTAACAAAATAGCATGCTCAAAAATGGGTAAAAATGATTTTAATTTACTATATAAGCGACTTGAATATGCTAAACTACTTGGAGTCAGCTTTTCGCCCAACTCTATTGCTCTTCTCATGGCCCGTATACGAGCTTTATCGGTATTTGGCAAACGTCGGTATGGCATAATATTTTGTTTTAGTTTTATCATACCTAAGCAAATTTTATTCCACTTGTAGCACTATTCGCATATTTATTTTTTATCGGGTAAATGATTTGTAACCTAATGTATATAATACCTAAATTGTTAAAAATTAATAAAGAACATCACCTCATTTATTTGCATTATTTTATATTTATTTTTATTTTTATCGGAAAATTTAATTTAATTAAATTACCTATCGTTATTCAAATACAGGCTATCAATACTTACTTTAAAATTTGTTAATTATGTTTAATAAAGAAGTTTACCTTAATCGCAGAAATAAATTAAAAAATCAATTATCCGGCGGTGTTCTATTGTTTTTAGGCAATTCCGATGTTCCTTTTAATTATCCTGCAAATACGTTTCATTTCAGACAAGATAGTACATTTTTATATTTGTTCGGATTGGATTTACCCGGATTTGCCGGCATTATTGATTTAGATTCGGGCGAAGACATCCTGTTTGGTAACGATATTGATATGGACGATATTATTTGGATGGGTTTTCAACCATCGGTTAAAGATTTTGCTGCTAAAACAGGTATAGTAATTACGCATGCCTATGATAAACTGGCCGATTATTTAATTATGGTTCAACAGCAAAACCGTAGAATCCACTATGTAAATCCTTATAGGAGCGAAATTAAAATACAACTCGAAAAACTAATTAATGTTCCTGTTAGCCAACAAAAAGAAAATCAATCGGAGGCTCTTATTAAAGCTTTAGTTAGTTTACGCGAAATTAAAGAACATATTGAAATTGAAGAAATTGAATCGGCATTAGGTACTGCTTTTTTAATGCACACCACTGCCATGCGTATGGCCAATTCGGGGGTTCCGGAACAAGAAATTGCCGGCTATATCGAGGGGATAGCATTAGCAAACGGGGGGCCGGTAAGCTTTCCTGTAATTTTGAGTATGGATGGTCAAATACTTCATAATCATAATCATAATGCAATTTTGGCAAATGGCCGATTGTTGGTGGTTGATGCCGGTTGCGAAACCAAAAGACATTATGCTTCCGATATTACCCGAACCACTCCGGTGGACAGAAAATTTTCGCAACAACAACGTGAAATTTATCAGGCCGTACTGGACGCGAATTTAAAAGCTATTGAAATGTGTAAACCGGATATTGCCTACAAACAAATTCATTTGGCTGCTGCTCATTCCATAGCACAATCGCTCAAAGATATCGGTTTAATGAAAGGAAATATTGAAGATGCTGTTAACCAAGGTGCTCATGCACTATTTTTTCCGCACGGGCTGGGACATCCTATGGGTTTGGATGTTCATGATATGGAAAACTATGGCGAAAACTTTGTAGGTTACAACAATACTATTGAACGTAGCCAGCAATTTGGCCTTGCATTTTTACGATTTGGAAAACCGCTTAAAAAAGGAATGGTAATGACTATTGAACCAGGTTGTTACTTTATCCCAGCCTTAATTGATCAATGGAAATCAGAAAATAAATTTTCCGAATACATTAATTATCCTTTGGTAGAAACTTATAAAAACTTTGGGGGTATCCGAATTGAAGATGATGTTGTTATTACCGATGGCGGTTGTCGTGTTTTGGGAATACCAATTCCTAAAGAAATTTTGGAAATAGAAAATATTTTAGCTTAACCAAATTTAAATAAGAATATAAAATCAGGTATTTTTATGTAAATACCTGATTTTAAATTTATTTTACTTCGTACGTAGTTACATAATTTTTTTGCTTTTCTCTAATTGTACCTTTAAAATCGGTTCGCTTACCATTATCGATAATGGTAATATTAAACGAAACCGGATCGGGTTTTGATTCATCTTGCTTTATACAGTGCTCAACCTTAATAATATACTTTCCTTTTGAAGGCGATTTCCAATAAGCATTTTCCTGAGCATTACGTGTCCAGGTGGAACGTGGATATCTGTTGGTATTGGCATCCACATCTAAAATTCCCACACCGCCGTTACAACCTTGCGTTAATTCCAGTGCCCAAACAATTTTGCCACAAGGATCGGTTACAAACAAATCCAAATCATCGAAGGTTTTCCATTGCAAATTAATGCGCAAATCGCCACCTTTTCCTTTAAACTCATCATCTACAGGGGGTGGGGGAGGTGCTACCGAATTTAACGGAATATCGCGGCTATTTTGTGGTGATGCCAACACATCTTTAAATATCAAATTTTTAATTTTGGTCGAATTAGTAACAAATTCGGATTTTGAAGCCACTATGGAAATTTTTGAGTCGGCGGTTATTCCGGCTACCGTAAAAACGCCATTAGCATTGCTAAATACAGGTTCGCCAAACATTTTTCCGTTTATAAAAATTTCATTTTTAACTCCTTGTAATGGTTGTCCGGTTTTTCCATGAATATCTCTGAAAGTAACCGATTGCGTAGCTGGGCGCAAATAAAATGTGCGTTCTTCGTTGGTGCCTTTTACAAATTTTTCAACGGTAAAGGTTGCTGAAGTATCGAAATAGTATGATTTTTGAACCAAAATTTCCGCTTTTGCAACTAATAAAACCGAATCGAAACTTCCTGCTCCCACACCATTGGTATTGGTTTTAACTACGATACTTTTTTTACCATTAATGGTAAGCGTTGCTGTAGCACCAGGTATAAACTCCTTGGTTTTTAAATCTTTTACAAAAAAAGTAACCATTCCTTTGCCAGGCGATAATTTTAACAAATTATCGGAACGTTTTGTAATAATATCATTTACTGATTCGGATAAACTATCGGGTAAAAATCCGTATAAGGTAGCCTTTGCCGATAACTGTCCACATACCGGGGCTTTGTCGATGGTTACATTTCCGTTTACATCCGATTTTAGTTTAAATTCGTCGGTAATATTATCAAAATTCGTTTTTACAACTACTTCTGCGTCAGGAAGTGGCTCACCGCTGTCTTTATCGATAACTTGTAAAACCAATGAACATGTTTTAATTGGTAAATTTATAATTTTAATATCTTTATGTTTAAATTTATGAAACAAAACCTCTAAACTATCGGCTTGGTAGCAACTATCCGAAGCTGTAATCCGGGCTTTTGTTAATGGCTTAAACAGATAGGAATAGATGGTATACGAAACGTTCTCGAAACGCGCTATACCTTCATTATCAGATGTGTCTGATAAATTTATTGGGGTTGATCCGGTTAATATTGAATAATCGGTATACGAAAAACCGATTAAAGCGGTACTTATTAATTTATTTCCCGATGTATCTTTAATTTGTATATAAACATCCTTATGTAAACGAATTAGCAGCAACAACGGAAGTAACAATAACAGCAGCCACCACAAAAATACAAGACGGCGTTTTTTTAAACGTATTATATATATGTTCTCCGATTCACGAAATGTGAAGTTTTCATTTGCCTTCATACGTATGGTTTTAAAATATTCGATAAAATTAATGTATTTTTACGAACAAGATAGGCCATTTCTCCTTTTTTTAAGAAGAACATAAAAGAAATGTAAAAGAAATGTAAAAGAAATACTGCCATTCGCCCAAATTTATTTATATTTATTAAATGCTGATTCAAACAAATTATTATTTGCTATAAAATGAGAAAAACCTATAAATTACTTTTAAACCTGTTAAAAGGTGCCGGAATTGTTTTAATATTAATTGTATTATTGCTGTTTATTCCTGCCTGTCCGATAATTACAGCCAAACCCATAAAAAAAACAGCTACTGAACGATTAAATATGTTACCTATAAGCAATTTACCGGTAAAGGAAAATGTAACATTATATTTTAACGAAAACTTGGTACCTTATATTGAGGCGGAAACGGATGAAGATGGCGCATTTATGCTTGGTTTACTTAATGCACATTTTAGGCTGGCACAAATGGAAATATTCCGGATGATTTACCAAGCCAGATTATCGGAAATGGCCGGGCCACTTGCAATTGATATCGATCATGCTTTCAGAACGTTAAATATTGGTAAAGCCATTCCTGAGATTGTTGCCCAACAAGATTCGTTTACAAAACTTTGGGTTGAAAATTATGTAAAAGGAATTAACTATTATATCGATAATTGCGAAGAATGGCCGGTTGAACATAAAGTACTGAATATTGATGTTGAAAAATTTACTGTTGAAGATATTTACGGAATTGGTCGGTTATTATCGGTTGATTTAACCTGGGGTGTGTATGCCCAATTTTTAAACCTGATGCAGTACCCCGATTGGCAAACCATTTGGCAACAATATCTTAGCTTTGGAAATAAAGCCATCCCTTCCTACTACGACAACACATTTGGTGGTTATATGAAACTGATGGAAGAAATTACAAAATCGGGCAGCAACTCCTTGGTTATTAGCAAACAAAAATCAGCAACTGGCGGTGCACTTATGGCTAACGATCCGCATTTGGGAATTTTTACCCCAAATTTTTGGATGTTACTTGGAATAAAAACCAAAAGCTTTCATATGGTTGGATTTCAGATACCCGGTACACCATTTATAGCAGTAGGCAGAAATTTAAATATTGCCTGGGGTGGTACAAACATGCGTAGTATCAGTTCACATGTTATTAAACTGGACAGTCAGATGTTGGAAAACAGCACTTTAAAATACGATACTTTAAAAGTACGCTGGTGGTTATCGAAAAGTATTACCAGCCGATTTTCCGAATATGGTCCGGTTATGAGCGATCTTAAACTTTTTAAAAATGCCAACTTTCCAATGGCGTTGCAATGGCTGGGACATCAACCATCCAATGAGTTACAAAGTTTTTTAAAAGCAAACAAAGCCAGCAAT
>Ga0316611_1000592_pt1 | contig 12060 bp, 15 predicted proteins | sample MIS2016202_MG_FD_207675 | JGI IMG/M metagenome (GOLD analysis project Ga0316611, IMG submission 207675) | Microbial mat bacterial communities from Middle Island sinkhole, Lake Huron, Michigan, United States - MIS.2016.202 | ecosystem: Environmental > Aquatic > Freshwater > Lake > Sediment... | reverse complement strand
AAAAGAGGTATAAAATACCTCTTTTCCCAAAACTCCCAGACTGGGTTTAGAGCGCCGCGAGGGGGGAGATGGCTTCATCAGGATCGATTGATCGCCAGTGGGTCGCGCCGATCTCGCGAAGGTGATCGGCGATCTGCTCCCAATCTGAAATCATTGATTCCCAGAAATTGATCGGCTCCATCGATGCTGAAGCGGATCGAACGATCGCGATCGTGCCGATCGTGGCGATCGCGTAGTTGGCGATCGGGGTGGGGTTAGCCGGTGGTGCCATGTTTCTTTGCTGAGTCGAGTTTTGCCTTGAGTTCTAGGAGTTCGCCGAATTCAGATCGCATAGCATCAAAAGCCAAGTCAGCAATCAACGTCGGGACGGGACGCCCGGTTAACTGCGATTTCAGCTCCAAATATTCCTGGACAGAATCACTAAGTGTCACCTGTGGTCTTGATACGCGCTGTTGCCCCATTGTGTCTCCGGTGCTGACCTATGGATATATAGACCCATTATCGCGCCTAGAAAATACTCAGTAACATCTTGCCTTAATCAAGCTCTAGACATACTTCAGTATATCCCTAGAAGGTACTTAGTGCTATAATGATGCCAGACAAGGAAAAACGAATAAAGGCGCGTGACATCCCCTGCTAGAGATGCAGTATGCGGCGCTCTAGTTCGTTATGCGGAAATTTAGAACAATCGAACCTGACACGCTGCGAACACCCACGGGGTAAGGCTTTCAGGGTAATTCATCGCCCTAAGTGCGAGGGATTCGTTTGCTCAAAATCACGGATTAATCCTTGTAGTCCCTCATTGAGAATCAAAATGAATCGAATCGACATCGACCTTGGTAACGGTCAGCTTAAACACATCTCAAACAACGCAGCGGTGGTAACTCCGGCCTACGTTGCCCCGGTATTTGATCGGGCTAAATTCTCGCAATGCCCCGTCTTTTCCTTGGTGAGTTCCACCAGTGGCACAAACCGAAATGGTGATCAGTGGGTCGTCGGAAGTGACGCTCTCGACTTCGCGCCCCGTGACGCCGTTCGCGTTGGCGCTGTCCCTCAGAGTAAAGGCAAAGCTAAATACGCTCTCAAGTTGATCGCCTCGATCGTTCGCCCGGTTGACCAAAGCATCACCCCGAATTGCAGCGTTCCCGACGTTCGCCTTCACGGAAAAGAACTGCGATCGGCACTGGTGGGACGCCACACCCTGACCCGCAACGGTCAACGGTTCACGCTAACCATTCCCGATGTCAGTGTTCGCCCGGAAGGTTTCGGCGCAGTCGCCGGGGCGATCGCTGCCGGTCAAGCATCCCCCGATCGCATCAACGTCGGCCTCGATGTCGGGTCACAGTCGGCGATCGTCTCTGGCTTCAATAGCCGTGGCCTTGAGATTGAAAGCTTACGCCTCGTGATCGATGACGGTGGTACTCGTAGCTTATTCAGCCGGATCGGTTCTCACAGCGCCGTTACAGCCGCGTTCGGTGGTGAGCTATCACCAGACTTGGTAGAGCGTGAAATTCTCCGAAGCCTTCATAGCCCGAACATTGATGGCTTTGGCGTTGACCCTATTTACCGCGAGGTAAAGCGGGCGTGGCTTCAGTCAATCATCGATCGCGTCGGCGAGACGATTGGCGACATGTTTGGCGAGATTGGCTCGATCGTTTGCTTTGGCGGTGGTGTCGAACTTTGCCGGGGGGAACTCTCAAAGCTCCCTAAGTCGGTGGTGTTGGACAACGCCCAAACCGCCAACGTCATCGGGTTGGCATCGCTACCACTGGCAACACCCGTTTCCGCATAAAGTCCGTCAAACTCACCCAAACCCTTAACCCCTATGGAACTCGTAAAAGTCTCTCTTCAGTTGGAACCATCGATCGCGCAGGCGTTGGACGCCTATCAGAAACAACGGTTTGTCCGATCGCGATCGAGCGCAGTCAATCAACTTTTAGCGCAGGCGTTGGGTCTCTCGTCCGCACCCAGTTCGCCACCGGCTCCGGTCACGTCACCGGCTCCGATCGCACCCGCGCCCGCTTCAGACGTTTTCGCTAAATGGGGGTCGGTCGGATGATCCGCACCCACGTTTACACACAGGCGATGGAACTCATGGCGATCGTCTCGCTACCGTGCAAACCCTGCCGGGGTGAGCGAATCATCATCGCCACGGCTACCTACGTTATCCACCGGATCGGCTATATCCCAGCTCCGACGCCTGGATGTTTCGATCTCGCGATCGTCGTCAAGCCCCAAACCTGACACCACCGACACCACCAGCCCCGATCGCGCCGATCGGCTGGAATTAGTCCACACCACCAACCTCTAAACCATGACCGCACTCGCCACACTATTACGCGCCCTCACCGCTCTCGATCGTGAGCTACAAGCCCCGGCTATTCAGGGGTACACCGACAGCGAGCTACAGGAGATTTTCGATGGATTGGAAGCCCTGAGCGAATTTAAGCCGGTGCTTCAGAAAGAATTCAGCCGCCGTGAATGCAGCGCAGATAATTTCATCCGAAGCTAACGCCACTGTCCCGATCGCGCCCCGTCCACCCCTAACCACAAACCTCGCCAATGAAACTCAACCCTAACCACATTCTCAGCATCATCGTCGCCATCGTGATCGGCTCGATCGCGACCTTTTGCGGGCAACGACCCGACATCGATGCATCCGGCCTACGCCCCGCGCTCGCTGAACCGACAAACCGCTAGGCGATCGAGAAATCACCCAGCGGCCTAACCAACCCCGATCGCCTGACATCTCACCGACGGCGATCGGGATAACTCCCACCATTGAATCATGGATCTCTTTTACGGACTTCGCTCATTCCTGCATCACGCCAAATACACGGTAGGGAAAGAATCAATCTTGCGCGGCGGTGTCCCTCAGTGTGACCTCACCCCAAAGGACAAAGCCTATTTCCAACAACTCGCGGCTAAGGAGAAACAACTCCATGACGATGAGTTGGAAGCGTTACAGGCTTTAGCCTCAGGCCAAAACTACCACGCCAAACGAATCGCAAATTGGAGTCAGTATCACAGCTTGAATGACGGGGCAAAGGTTCATCGACTTGGGACTAAGCTACAACGCCAAATCACCCAGGCACAGCACCAAGGGCAAATCTTAGAGCTGAAGCGGAGTCATAAGGAGCTACTTGCTGCGAATCGTATGGCGAATGATCGGATGAAGTGGACGACCGTAGACACCACGGCACAGGCTCAAACACAGGCCAATGCTCAGGAACAATCAGCACAGTGGGGTAACGCATAATGTTTACCCTTTACCGCTTTATCGGCCTCGCCTTCGTAACCTTTGCCCTGTTCCTGATGCTTGGGTTCTTTGCCCCGGTGTGGGGTCGTGTTGTCGCTCTTTTGGTCATCGCGGCTGCATGTTCCCCGATGTTTTTGGCCGGTGATGAGGACAACCCAAACCCTAACGGTGGCGTCCTCAGTCTCGCCATTCTGGTAGGAGGCCAATGATGTTGGTTCCCATTGCCACTGACCCAAATCGTGATCTCAAGTTAGCGCTCGGTTTGGCCGCGTCCGGGGCGCTGGCACTAACGCCCCTCGCCTTACCTGCGAACGCCCTCACCCGCTCGATTTTCCCGGTAGCTGCAATCACTGGCTCGATCGCCTCGATCGCAAAAACGAACATCTACGAAGCGCAGGAGAAATTAGAGGCCGACTCTAAAGAACGATGGGACGCCCTGCGAACCGATATGGATGATTCCCTGTTGGTATCGAGCCAAGCGTTTTACACGGCTAATCCTGGTGCTTACCTTCAACGACAGGCTGTGCCGATTCAGTGGCATACGCAATATCTAAATGCTCGGTTCTCGCCACTGCCGGAATTGCCACAGTCACAGTTTGAGCCGATCGCGCAGGTACAACCCCAAAGCCAAACGGTAACGTCGCACCGTGAACCCGGCATGGTGCGGGGCGGTAGCTTCGATGTTGATGATGATTTCGCCCCAACGTTCACAGCCCCAATCGCCCCGGTCTCCCACCAATCGTTCACGCTCGATCGCGACCCCGATGATGCATGGCTCGATCGCCTAATCGCGCCGTCTGTTCTCCTGGTGTTCGGAGGTGATGGAAGCGGCAAAACGTCGATGGCATTGGAGCTGTTACGCCGTCGCCAAAACGCAGGGCATCAAACGATTGCCCTCGATCCTCATGCCAGCCCCGATAAGTGGCCGGGGTGTGATGTCGTTGGGGCGGGCTTGAATTTCCTGAAGATTGAAAGTGCGATCGATAGCCTGATGGCCATTATCAAATCGCGCTACGAGCAAATCGGATCGGGTGAAATTGCCCCGTGTGGCTTCCCCCCGATCACCTTTGTTCTGGAGGAGATGACCGACTGGAAAGCGAGTGTTAGTAACGCAGCCTTGCTAATCCTTAAAGCGGGTGATTACCGCAAGGTAAATGTTCATTTGCTAATGGTCTCTCATGGTGATTCATTAGGCCAAATCGGAGCGCCTGATGGGTCGTCAGAAGTGGTAAAGAACGTCTTTACTAAGCTCCGGCTGTACTCCAAACCTGGTGACGGTGGGCAACCTATCCCAGCCCTACGGGGCGAACTTCAGTATCCTTTGCAGGCAGTTCAGGCGGTGCAAGTGCCAAAGCTCTCACCACCACCCCGCCAAACGCCTGAAGCGCTATCTATGGCAAGCTTTGAGCCGTCACCACCGCCACTGCTTCACGCTTCAGAATCGCCCGCTTCACGCCCTGAAGCGCCTAAAATCGCACCCTCACCACAACCTGAAGCATCATCCGATCGTGAGGCCGAATTGCTTGCCCAATTCTCAGAGATGAAGGCGATGGGCATGAATAAAAAGCAAATTTGCTATGCGATATGGGGCGCGAAAATGGGCGGTACTGACCGCTATCGCATGGCGAGTGATTTCTACGATCGGCTTAATTCCAAGTATTCAGAATTATCAGGAGAATCAGCAGCATGATTAATCGAATCATCGAAGAACTACGCATCATCAAAATGAACTTCGCAGACCCGTCCCGTGTGCGGCGCTGTGACGAACTGTGCGAGGCGATTAGCTTGATCCTCGACCTCGATATGGAACGTGCCACAGCACGCAACGACATCGCGACAATGCAAGCAATCGTCACGCAATACGGACATCTACTACAGGCAAAAAAAACTTTTGATGTCCCGACCCTCGAAACGACTCTCGACATCCTGAAGCGGGTAGCGGTGGCAAAATGGAACTAACCAAGCCCTCGCCAAAATGGTATGACCCCGGCGATCATCTCCCCTGGTATCTCCCCACAGAGGAACCGCCCCGGCATGATCCGCCCGATCGCCGCCAGCTCACAATCTTGGAAGCCCTCGCCAAACTACCGAAATAATTTCCTCACCATCACCCGGCCTCACCGTCGGGTGATTTCGTTTTTGGGCTAAGTCCCGTTTCCCAATCTCTATTACCGATAATTACCATTACCGGTCTTAGAACGTGGGCGGGCGAAATAGGCTGAAACGTAGGCGGGGTAAAGTTTATAGCTGATTCGTGACTGGTCTAACACCCGATAATTACGAGCGTTACGGGTCTTACGGGGTCTTACGCCCGCTATTGAGAATGGACTGATAATCGCTGAAACATAGACAGGGCATAGAGTACAGACGTTTTGAGGTGTTCACCCGCCTAATGCACCATAATCATTTTGGATTTACGGGATAATTGGCACGACACGGCACGACATTGGCAAGACAAAACGGCATGACAAAGCGCAAAGGACAATCCATCACGATCCGTCTCGATGACGAATTAGCCGACAAACTTCAGGACGTGGCCACTCGCCACAAGGTCGCGAGATCGGCGGTCATCGTCGATCTCCTCACCGGGAACCTTGACGACTGGCAACCGGGCACGACCGGGCAAGACCGTGGGAAAGACGATGGCACGGCGTTGGCACGACACGACGAACTCCTGAGAGCGATCGAGGTGATCCGATTGGAGCTTGATGAGTTTGGCGAGCGTGTTTCAAGATTGGAACGGCAAGACCGGGCACGACCGGGCAAGACGCCGATCGCTCTCCCCCCGGACGGCCTGACCCAGAAAGCGGTTCTCGCCACGATCGGGGTTAGCAGATCGACCGCACGCGATCGAGCGAAAAAAGCGGGGCTATCTCTGGGGGATTGGATCGAGTCGAATTACCCCTACCGGCGATCGGGAAAACTCTGGATTTCTCAGCTTGAAACATGATGTTGCGGGCGATCGGGAAAACTCAAAAAGGGGACGCATAAGGACATAGCCCAGAAACTCCCGGACTGGGAATTACGCTAAATCGCTTCCGCCGTCTGAGTTTTTCAGATTGCAATGTCATGTTGCGGACTGCAAAAACAAAGCGCCACAACCCTGCCAGGGGCTGTGGCGCAAATTTGTCCTAATGAATTCATTATCCCAATGATCGACCTGTTTTCCCCGTGTCCCGAACCACTGCGCCACAACTCGGGGCGCAGTGGCTCGGGACGGGAATTAAAGCGCCGCGCCGTAGCGGGTATATTGCGATCGCTGTTGCCGTTCTTCCAGCATTCGCGCCAACTCCTCAGCATGGCTGCGAAGCTGCTCGCCCAGGTCGCCGGAACCGCCGCAACGCGCCACGAACCTGCGCGGCCACCGAGGAGATCGCGTCGATCGCGGCTCCCGCTCCGGACTGGATGCCTGCGGCAAGCTGGGCGATGAGTGCGCGACCTGTTGCGCCCATTTACTTTCTCTCTGGGGAGGGGATCTTATTGAATTCCTGATCTAGCGCTTGAAAAAAAGCTAGCACAGCAAATCGGCTCAGGTGGGTCGGCTTCGTTCGAGGGTCGATCATTGTTCGATCTCAGTGTTGAGGGCGTAGTCGAGATCAAAGGGGGGGTCGATCGGAAAGGTTTTTGCGGGGAGGTTGGTTTCGGCGATCGCGAGCAATCGGCCTTTTTTGTAGCCGTCGGTGAAGGCTTCGCCTAGGAACGCTTTTAGGCTGGGGTTATCGCGCAGGAGGTCGGCTATATCGTCGCGTTGGACGGCGATCGTGGCCTCCCAGGAGCTGCTACGGTTTTGGGGTTGATAGTGCCATTTGAGGAGATGACCGAGGAGGACGCGCAGCCGGTTGATGAGTTCTTTTCGTTCTTGGCGTCCCATGGCTTCGATTTCTTCGGCGAGGTTTTCCCAGTCAAGGTGCTGGGGGTTATGTTGGCGGAGGTGAGCACCTTGGTTTTGCGTCCAGGCGTAGAAGTCGCGATCGTAGTCGTTCATGGTCATGGTCAAACCGTTGAGTTAGGGTGCTTAATTTGACATTACGATCGGGACTGGCATCAGCTCGGATATCAACGCCAACAGGCCAGCGAAACGGCTCACGTGGCAATGTCCGATCGCCGCGATCGTCGCCTCGTCGCCAAATTCAGCCCGAGCCGTCTCGATCACATCAAGGACAAGTAGCGCCGCCGTGTCTGGGTCGTCGGCCTGCATCGACTCAGCAAGGCCGAAACACTCGTGTAGCAATGCTTTGAGCTGTTCAGGGATGGCCGACCAATCAACGGTAACTTTTGTATTAAGTGCTTCTAATACAAAAGTTACCGCCTGTTCTACTTCTCCCAACGTCAACCCGAAACGGTCTTTCAGTGCTTTGGATGGGTTGCTATGGCCGATCGATTGGCCGAGGGATTTGCGCGTGATGGCCTTACCTTCACGGCCAAACGAAACGATGTTGTTAACGATCGCGTGTGCGGTTTGTTCGCCCTTCGTTGCGGCGATCGGGCAAATGTCGATCACGTCGATCACTTTGATGGACGCGCCGGGGAACTGCTCCGCGATTTCTTTCTGGTAGGCAACGAACCCATCACCGATGAGTGTCACCGTGATTTGTTCATCGGGACGCCACTGGCTACGGGGTCGGCCAATCAGTTGTAAAATTTCAGCCGCAATCAGGCGACGAATGAATGATCCGTATCCCCCAGTGCGATCGGTCGGGTTGACGGCGTATCCAGTGAGGGCGTGCCACTCCGCCGATGATGCTCCCAAGTTTGGGGTCGGCAATCCAGCCGCTGCAATGTGGTTACAGCTCTTAAATTCGTTTGACCCGCGATTATCTCGGAACCAATAACGATCGGCTTTGCCCATGTAATCGATGTGAGCGTCTGGGTTCAGGTGATCAAGCAAAAAGTCGATCCGTTGTTTCGCAGCGTAGGGGGAGTCATCACGGCGCTTGCGTCCACAGCTCCCCACGCCCTGAACGATCTGAATGGTCAGGTTTGAATAGTCCGATCGCGCCGATCGAATCTCGACAACCTCATCGGCATTGATACCCAGCTTTCGGGCTAAGTCGCGTTTGTTGCCCGTTGCATCCATGAGTACCGAGAACCCGGCAGATTGAATGGTACGGCCAGGGCGTCGGTTGCGTCGGGTGATGATCAACTTGCCCGAGCGTGACGCTAGGTCAATTGACCGGTTGCCCAAAACCACATCCAACACTTTGCCGATCACGTTGACGTGTACGTTTTTCAATCGTTCAAGCTGAACGTCGGGCGTTTCGTCCTGGCCAAAGATATCGAGGTTAGGCTTCAGGACGCGATCGATGGTCGCCTTTGCACGTCGTACCAGATCCTCGTCAATATCACGCGACGCGACCCAACCTTGTCCCCGTGACGGCAGTAAGAAGCGCAGACGGTTGAGCGTTGGCAGACCTTCGATCATGTCGAGATGGGTTAGGCCGTATTCCCCTTGCTCGCCACTGAGTAGCGTCGCAATGCCGTCGTAGATCGCTTTGCCGATGATTTGGGCGTGATGGGCTTCGATCGCGTCATTAATGGCCTGTAGCTCCGCTGCGATGGCCTGAAGCGATACCTCGATCGCTTTGGTTGCCTGTATCTCTGTGTCGGCTTCATCGACGATCGCGATGTCCGTTGGCTTCAGGGTTGCGAACTGCGATAGGTCGGCACGGATGAACTTAGCGCCGATGCCTTCACTTAGGATCTTGCCTCGCTCGCGGAGGAACTCACACGATGAGAATTGCGGGCAACCTTGGCAGATGGGCGACTCTTTGCCGCCAAACAGTTTTACATCGCGTCCTGCTGCTGCTGCGAACACATCCGATTTGGGGCAATTGCCGGGAATGTCCGGGGTTTGGGTTTGGCCGTTGATGAGCTTGGGTCGGGTTCGGAATGGCTGGCCGCTTGGGGTGCGTCGTAGGTAATCGGTAGCCAGCCCGTTATGTCGGGTTGGCATCTCGATCGCGGTTTCGATTGATTCGGTTGATGGGTTGCGATAGGCGGAGGAGAAATAGATCAGGCGACCGAAGTCAGTTTTACCGCGGGCGACCCGTTGCCCCAGTTCGCCCGCAACGTGAGATTTACCCCGCCCGGTTTCGTCGGATGCGAACGCGACTTTATACCCAAGCGCGGCCAATTCAAGCCAACGATCGGCTTGGTTGTCTGCCGGGTCGATCGTCAGGATTGGACGCCCCAGTGCGATCCATTCGTCTCGGGTTGGTAGGGGTTGCCCGATCTCGATCGGGTGTTCCTGTTTGGTTGTGTCAAATACCGTGATCGCCGTGCAAGTGGTGTCAGGTTTGATAGCCGTCGGGCTGTGTTTCGCCGCCTTTTCCGCACGATTCGCCCGGAAAAAATCCAACGCAGCGCCCGACCGACGAACGGCACGATTCAGATCGCATAGGTCAGTCTGCCCGAACTTTTCGATCCATTGATCGCGGGTGATGGTTTTTGATCGGGGAGCGAACCGGGCGATCGGGTCGGCGGGCAGTAGTTCCGCACCGGGTCGCCATTGGATTGAAGCGAGGCGATCGGCGTCAATGTCATCGATCGAGCCGATCGCTTTGTCCCGAGCCTGACCCCAATCACCGATCGAGGTTGGCAGTAGCTCCGAACAAATCGCCACGAGCGATCGGACTGACGCTGCAATACCTTTGTTGATTTCCCAGCCTGCATCCGGTAGCAGGCGAACCCGCTTAAACCCGTGACGCTCGATCGCGGCCTCGATTTGTTTGGCACAACGATCGAGCCGACCGCCCGCGCCCCCGTGACCCAGCACGAATGCACCGAACAGCTCCGCCGCAAGCTGACACTTAATGATCGAAGATTCGACGATGTAGAGCGTTTCGCGATCGTGCCACTGGGTCGGGACGACGTGGCTCAGTGGTAGGTCACCGGCGGCGTAATGATCGGCGGGTAGGTTCAGACCGTAATCGTCGCCACCTACTGCCCGGTTGGAGACGGGTAAATATTTGCCGCCCCGTGGGTTGTGAAGTCGCTTAAACCGGGCTGTGAATTTGCCATCGATGTCACGGACGAAACCGACGATACCGTCAGCGCCCGAGTAAAACTGGTGATGGTCGATCGCCGCGTCGGTGAACCCTCGATCGCGTAATTTCTGCCGATCGCGATCGGACAGTGGCAACGTTAGCGCCGGTTCAATCAGCGCCTGACGCTCCGCCAACGACGGGAACGATGCGAGGCGTTGACGTTCCTCCTGTTCGCGTTGTTGGTGACGCTTTTGGGCGGCACGGCGGATCTCTTCCATTTCCGCCCGCGAGCGTTGGGCGTCGTCCAGATCAACCCAGACGCCCGCTAACTGTTTCGTGGCCTTGAGGACGGCGTTGATCGTGCCGTTGCCATTGGTGATCCGCTTCTCGTGGCATTCACAGTTCGATCCGTATTTGCCTGATTTGGGGTCGATCCATACCGTCCCGTCACCGCAGGCGGGGCATTCGTAGCGGTGTCGGCCTCGTTTGGGTTCAAGGTAATCGATGTAATCGCGGAGGTCGTTTGAGGCGAGCTGTAGGGGGGAGATCATCACGCAGCACCCCGCACCGGAAAATCTGAATCGGTGAAATCGTCGCGATCGATCCGGGCGATCGAGCGCTCACTATCCCCCGGAGGCAGTTTCAGCGCCGCCGTGATCGCCGAGCCGAGATCTCGAAAATATCCGTAATATCGCCCACAGCATGAGGCGCATAACATCCACAGGCCATCATCGAAATCGAGATACCAGCCCCGCACAAAAATCCAGGGGATCGGCTCGAAATCACCAGCGGGGAAAGCTTTTGGGCTTCCGGAATCAGTCGAGATCGGGGTATGATGGGTCTGGTCATTCGACCCAGAAATGGGTATAATAATCTCAGAACAAGAGTGAGAATTCATAAAAATATTGTTCGGTGAGATCAGCCCTGAGTCCCTTCTGAAGACGTGGCTGGTTTACTTTTTTGAGATCCCCACCCGCTGGACACGGATGGGGATTTCTGTTTGTTTTGGAAGAGCTTTTTAAAAGCGTAGCATGGTATATCCGTCCCTAGCGAGCTTTCTTAGAGAAGCTGAAAGCTATGCCGGGAAAGAGGTATAGCGATTTCAAAAAGAGGTATAAAATACCTCTTTTCCCAAAACTCCCAGACTGGGTTTAGAGCGCCGCGAGGGGGGAGATGGCTTCATCAGGATCGATTGATCGCCAGTGGGTCGCGCCGATCGCGCGAAGGTGATCGGCGATCTGCTCCCAATCTGAAATCATTGATTCCCAGAAATTGATCGGCTCCATCGATGCTGAAGCGGATCGAACGATCGCGATCGTGCCGATCGTGGCGATCGCATAGTTGGCGATCGGGGTGGGGTTAGCCGGTGGTGTCTGCATCTAAAGCGTCCTGTAGTTCTTTGAGTTCCCGGTACTCAGTCCGCATAGCCTCAAAGGTGAGGTCTGCGATCAATGAAGCGGCGGGGCGTCCCGTCAGCTTCGATTTGAGTTCGAGATAGTCCAACACCGACCCAGACAGCGTTATCTGGAGCCGGGTGTTTTTCGGTGGCTGTTGGGTCATCGTGATCATCTGTGGCTAAATCGATACATATCATCATTATCCACTGAGTAAGGCAGACCCATCAGCGCAGCAGGTAACAGGCTTAACTGTTTCTTGTCTGCTACTCAAATATACCTCTGTTGTGTCGCTAGTGCTATAATGATGCCAGACAAGGAAAAACGAATAAAGGCGCGTGACATCCCCTGCTAGAGATGCAGTATGCGGCGCTCTAGTTCGTTATGCGGAAATTTAGAACAATCGAACCTGACACGCTGC
>Ga0316611_1000591_pt1 | contig 12064 bp, 9 predicted proteins | sample MIS2016202_MG_FD_207675 | JGI IMG/M metagenome (GOLD analysis project Ga0316611, IMG submission 207675) | Microbial mat bacterial communities from Middle Island sinkhole, Lake Huron, Michigan, United States - MIS.2016.202 | ecosystem: Environmental > Aquatic > Freshwater > Lake > Sediment... | reverse complement strand
AAACAGGCTTGCGTGATAATGGGTACGCTAGACTCCATTGTTGCCCTTCAACCCTGCCTCAAACTCAACTCCACAATTGTTTGCAGTTCAATCAGTTGGGATGAGGGCGGAGGGGTTGCACGGTGACGATTCAATCTCGCGCAAATTATCACCCGCGCTGTTTTACGGTTGGGAACAATTTAATTTTCCAAATAAACTACCGAATAAACCACCGATGGACAGAAAAACTGAGATTGCAATACAGCGGCAGCAAAAATGGTCAGCTTTATTAAATGCCGTTGCGCTACAAAAGTTTTCATTCTCAAAATTTCTTCATGGAGAATATTACATGTTGTTCTGGCAAGAATTCATCGTCCGCAAAAATGAGCGTGGATTGCTCTTCAAGCAAGGCGATTTTCAAAAATTTCTCTCCCCCGGCACTTATCGTTTTTTTGACCCGCTGCGTGACCTTACGTTGCAAGTCTTTGATCTTTCTCATCCCGAATTTAAACATCCGCTGACCGATTTCCTGCTCAATACCTACCCCGAAGACATGGCGAACCATTTCACGGTGGTAGAATTGGGAATGCAGCAATTGGCATTGGTTTATAAAAATGGGCATCTGGTGGAAATTTTACCGCCCGCCACGCGCACTTTGTATTGGAAAGGCTTCGTCACAATCACCGTTGAAATTATTGATATCAGTGAGAATTTTCGCATCGCCTCCGACAAATTCCACGCATTGCTGCACACGTCATCGCCAGATTTACAACAACAGGTGAAAACCGCGGTTTATTATCAAGAAATTCCAGAATATCATCGTGGATTGTTATCAGTTGATGATCAATGTGAACATGTCTTGATGCCGGGCGTGCACGCTTACTGGCAGTTCAATCGTAAAATTGCTGTTGAAATTCATGATCTTGCGACACCAGAATTCAAGCATCGTTTAGCCAATTTTCGCCTGACGGATTATCCAGCAGAAATCGCTCGCCAATTGATGCAAGTGGAATTGAATGCACATCAAGTCGCGTTGGTTTATAAAAATGGTACGTTGACCAACATGTTACCGCCTTCGACGCGCGCCACCTATTGGAAAGGTGTGATTGATGTTGTCGTTGAAGTGATTGATATCAGTAGCGATTTCTCAATTTCTGCCGATAAATTCGATGCGTTACTGCATACCCAATTGCCGGCATTGCAACAACAACTGAAAAGTGCGATTAATTATCAAGAAATTCCTGAAAATTATCTCGGCTTGCTTTTCGTAGATAAACAATGTGTGCGCGTTTTGGCTGCGGGATTACATGCGTATTGGAATTTTAATCGTAAAATCAACGTTGAAATTTACGATCTGTCCAAACCCCAGTTTAATCATGAATTAGCAAATTTTCGACTCGAAGACTACCCGGTTGAAATTGCTGATTATTTTACGCAAATCGAATTGAATGCGCGCCAAGTGGCTTTGATTTACGAAAATGGCGTGTTGAGCGATATTTTGCCCCCCGCGACCCGTGCAACTTATTGGAAGGGCAAGATTGATATTACGGCGGAATTTATTGATATCAGTGAGAATTTTGCCGTTTCCCCAGACAAAGCGCACATTTTAGTGCATACCCAAAACAATTCGCTCAAAAATAAAGTGACTGTGGCGATTTACTCCAACGAAGTCCCAGAACATCGAGTGGGGTTGCTGTACGTCGAAGGGCAGTACGTGACGATGTTGAAACCGGGGTTGCACGCTTATTGGAAATTTAATCGGGATATTGTCATTAAAACGGTCGATACTCGCTTGCAGGAAATGGAGATTTCAGGACAGGAAATTTTGACAAAAGATAAAGTGGGTCTGCGCATCAATTTATCGGCGATTTATGTGATCAAAGATGTGCTGAAAATGGTGGCGGCATTGGTCGAACCTGCGGATTATCTTTACAAAGAATTGCAATTTGGTTTGCGCTCGGCGGTGGGCACTCGGACTTTGGATGAATTGTTGGAAAACAAGACGGTGATTGATGAAGTGGTGTTTGCCCATGTCCAAAAGAAAGTCAATGAGTTCGGCATTCATCTGCAAAGTGTTGGTGTGAAAGATATTATTTTGCCCGGTGAAATGCGTGCTATTTTAAGCAAGGTGGTGGAGGCGGAAAAAACTGCGCAAGCAAATATTATTCGGCGACGGGAAGAAACCGCAGCGACTCGCTCCCTACTGAATACTGCAAAAGTGATGGAAGATAATCCAACCGCGTTACGCTTGAAAGAATTGGAAACGTTGGAAAAAGTGACGGAGAAAATTGGCAGCATTTCGGTGTATGGCGGTTTGGAAGGGTTGCTCAAGGAATTGGTAAAAATTCGACAGTAACTACAACGCTCTGAACCATTGAAGGCTCAAAAATTCCTCAATGCTATGTTTTTAATACAATTGCTTGATTACTTATAAAAATCACACTTGACTTATTGCCCGTTATCTGGTCTAATGGACAGCTTACGTTGGATCGGAGAGGTGTCCGAGTGGTTTAAGGAGCACGCCTGGAAAGTGTGTGTACGCCAAAAACGTACCGAGGGTTCGAATCCCTCTCTCTCCGCCAGTTTCATGATTATGGTAGTCGTGTCGGTTCTCTCGCATCATAACGCTGTGAACCGTGTCAGGTCCGGAAGGAAGCAGCACCAGCAGTTGAGTGAGTGCCGAGATGTCGCTGACATAGACTACCGCCATTATCTATTTGTTTTAATTCATTTTCTTGTAGCAAGTTGGTATTTCACTTGTCCTGCGATTTGACAACGAGCAATGTGCCAATTGAGCGGCAATATTGTATTCATCTCCTTTCCTGATTCAAGATAAATTTGCGCATGTTCCCGTAACCAACCCTGTTGTTCAAGAAGGTGGCAACACGGTTCCAGCAATTGCGTGGCAAACGGTGGGTCTAAAAATACCACATCAAACGGTTGTGGCGGCGTGTGGCTGAGAAAATCGACGGCATGGGTGTGAATTAATTGAATTTGATGCTCAGGAAAATGTGCCAATTGAGTCGCCAATGTTGCAATGATTTCAGCATCTTGCTCAATTAAAGTCACCGATTGCGCCCCCCGTGAAAAAGCTTCAATCCCCAAAATTCCCGTTCCCGCAAATAAATCCAAACAACGACTGCCGTGAATTTGCCATTGCAACCAATTAAATAACGTTTCTCGCACCCGATCCGCGGTCGGACGCAAGCCGGGTTTATCTAACACCGTCAATTTACGCCCTCGCCATTCCCCCCCAATAATTCTTACTTTACCCAACGTTGTCGGTTTGTGACTGGTAGAACGCACACTATTTCCTAAATCAATTTATCGTTTATTTTCAATACAGTAGATTACTTATCATCGAAAATTCAAAACTGTCCGCAGTTTCAATTGAATGAAGTTACGCATTGATAAATAACATATTTTTAAAACAATCGGTTATCTCTCAAAAGTCACGATAACGCTTTGAACTATCAAAATAATTAAGAGCGAATCACTTGATTGGTCAACGCGTCACGAATTTCGCTAGGACGGGTTCGATCTCCAATTTCGCCACGCAGGACGTAATCAATTGAATTTCCGAAAATTTGTTGCACTTGCGATGCCGTTGTTGCAGGAGATTGGGTGCTGACATTGGCACTGGTGGAAATCAACGCGCCGCCCCATGCTCGACATAATGCCGCAGCTTGAGAATGTGCAGTAACACGCACGGCAATTTTATCGGAGTTTCCTCGTAATAATTCAGATACTTCCGGACGCGCCGGCAATAACCACGTTACCGCCCCGGGCCATGTCGCTTGCACTCGTTGTAAAATCTCTGATGATAATGGCAAGATAAAGGGAGTCAATTGTGCAAATTCCGCAGCGATGAGAATGAGTCCCTTGTGCCATTCGCGTTGCTTAATTGCGAGCAATCGTTTGATTGTATTTAAATTATGCGGATCACATCCCAATCCATATACCGCTTCGGTAGGATAGGCGATAATTTCCCCAGCGTTTAAATATTTTACTGCGGTTTGAATATCATCATTCATCACCAAAGCTCACAATAGTTCACAAACAGAAACCGCTGGATTTTTCTCAGGAATGGTGATTGTCTCATACAATTCATCACTTGCCCCCAACACGTCAAAGGAAAGGGTAAACCCAATTTCTTGCGCAACTTCCAGATTAATGGTAATTTTAGGCGGTGCCACGTCGGTCATCGGGAGTTCACGCGGTTTTTTGCCAGATAACACGTCGATAATGCTACGCGCGGTAAATTCCCCACGATCATGATAATTGAGGGTAGATAATCCCATCATCGCGCCCCCTTGCACGTCCCGGTTGCCCTGTCTTGAAAAAGTCCGAATTTTATGATCACGCAATAATTTCAATAAAACCGCGGGATTAGCTTTCTTCGTATCGGCTTCATCCCAATCAAAACAGCTCAATGAAGGCACAAAAAACGCGTCAATCCCCTGTTTAATCAAAGCTTCAATTCCTTTGTAGCAATCTTCAGATTCTGGATTGGCGATGCGTTGTTCGATGATTTCAAAATGCCGTCCTGCTTTAGACACTTCATACGCGTCATCAACGCTGGAGACATTATTTTTATTTTTTTCATCAACATAGAGCAGTCCTAACTTTTTAAATCCCACTTCATCATAAAAAATCTCAAACATTCGTTTGTACTGATTTGGAACAATGCGAATGGTAAAATTGTCTATTCCAGAATCTTGTTCGCTGACGACAAAGGTGGATTCCTTGTCATCGACTTTAAAAGTGGTCTTGATCGGGTCGCTGACGGCAATGCCAATAATAGGGACACGATGATTGTTATATTCCAACAAACTGCGCACCGCGGAAGTTCCTCCACCAATAATCAGGTCTAAATCATTGCGATTCATCAATTCTTTGGCTCTTTCTGGCAATTGTTTTCTCTGTTCCTGCGACCAACCCGGACTAAAGCACGCATCTTTAACCAGTTCTATTTTATCCGCCCAACCGTGTTGATGTAATATTTCTTTGGTATGTCGCATGGTTTCTGTGAAATTTGACAAGGGTCCTGCTTCCAAATAGCCAATTCTCACCTTAGATTCGGCAACCACCGGAAAAGCGAGTAAATTTAGCCAACAAAAGCATAATAACCAACAAATATAGCGCGCCATGATTGAATCCGATAATTTTTAAATATGAGAGAGTTGCAGCCTGAAACACTGACCGCTACACGTTAACTGACGAAATTCAAATTGATGGATATTCTACGCTAACTGCACCATTGATGGCTTAAATCTGAATTTATCGCGAACGCATTGAATCCGTTGCGAGAAAGTGAAATTCAGGATATATTTGTTCTAACTAGCTGAAATACAAATAAAATTTTGAAACTGTCCGAACGGTTGCGAATTCTGATTCAGACAATTTCTCAAAGCCTAAATTTCACCGATGCGAGTTTTATCACCACGACTGTTGATTTTCAATGGCATTTTGATCGCTGCGCATCTTTTTACGCTCACGAGACCAACTTTCCGGACTGGCAAGACTGCCCGCGGCTTTTTCATTGCTATCTTTTTGTTTTTGCAAACGTTCTGAGCCATACTTCTTCGCTTCTTGATCCAAGTAATCCGCATTATGCCGCAACAATTCTTCGGCTTCCTTCATTTTGCCAACATCACGCAATTTCACAGCTTCCTTATTCTTTTCTAACGCAATTTGTTCCGCGACGGCGATCATCACATCTTTATCGACTGATTCTTCCACAAGACGCTGATTTGTGGTGAAACGAAGGGAAGCCGTATCGGCAAGATGTTCAGTACGATGTGTGGTCATGTCTAAATAATCCACGGTAACACGGGCAATTTCCCGCTGATTTTCCGCCGCGATGGCAGGCACTTCAACTTCGAGCAAGATATATTTTTCTTGATTTCCATAGAGTTGATTTAATTTAGCGGTGACTCGTTGACCACGAATATCGGCTTCACGCCCCAAAACTCGCACCGGACGAATTCCCTCAGCACAATGGATAGTGACAGTCACTTCTTGCGCCACCACCGATAAAACGTCGCCGAATTCTTGGTTAAAAATACGCACCAAATCCGTTGCATTCTCAACAAAGGCATGATTACCATCGCTTTTATTTGCCAACTGAGTCATCAAATCCTCGTTATATCCTAATCCCAATCCTAACGTGGTGACAGAAATTCCCTCTTTGATCAGCGAAGCCCCCAAATCTGCCAATTCTTCTGGCGAACTCTGTCCCACATTGGCTAATCCGTCTGACAATAAAATTACGCGATTAACATGTTGTTTATCTTGAAATTTGCGTACTTCCGCCGCGCCCTTGCTCACACCGGCAAATAACGCGGTACTTTCTCGTGGTTGAATTTTACGAATCGCCGCAATAATTTTCTCTTTGTCAGAGGCTTTGGTTGCCGGTACCAGCACTTCAACTGTGGTATCGTACACAACAATAGCAACAATATCTTGATTATTCAAATGATTAATCGCAGTGATCGCTGCTTCTTTGGCTTGCTCAATTTTTTGCCCCGACATTGAACCAGAGCGATCCAATACGATGGCAATATTGGTGGGAATGCGTTGTTCTTTTTGCTCAATCGGTATGCCGCGCAAACTCACTTTGACATAAGCCAATTGTTTTTGGTCAGCTAAAATAGCCGAAGTATTCAGTGTTGTTTTCAACTGGACGGTGTGCGCGTGTGCTGGAAAATAAGCAAGCGTGCAAATTGCCAATAGAACAACTTGGAATAGATGATGAGTCATTTTTCCGCTCCTCAATGATGAATAAAGATCATTTGGCGAATCGCCACTTAAATTTTTGCTGGACAGCAGGACATAGCATTTTAAACATGATTATTTTCTCATGAAGTTACACAAGCGATGTGAGCTATGCGAAGAATTGATGACGTTGATGCAAAAAATGATGATTTGAATCAGACTGGATGGGATGACTAATTGACGTGTCGCGGGAATTATCCGTAAAAATATTTTTTATAATCAATTTCCGGCTACCTCGTATAAAAATCAGAGAATCAATGAGTTATAGTACAGAAATTTATTTTCAGCGTTTGCAACCGATTGATTTATGGTTGGGCTAATTCCATATTATGGGGTAGCGGTTGGCACTGCCGTTACCTGTTGTTTGATCACCAATAGCGTGATATCATCTTGCAATTTGCGGGTACCAATATGACGGCGCAAATCATCAATCACAGCCTGTTGAATTTCAAGCGCACTTAACAACCAATGTTGACTGATCACTTCGCACAATCGATCCAAGCCATAAAATTGTCGCTCATCATTCAAGGCTTCGGTAATCCCATCGGTATAAAGCACAATGCCTTCGCCCTGCGCTAAATTTACTTCATGTTGTGCCACAAATTGGGCAATATCCGGTTCCACGCCGACCATAAACCCCAACGAAAAGGTATCAATCCGTTCAATTTTACCTGTTTTACTCACGTAAAGTACGTCTTCATGTTGTCCACACAAACGTAAATTCCCATCTTGATAATCCAAAAGAGACAAAGTAAGGTTTTTATCACTTTGCATCCGCTGTAAATTACCGTATAGGGTATGATTTAAAACATTCAAAAATTCTTTTGGCTCAATTCCTGACAATAATAAAGTCCGCACCGCAGTTTGTACCATCAACATTAACACACCACTTTCCAAACCATGCCCGGTCACGTCGCCAATGCCTATTTTAATGCGCCCTTTATCTTGCAAAATATCATAATAATCTCCCCCAACTTCTGAGGCAGGTTCCATGAAGACTGCAATATCTAAGCACTTGATTTTTTCCAACTCTTCGGCACGCGGCAAGACCATCTGTTGCAATCGACGGGCAATTTCCAATTCCATTCCCATTCGCTTGTTTTCTTGTTGTAAATTTCCATTTAATATCCGAATTTCTTCATTTGCCTGCGCAAGCTCTTGAGTACGTTCATGAACTTTAAATTCTAAATGAATGAACATATCTTTTAATTGTTTTGCCATACTTTCAAAAGAACTTGCCAACTCTCCGATTTCATTACGATAATTGCTTGGCAATGGATATTCCCAATTTCCTCTCGCCAAAGATTGGGCAGCCTGATTTAACCGATTGATTGGACTGACAATCCAATAGGTCGTCATCAAACCGATAATAGTAGCAATGACTAAGGCAATCAACATTAAAACAAGCGCGAGTCGAGTATTTTCACGAATGGGTGCCATAAAATCAACTTCCGGAATCACCACGTAAATCAACCAGTTCAATCCCATCGGATCGCGATAGGGCATCACTTGCAAATAATAATGTTCACCTTCGTAGTCAAAATCTAAGGGATGAGATGCTTGAATTTGTTGCAAATCAGTAAAATATCGCTGTACATAGTGTGCCGTTTGAGTCGTTAATACATGTTGGCTTTCCAAAATAGACAATCGCTGTAGTGCCTTGCCACCACGATCTTGTGCTTGAGAAGGCTGAGTAAACGGCAATTCCCCTGTTGAAGTAGCGACCATCAATTGCGATGAGGCTTCGGCAATAAATGCAAATCCAGTTTTCGCAATGCGTTGTTGTTGTAGGAAATTATTGATTTCTGACAAGGCGAGGTCTGTTCCCGTGACACCCACAAATTGATTATCTTGAAAAACAGGGGAACTCAACGTGACCACCAAACGTGGAGAGCCAAAATACATGTAAATCTCACTCCATGCTGTCCTTTTACTTTGTGCGGCAACAGCATACCAAGGACGGGTGTGCAATTTGTAATTCGGGGTGCTACGAATCAACTTGCTTTTCACTTGAAAACCCTGCGTGTCGGTCTCGTAAGCGTTTAAGCTATAAGCAGTTTCTGCATCTACAATTTCGACTTGAAATTTATTCCCCAAGCGTTCATATCCAAAGAATGACCCTTGTGCCTCATTACCTAATTGTAAATAATCGGCAATTGGAAAATCTTGCATGGTTTTTACAAACAGCGGTTCTAGGCTACGTGGCTGGTGCACATCCCCAATGCCAAGCTCTAAACTATTGATAAGAACTTGATTAATTTGCAATGGCGTTTGTAAATACATAACCAGATGGTCATAAATCTTTTGACTCAACTCTTGCCGTAACTGATGAATAAATTTTTGCGCAGAATCATGACTGTTTTGCAATGAAAGATAACTGATTAACCCAGCCACTAAGCTAATTTGAATCACGAAGGGCACAATTAAAATCGTGCGTAGTCGAAAAAAACCAACGAAGTCATTTAATTGCGAAAGATAGCGATTCGACATAAATTACCTATCCACTTAATGGTTGGATTTTATCGTTAACATCAGATTGTCATGTCTTCATTAGAACGTTCATTGTAAAAGTTTTATGCTACGAACTGATTAAAAATTAGACACGCAGGCTGACAAATTTCTCAGTCTCAAATGATCACCAATCTTGTGCCGGTGCCGCGATACGTTTTTGTTCAGCAAGCCATTGATCAATTTTAAATTGATTTCTTAACAATTGCTCAGAATTTTCCTCGACTTGGTTCAGCCACGCGTCAGCCAACATATCTTTTTGAATTTGTTCGGCATGACCTTCAACGGCTTGTCCCTTTGGCGTGGATGATTTATCCGATTTTGAACTTGCTTGCTGGGCTAATTGCTTATTATCAGATTGAGAGGGTGAATCCGCTTGAGGTGAAGATGCCGACGGATTATCGCTATTTGGCTGATTTTCAGGCACTTTATTTGAATTATTTGCAGTTTGCTGCGGTTCGGCGGGAGATGGCTTATTTTGCCCCTCTTTTTGCGAATTGGGAGACGGTTCTCGTTGCGATGAATCAGACTGCTTTGAAGATGATGATTCAGTTGAATCCGAGTTTTGCTTACCTTTTTGCGACCCTGCTTGTTGCGAAGGTGATTGATTTGACGAATCTTTCCCAGCGTCCTTCTGATTCTCTGAATTCTTTTGGTTCTCAGATTTATCTTGTTGATTTTGCTGCTGCTTTTGAACCTGTCGTTTCGCTAATTGCAAGTTATGCAACACGTCAGGATCATTATTTCCTGATTGTACAGCATTTTGATACGCTCGCACAGCTTTATCATATTGTTTTTGCTGAAAATAAGTATTGCCTAAATTATACTGCGCATCTGCTTGTTTGTCAGGTCGAGTCACTTGGGCAAAGGCATGTTCGGCTTCAGCATATTTGCCCGCGCGATAGAGAGAAACCCCTTTTTGATAGGGATCATGAAATAATTGGGCAGCTTCATCATAACGTTGTTGTTGGAATGCTGAAAATGCTTGTTGATCAGGTGTTTGAAACCAATCGGCATAAGCGATCACAGGTAAAAATAAACTCAAGGTCAAAAATAAAATTTGCATATTAATCCCCCAACTATTTTTGTCAATACGTCACTCTCTAAAACTGTCCGATATTATTTCTTGGTTTGCTTCGGATCGATATCTAACGAGCGCAATTTGCGATACAAATGAGTGCGTTCTAAACCAACCCGTGTTGCCACCTTGCTGACATTGCCGCCAACTTCTTGTAATTGATGCTCTAAATACGCCCGCTCAAATTGTTCCCGCGCTTCCCGCAATGGGAGGTCATAAATAGATAAATGACTCAAGGTGCTGGGACGATGTTGGCTATTTAACGCAGGTTCCACTTCATCCAATTCTATTGCTGTTTCATTGCCTAAAATCAATAATCGTTGCACCAAATTTTTCAATTCGCGCATGTTGCCGGGCCAAGAATAATTGCGTAACCGATTTTGTGCCGCGACGGAAAACCGCCGATAAGGTAAATTTTCCTGCATCACGAAGAAATTGACGTAAAATTCCAAAATTTCGGGCACATCTTCACAATGTTGTCGTAAGGGGGCGACATGAATCGGTACGATATTGAGAAAATAATATAAATCTTCCCGCAACTTACCGGTATTCATCGCTTCTTCCAAATCGTAAGAGGTTGCTCCAATCACTCGCACATTTAAAAATACCGGTTCTGTGCCACCATTGCGAAAAAAGGCTTGATTTTCTAAACTATTCAGCAAGCGCGCTTGTATCGCATCGTCTAAATCTGCAATATCTTTAATAAACAAGGTGCCACCGTTGGCTTGCTCTAAACGCCCCGTGGTGTGCCCGCCCTGCATTCCAAATAATTCCATCGACTGATTTTCAGGATTGCCCCCTGCCACCCGCATCGTCACAAAGGGTAATTGCTGCCGCGGACTGTGTTGATGAATGTAACGTGCCAACAACGTCCGTCCACTGCCCGATTCGCCGGTGATCAGCACTGCGGTGTCATGTTGATGAATTCGTTTGACTTGTTCACGCAATGCGGTCATTAAACTGCTATGTCCCAACGGTTCGACCACGACTTGAACATGTTTACGCAACCCGTGATTTTCCTGTCGCAAGGTTGCCATTTCCAAGGCTCGTTTGATAGTAATCAACAGTTTGGAAATAGATACTGGTTTTTCAATAAAATCATACGCACCCAACCGGGTCGCTTCAACCGCAGTTTCGACTGTGCCATGTCCGGAAATCATGACGACTGGGGTATGTTGTAAACCACTTTCTGCCCATTCCTTCAACAATGAAATTCCGTCAATATCAGGCATCCAAATATCGAGCAGAATCAAGTCAGGACGTTGGGAGCGATGAATTTGACGGGCAGTGGTACCGTTTTCAGCCACCGTCACGTCATAATCCTCATCTTCGAGAATTTCTTTCATCAGGCTGCGAATATCTGGCTCGTCGTCAACAACTAAAATGTGGGGTTTGCTGCTCATATTGGGTAAACTACTCAGCCGATTGATTTTCTAAAAATATTTGGTAATGTCGCGCAAAAATGTGTTCTAATTCATCTATCAATTCAGCCACGTTTCTATTTTGTACGATACCGGTGACAATGGCAGAAGTTTCGTTCAATAATCGTGATTTATCCAACATCGGATACGTTTGCGACAGACGTTTGATGGCGGCAATCACGGATTCATTTTCAGGTCGTGGAATTGAAAGAGGTTGCGATGGCAGGGAAGTGGATGATTTTTGTGAAGTTCTCATCTGTAGGAATTGAGCAAAAGCCAGTAACATTTCCTGTTCTTCTGG
>Ga0316611_1000590_pt1 | contig 12067 bp, 13 predicted proteins | sample MIS2016202_MG_FD_207675 | JGI IMG/M metagenome (GOLD analysis project Ga0316611, IMG submission 207675) | Microbial mat bacterial communities from Middle Island sinkhole, Lake Huron, Michigan, United States - MIS.2016.202 | ecosystem: Environmental > Aquatic > Freshwater > Lake > Sediment... | reverse complement strand
TCAGCCTAACCATTGTTTGCGCAAAGATTCTCGGTTTAAAGCCAACCACAGCAATGCAATAACCGCAGGGGCAGCACGAATTTTTCCTTCAGCCAATAAACGTTGTGATTCTGCAAATGACACGACATGCACTTGAATATCTTCATGTTCTTCAGCCATGCCATAAATCCCCTCTATTTGACTGCTATCAACTCGCCCACAAAATAATTGCGTGGTTTCTGCCGCGCCTCCCGGGCTGCCAAAAAAATGATACAGCGGAATCAAGTCACTGATTTCACAACCGGCTTCTTCCCGCGTTTCTCGATGCACCACCTCTATCGGCTGTTCCCCCTCCTCAATGATGCCCGCCACCACTTCCAATAACCAAGCCTCATCAGGCGTTTTTGCTACACTGATTGCCCCCGCTCGAAACTGTTCAACCAAGACCACTTCATCACGCACGGGATCGTAGGGCAACACCGCGACGGCATGACCACGTTCTAAAACCTCTCGCGGCATATTGGCACTCCAACCGCCTGCGAACAGCGTGTGTTTCACTGTGTAACGCATCAATTTGAAAAATCCGCTATAACCAATTGATTTTTCAACTATAACAAATTGCTTTTCCATCATTTTCTTCCCAATCATTGCGAACATTGATTCTGAACCAAATTACTTGTTCATCCTGTGAATTGGCAAATTACGGTTCAGACAACGTTTAAGCGGCGGATTCCAGATGCAAAAATTTGTGATATTCTGCCAACACGGTACGGGTATCGCCTGCCATCCGACTCACGCCGTTTTCTATCCACACCACTCGATTGCACAATTGTTGAATTAAAGCAGCATGATGCGAAACAAACACGATAGTTTTATTGGAATGAATTTTTTCCTGCATGACCTTGGTTGATTTCTGATAAAATTCCGCATCACCCACCCCTAAAATTTCATCAATTAGCAGTACATCGGGATCGACTTGAAATGCCACAGAAAAACCCAAACGTGCCAACATCCCAGAGGAATACGTGGCTATTGGTTGATCGATAAAATCGCCTAATTCGGCAAATTCAATGATTGAATCCATGCGTTTCAAAATTTCTCGTTTGCGCAACCCCATGAACATGCCGCTTAAAATTGCATTCTCCCGCCCACTCAGGTAGTAAATAAACCCCAATTGCAGCGATAAAAGGGAGGCTTGATAACCCGTGTTAATCAATTGTCCATGCGAAGGTTGCATAATTCCCGCCATCAAACGCAGCAGGGTACTTTTTCCCACGCCATTGCGCCCGATGATACCCAAGGTATCTCCTTGATATAAATCAAAAGAAACGTCTTTCAATGCCCAAAATTCTTCGCCAAATACTCCACGTTTGCGTCGATAGGACAATCCAACATTTTTTAGCGACATGATAAGCTCATGTTTTTGCGGCACTTCTTGATGGCTTGCGATTTCTGTTGTCATGGCATCACCTTCGGATACACATATTCAAATTTTTGGATCAAGTATTTGCCAAACCAAATGCCCAGCAGCGAAAATATACTGATGATAGCGAGAGCTTGCCAATCCGGTGCACGGTTATACATCAATACGTTACGAAAATCTTCGATCAAATTCACCATCGGGTTGAGATAATACAATTGCTTATGAAAGTCCAGCACATGGGGTAATTTGGAAACGTCTAAAAATACGCCTGACATGAAAAACACTGCGGTCAACACATTTTCGACCACAAAACGCAAATCGGGCAAAAATGGCACAATGGCAGCCAAAATGAGCGAACATGCGATAATTAAAAGCAATTGTACGAAAAACAGCACTGGCAGAGCCCAATAATATTCGTTGATTTGATAGCCGCGTAGCCATAAAAATACGAGCAATAAAGTGAAAATAAACAAGAACTTCACTGTGTCTGTGAGAATTAAAATGATGGGAAAGATGATTTTTGGCAAATTGACGTGTTGCATCAAAAAATGCGCGCCCAAAATTGTTTCCGAAGCATGTGATAAGCAGGACTTAAACCATTGCCAAATCGTTAATCCGACAAGCAAAAATGGCACGTAATCATCGGTGCGGTGTCCGAGCAAGATGCCAAACATCACGTAAAAAATAGTCATGTACATGATGGGTTCAAAAATCCACCACATAAATCCGAGGTAAGTGCGTTCGGTTTCTGCTCGCAAATCGGCGTAGGTTTTGTAAAAAATCAGTTCAAGATAGCGAAAAAATAATTGTATTCGAGTTTCTTTTCTCATAATCAATCAGTTAGGTTTAACAAAAAGGTAACTTTTACCTGCATAGAACCCGCTCAGAAATAAGCAGGCTATCGACCGGTAAAGGTGTGTATTCTAACAGTAATGACGGCAGCCGGTAACTATATTTTCAGTGTAGGTTAAATTTTCGGGGAGTTTGAACAAAAAAGGGAATTAAACTCGACCTAATACTGTGGTTACGTCCGCGACCTCGTCACAATCTTCTGAGTAAAACATTGTTTGCGAAATGGGGATAAATTTTCCATAAAAACCAAAAATATTTCTTTTAATAGAGTTTCTTAACTGAATGACGGTGCGCGAGTATCTGAGAACGAGGGAGTGTTTTAGCCGTGTCATGAAGTATGTAAACCTAAGCGATTGAATAATTGCATGTCTTGTTCTACCGTTGGATTTTCAGTCGTCAATAATTTGTCGCCGTAAAACACGGAATTTGCGCCGGCAAGAAAGCATAAGGCTTGTAACGCGTCATCCATTCCCGTCCGCCCAGCCGCTAATCTGATGTAAGAGTGTGGCATTAAGATGCGTGCGACGGCAATACAACGTACAATTTCAAATATATCAATGGGTTGACTGTTAGCCAATGGGGTGCCTGCAATGGGAATATATTGGTTGAGCGGGACACTATCGGGGTGCGCGGGTAAATTTGCCAAGGTTAATAAAAACTTAAGCCGATCTTCGCGAGTCTCACCCATGCCAATAATGCCTCCACAACAGATTTTAATTCCCGCTTGATGCACTTTTTTCAATGTATTCAATCGGTCTTGATAACTGTGGGTCGAAACAATTTCTTGATAATAATCTGGCGAAGTGTCTAAATTGTGGTTGTAATAATCCAATCCTGCGGCTTTCAATTGATCGGCTTGTGAATTACTCAACATCCCCAAGGTCATACAGGCTTCCAATCCGGTGGCTTTCACGCGCTGCACAATTTCTAAAACTTTAGTAAAATCTTTAGGTTTCGGACTGCGCCATGCTGCTCCCATGCAAAACCGAGTCGCTCCGGCATTTTTGGCGTGTTGTGCGGCGCGTTCAACGTCAAGCGGTTCGAGCAAATCTTCTTCAGTCAAATGGGTATTGAAGCGGACGCTTTGGGCACAATAGCCGCAATCTTCTGAACATTTCCCGGTCTTGATGTTTAACAAGGTGCTGAGTTGAATGTGATTGGGGTCAAAATGTTGGCGATGAATGGATTGCGCGGTGAAAATTAATTCATTGAACGGTAAAGAAAATAATGCGGAGATTTCAGCTATTTGCCAATCATGACGTGTGGTCATTTCGGTAGAAATATGAGTTGTGTGCATGTTGATTCTTTCAATTGGATAGGGAAGCAAGGGTCACTTAGGGCGATAGCACGCTAAAATTCTGACCGATTGATCGCTACCATTTTTTTTAACTGTCAATATTCCAACGATAACCCATACCGTACACGGTTTCTATCGCAGAAAAATCTGGATCGATTGCGGCAAATTTTTTCCGAATGCGCTTGATATGGGAGGTAATGGTGCTGTCATCGACCTGAACATTGGCTTCGTGCATCAATTGTTCGCGATGTTTGACATGCCCCGGATAGCGCGATAGGGCGTGAACCACCCAAAATTCTGTCAGCGTGAGCTCAATTTGCGTGCCCTTCCACGTCGCAGTAAGGCGTTGACTATCAATCATCAACGAACCCCGTTGCACAATGTTATCGCTGGAAATGGGAGAAAGGAGGGCTTCAATGCGTCGAAATAAGGCAGCAATCCGCGCCAACAAATGCGGCATACTGATGTCCTTAGTGAGATAATCATCTGCCCCCAGTCGCAATCCCAGTACCATGTCAAATTCGCTGTCGCGCGCGGTGAGAAAAATAATCGGCAAATGTTGTGACATCGCACGAATATCTCGACATAAATCAAATCCGCCCTCGACTTCATCTTCTAAACCAATGTCAAGCAGCACCAATTCAGGCAAACGGACGGTGAATACTTGCATGGCATCGCGTCGATTAGAATAGGTATTAACTTCATAGCCTTGCCGACGGAGCACCGCTGCATAATTTTCTCGAATCGCTGGCTCATCCTCTACTATCGCAATTCGCCTTCCCATAAAAAATCTCCAGACTTGTTTGATTAAGATGCAGATTTATTTGGTTTTTTCGCTCTACTTCAATTGTGGCGAGTGTAGATAAATTATCATTATAGCAAAATACAATGGCGAATTCTTAGATGATATCGTGATTGATGGATGGATACAACCGAGTTGCGTTGATGATGGTTGGTTTACAGGACGTAGCACTATTAAAGTTAGCCATATCAGTAGGAACGGTTAACCGAAAATTTGGCGAGCGAACGCAGGGCTTCTTTATACGGGGAATTTGGCAAAATTTCAAGTGCAGCAATGGCTTTCTCGGTTTCCAGTTTGGCACATTCAAGGGTATAACGAATGGCATCGGTGGCAATGATTGCATCAAGTACCGTGTCAATATGTTCACGACCGCCCTGAGTAATTGCGTCACGTAGTTGTTGTTGCTTGGCTAGATCACTGTGCTTTAATGCGTAAATCAACGGAAGCGTGGGCTTACCTTCCGCCAGATCATCGCCGACATTTTTGCCCATTTCCTCTTTTGTCGCACTATAATCAAGCACATCATCGACAATTTGAAATGCTGTCCCCAAGTGCATTCCGTAAACCGCCATCGCTTGTTCGTATTCCACACACTGTTCGCTGATTACCGCCCCCAATTGCGTCGCGGCTTCAAACAATTTTGCAGTTTTGGAACGAATCACTTGCAAGTAAGTTTGTTCTGTCGTATCTGGATCATGGCAATTCAGCAATTGTAAAACTTCGCCTTCTGCAATGACATTTGTCGCATCGGATAAGATATCCATCACTTGCATCTTATTGATTTCGACCATCATTTGAAACGCGCGGGAATATAAAAAATCGCCCACTAACACGCTTGCCTCGTTACCCCACAAACTGTTCGCGGTTTGTTGTCCCCGTCGCAATTCTGAGGCATCCACCACATCATCGTGCAATAACGTCGCAGTATGAATAAATTCGATTACCGCGGCTAACGTCAGGTGATGCAAGCCAGAATAACCAAAAGCACGCGCACTGAGCAACAACAACATAGGGCGCAACCGTTTGCCACCGCTGTTAATAATGTAATGTCCAAGTTGGTTGATGAGCGCGACCTCAGAGTGCAAACGCGCCAACACTAACTCATTGACCGCCTGCATATCTTCTTGAACGAGGGATTGGATGGCAGCAATATCCATTATTTTATATAGGTCTGTTGGATGGAAACAAGCACCCGTTGCAAAGCTGGGCATTTTTGATCGAAAAGCAATAATGACGGAATTGTATCATGAAATTACCTAAGATGAGTTAAGATGAGTTAAATAGCGTGAATAGACAAGCTAAAAATCTTTATTTGACAATCATCATCAGAGTGAGATAGACTCATTGATAAACAAAATATTTTTAAAAATAATATGTTACCTATCAGAAGCCACAATATAATTTACCAAAAAATGATTATTTATATCAATGCGAACTCCCAAAGCTTTCCATTTTACCATGAAATATTAATTCATTGATTTTATTGATGTATTTATCACTATAACAAAAAATTATAAATATTTGAATCAATTAGATATTAAATTCAAACGATGTCATAGTCGCTTAATCATATTTTGAAAAAATTTCATGATTGCAAAATTTTCATTGCGAGTTGAGTAAAATGGAAACTCAAATGTCAGTAAAGAAGTTTCAGAAAGTATTTTAATATGTAATACTGTGAGCGACTTGAACGCATCCACCCCTCAAAGCCCATCGTACTACAGTGTTTTGATGACTTTATCAACTCAATCATAACGATTATGGAAAATTCAGTGCCTCAAATACTACTAGCCGAAGATAATGTATTTAATCAAAAAGTTACTGTAGCCATGTTGAGTAAACTTGGATTAATCGCAGATACAGCAAAAGATGGGCAAGAAGCCTTTGAAAAAGCCCTAAATACTAGCTACAGTTTGATTTTTATGGATTGCGAAATGCCGGTGATGAATGGATTTGTCGCCACCCAAAAAATTCGTGAATATGAGCAGACCACTGGGCAACGAGTGCCAATTGTAGCAATGACTGGGCACAATTCGGCGGAAGATCGCGACTATTGCCTAAGTATTGGAATGGATGATTACGTCGCCAAACCGTTTAAACTTGATACTTTGAAAGAATTATTGGTACGTTGGAATTTGACCCAATAAACTCATTTTTCGACAAATTTTCAATCCGCTCTCATAACAATAAAATAAATGGAATTTGCATGATTGATAAATTAACGCCGCCCAGTTTATTACGCCACTTTATGATCATTTTCTACGAGACGATGTTATTGTTTTCCGTGCTTTTTTTAGCAGGAATGTTAATTTATCCCATCACTCAAGCGAAAAACAGCCCCGGTTACTCATTATATCTATTTTGCGTGTGTTTCCTCTACTTTGGTTGGCAATGGACACACGGCGGGCAAACGTTGGCAATGGGAACATGGCATGTCAAACTTCAAGCAGTCAATGGCGAAAAAGTGACGTGGCGACAAGCAGTTATCCGGTTTTTTGTTGCAATTGTGTCATGGTTTGCATTAGGATTAGGATTTTTTTGGACAATCTTTGACAAAGAACAACGAACTTGGCATGATATTGCATCAGGCACCCGCTTGGTCAAACTGCCAAAAAATTATGATAAAACATAGTATTCCGAATATTTACCACCAAGAGAGCGAGTGACTTAACTATGGCAGAATTAAAAGCCTTAATTTTTGATGTGGATGGCACATTGGCGGAAACTGAGCGAGATGGACATCGAATTGCTTTCAACGAAACGTTTAAAAATCATCAACTTGATTGGTTTTGGTCAGATGAACTTTATGGCGAATTACTCACAGTAACGGGCGGGAAAGAGCGGATGAAGTTTTATTTGCAACGTTATCAACCCAAGTTACCACAACTTGATGATTTAGAAGCGTTTATTGCGATGCTGCACCAAGAAAAAACCGCCCGCTATAATCAAATTGTGGCTACGGGTCAATTGCCGTTGCGTCTAGGTATCAAGCGGTTATTGCAGGAAGCCCGAGAAGCCGGTTTGACTTTAGCCATTGCAACCACCACAAGCCCTGAAAATGTCACAACTTTATTGCAACACAATCTCGCCCCTGACGCAGTTTCGTGGTTTCGCGTGATCGCCGCGGGGGACGTGGTGCCTGCCAAAAAACCTGCGCCGGACATTTACAACTACGCGCTGCAACAATTGAATTTGCCGCCAGAAAACTGCATTGCCTTTGAAGATACCGTCAACGGGTTAAAATCAGCATGGGGAGCGAAGATTCATTCAGTGATTACAGTGAGTTACTATTCTCAAAATGAACAATTTACCGATGCGTCCTTGGTCGTCGATCATTTGGGTGAACCCGATTTTCCTTGTCATCCGCTGAGTGGTCAACTCAATCCCCATTCTTACGTTGATGTAGCTGCACTGCGGCAATTGGCAACTACTTGGTGAACCATGAATTTATTAACAAAATGTACCGTCGTTGATGAAATGAACTCGGCGAAAAAACTACATCTAGCATCGGTGATTTAAAACCATGAATGAAACAAATAATCCCACTTTTCTGCAACACTATCACGGGCGTTTTTATGGAATTTTACGTTGGCATCAACTAGATACGTTATGGGAGCGAGTCAAACTTCAACCCGAAGGTTGGTATATTTACTTTGTGGGTGGCATCGTGCCTGACCATGTAGCAAACGTGGAAACAGTGGGATTATTTATTCAAGAATTGGATGAATTGTTACGGCAAGATCACGATCATGACTATTGTGGCATTGTTTATGCTGACGATTTACAACATCCTCAAATGATTAAAATTTTTGACCCACATCATCTCGGTTTTTCTTGTGGTTCAAGTGGCAAACCGATTTTTCCACGTTGGATTTTGACGCGTATTTTGCCAGAATTGCTGGAAGAAAATGCCCCTATCCCGGGTAATCGGAAACGGTGGTGGCAACGTTTTTTTCCCACGCACACCTAGTTGTAACGCAAAATTGTGTATGATGTTGTTTTAATTTCAATTAAATCAGAATTATAAAAATGGCTCATTACATTCTTAAACGGTTACTCCTCATGATACCCACATTATTTGGAGTCATGTTAGTCACCTTCATCGTCACGCAATTCGTTCCCGGCGGGCCCGTCGAGCAAGTGATGGGACAACTCAAACACTCACAATCTGCCGGCGAAGCCAGTGGCAGCAAAACCACGATATATCGAGGGCGTGAAGGACTGGATGAACAATTAATCAAAGACTTACGCAGCTATTATCATCTTGATGAACCGGCGCACATTCGTTTTTTGAAAATGATGGGCAAATATCTCGTGTTTGACTTTGGGGACAGTTTTTTTCATCATCGACCCGTGTTAGACCTTGTGGCATCGAAACTTCCGGTTTCCATTAGTTTAGGTTTATGGACATTTCTGCTGACCTATCTGATTTGCATTCCATTGGGCATTGCGAAAGCCGTGCGAGATGGCAGTGCCTTTGATATTATTACGAGTACCGTGATTTTAGTGGGCTATGCGATTCCCGGCTTTGTTCTAGGTTTATTGCTCCTCGTATTGTTTGGCGGCGGAAGTTTTTTTGATATTTTTCCACTACGCGGGCTCGTATCGGACAATTGGCAAGAATTGAGCACTTTTGCTAAAATGACCGATTATCTATGGCACATGGTTTTGCCGATTACGTCATTGATGGTGGGCAGTTTAGCGATGATGACCATGTTGACCAAGAATAGTTTTATTGAAGAAATTCGCAAACAATACGTTTTGACTGCACGCGCCAAAGGATTGACTGAAAACGCGATTTTGTACCGTCATATTTTTCGTAATGCACTGATTCCATTGGCAACCAGTTTTCCCGCGGCATTCATTGGCATCTTTTTTTCTGGTAGCTTGCTGATCGAAACCATTTTCTCGCTGGACGGTTTAGGCTTACTTTCCTACGATTCGGTCATGAAACGCGATTATCCGGTCGTTTTGGGCACTTTATACATGTTCACCCTGTTGGGTCTGATTGCTAAGTTACTCTCTGACTTGAGTTATGTACTGATCGATCCCAGAATCCAATTTGAGTCACTCGAAAAATGATAACACATCTCACTCCAGCACAACGCCGTTGGCAACGATTTAAAGCAAACCGACGTGGTTACTATAGCTTGTGGATATTCAGCATTTTGTTTATTTCGAGTCTATTCGCCGAAATTTGGAGTAATGACCAACCTTTGATCGTTTATTATCAAGGAACTTATTATTTTCCGCTGGTTTATGCTTATCCGGAAACAACTTTTGGGGGCGATTTCGAGACAGCAACTGATTATAAAGATTTATTTGTGCAGCGACAATTGACGCAAAATGACAACTGGGTGTTGTTCGCTCCGAATCCATATCGTTATGATACCATTAATTACGACAACGCCCGTCCCAATCCTGCCCCCCCTTCTTTTGACAATTGGTTCGGCACAGATGACCGAGGGCGTGACGTTCTGGCGCGAATTATTTACGGTTTTCGCCTATCGGTGCTGTTTGGATTGGCTTTGACCATCGTAGGTACACTTATCGGTATCATCGCCGGCGCATTGCAAGGCTATTTTGGTGGAAATTTTGATTTGATTTTTCAACGATTTATGGAAATTTGGGGCAGTATGCCGGAATTGTATCTGCTGATCATTTTTGCATCCATCTTTCAACCCAATATTTTGTTATTGCTCATTTTATTATCGCTATTTGGTTGGATGGGCTTGGCAGACTATGTACGGGCGGAATTCTTGCGTGGCAGAAATTTAGACTACGTGCGTTCCGCTAAGGCGATGGGCGTGCCAAATTTGACCATTATGTGGCGGCATTTATTTCCGAACGCACTGGTGCCGGTGATCACTTTTTTACCTTTTCGCCTCAGTTCCTCAGTTTTGGCATTGACGAGCCTTGATTTTTTAGGATTGGGCGTGCCTCCAGATACTCCAAGTTTGGGCGAATTATTGGCGCAGGGCAAGGAAAATATTTCCGCATGGTGGTTGTCACTTTCGACCTTCATCGTATTGGTTGGCATGTTGGTTTTACTGATTTTTATCGGTGAAGCATTGCGGGAATCCATGGACACCCGGCGTAACTAGAATAATATTCGAGACAAAATTTGAAAACTGTCCGATTAATTAACGATGTCATTTCTGTTGTGTATAATAGTTACGTTTTTTTAGTCAGTCAGTTGAGCGGGATCGGTAAATATTTTTTGATGATAATATATTGATTTTACTCATTAAACCGTCAACTGATTGCAACCCAGCCGTGTTTTCTAAGATGACGTAACAAAGAACGATAACGTGTCATAAGGATAAAATGTGATGCAACATATTGATAAATATAGCACTTCGGTGCGTTTTTTACACTGGCTCATGGCAATACTCTTTACAGTAATCATCGTCATGGGTTTTGTCATGGTCGAATTCAAAGAAAGCAAACCTTGGGGACTATATGAGCTTCATAAGTCTTTGGGAATCTTGGTTTTTGGCTTACTCTTCATCCGTCTGTTCATGCGTGCTGTCAGCAAAGCTCCGCCATTACCTGCGGATACCGCCCTTGTTGCGAGACTTGTGGCGCATATCACCGTTGCCTTCATGTATATCTGTATGATTATCATGCCGATCAGTGGCTATCTGTTGTCCAATAGTGCGGGATTTCCGGTCAAATTCTTCGGGATTGAACTGCCCGTTTTACTGGCTAAAAATCCAGAACTTTCTGAAAAAATTGGTCAATTGCATGAAATCGGCGGTTGGGTATTTGTGGGCTTAATCACGCTGCATATCTTGGGTGTAATTGCGCATCATCTGCGTGGTTTTGAAGTGCTGCGTCGAATTACCTAAAAAAACCAATGAGGAGTTATGCAATTGAATGATTCATCAGGTGATTTTATTCAAACGTTCAAAATGTTTTCACGAAAATAACTTGTTGAAACCATTGCTACTGCGTAACTCCTTCCAACAATTCAAAAAAATTTAGAATTTCATCTAAATCTAAAGTGACACAGTTCAAATTTTATTAAAATGCTATGTCCTGCTGTATTTATAATACAAATAGCAATGACGTGGCGCATCTGAACGAGGAAGTAATTGTTTTATTTGGTGACATTTGAACTGTATCATTCCTAATTTATTTACCATTTCTCCCATTTCCAACAAACTAAACAGTCCAAGCATCTTATCAATAAAAACCTTGGCTTGTTGCCATTTATGCAAAAACATCTCATTGAAGATATTGAAATAACATTATTATTAGAGAGTATTTTCCAACGCTATGGCTATGATTTTAGGAATTATGCAAAAGGTTCCATCAAACGGCGTGTTCACAATTTGCTGCAAAAAACAGGATATCATGAAATTAGTGAATTGATACCGCATTTATTGTACGATGAAGTATTTTTCGATAGCGTGTTGAATCATTTTTCGATCCCCGTCACAGAAATGTTTCGTGATCCTAGCTTTTTCGGAGAGTTACGACGACGGATTTTTCCGATTTTAAAAAACTATCCTTTTCTCAAAATTTGGCACGCGGGCTGTGCGACGGGGGAAGAAGTTTATTCGGTGGCAATTTTTCTCGCAGAATCAGGATTATATGAACGCACCACGATTTTTGCGACAGATTTTAATGATGAAGTATTGCGACGCGCAAAACAGGCAAGTTACAGCTTGAAAAATTTACCGACATTTGCTAAAAATTATGAATTGGC
>Ga0316611_1000589_pt1 | contig 12073 bp, 19 predicted proteins | sample MIS2016202_MG_FD_207675 | JGI IMG/M metagenome (GOLD analysis project Ga0316611, IMG submission 207675) | Microbial mat bacterial communities from Middle Island sinkhole, Lake Huron, Michigan, United States - MIS.2016.202 | ecosystem: Environmental > Aquatic > Freshwater > Lake > Sediment... | reverse complement strand
CATCAATTTGATTAAGTTCCGTCTCTGTCAGTTCCTGAGCCTCTTCAATCAGTAAATCTGTAACATTTGCAAAGGCTTTAAGGCTTGCTTTTCTATTACCTGCTGCTTTATGGAATCCTATTCCGGTTATTGTGTTGCCAGTGGGTTTGTATTTTATTATTTTTTCGGTGTTGTTTATTTCAAAATTTTCAATATCAAGTCCTTCAGTTGAATTTATCCTATCCAAAAATTCCAGCCATGTTGTTTTTTTAAGGTCTGAATAATAAGCTCTTGCAATTAAAGCACGAAAGTATACTTTTCTTGTTATCTTGAAAATCAAATATTCAGACGAATTGTGAGACCTTCCAGCCCCACGGCCACCGCAACATGATATATACCTTACATTTTTTGGAGTAAAATATAATGGTTCATATACATCAAGAGGCTTAAATTCCATTATTATTTATTTTTTCTGGCATTTACAAAAACAACCTTTGTTTCTTGCTGATTAAGTTTTTCACCATCGGTTTTGATGTCTACATTTTGTTGAGGCTTGCCAATCACATGTTCCAAAATTTCTTTTATTTTATACCAGTCTGACTTATTCAGTGCCTCGTAAAATTGATTTGCAATAATTCTGGCAATTATAGGCTTTGATTCATCATTTTTAACCGATTCAAGTTCCTTCATTGAATAGAAAGCAAGTTCTCCAAATGCGATTTTAATATCTTCACCGCCAAAACCTTTCTCTTTAAGGATTGTATAAATCTTTTTCTTACGTCCTTTCCTGTTTATATTTTCAGGATGATTTTTAAAATTATGTCCTCTTGCTTTTTCGTATATTTTTGGGTCTCTATCCATTTTGCTAAATTGTTACTAAATTGTTCAATTTAAGGCTATAACCTTAAAAATTTGTTATATTTTAAGGCTATAACCTTATTTTATTTTTCAAGAACACATTTCCACCGCCCAAATAAATTTTGATATGGATATACTACTTCTTTCCAGCCTTCGCTTTTTTTTCCATAATAGGAGATCCAAAAGGATCTTCTATACCATCCAGTAAGAACACATCTTTTAGTTTTTTTCATAGTTTGTTTTTATTAAGTTAGTATTGAAATATCCGTAATAAATTGTAATAATATTTCTTTCGCTTAAATTGTAATCTTTACAAGCTTTTTTTATAGTCAAAGATAATTGTTTTTGATATGCTTGTCTTTCTGAATTTGATTTATATTTTATTTTTTCTTCATCTTTGATAATTTGCTTTATGCACTTTTCGACATTTGAGGCATAATCCGAGTTGCTTTGTTTATTTTTCATATTCTTTCAATGCAGGTCAGTTAAGGTTTATTTTGAAATTTGGTATTAAAATGGTATTTGTTCTATTTCTTGAAATTCGTTTGAATATTCATAATTAAAACACATCGTCACTTTGTTCTATTCCGTTTGAATAATTGAATGGCATTGAAGTTGCTAAACTCTTAAAATCATCATACTGAGTTTCTCCAATATAGCTCCAATTATCATTCCTATAAGTGTAAAATGATCCTATTTCTCCATTCCTGTTTTTTGCAATTATATTGATAATCACATTTTTTGAATCACTATCACATTCTTTGCCCTCGTAATCTTCGCGGTGTAATAACCAAACTATATCGGCATCTTGCTCCAGGCTCCCACAATCTCTTAAATCCTTCATGACTGGCATATCATTTCCGGCTCTGTTAAGTTGAGAAAGTGCAATAACAGGGCATTTAATTTCCTTTGCCAAAGATTTGATATTTTTGCTAATGTGTGTAACATTTTCGACCGTATTTTTTTTAGGGAATGAATGTTTAATTAATCCAATATAATCAATAATTATTTCATCAATACCAAATTTTCTATGAAGTGTTATTGCCCGAGCTTTAATATCCTCAATGCTCAAATTTGAGCTGTCAATAATAAAGAAATTTTTGTTTTTGTATAAATCCATGGAATTATCAAGTTCTTTCCATTCAATATCGGTCAACCGGTTTGATGATATTCTTTTTGAATCAATATTATTTTCAATAGCTAAAATACGGTCTGCAATTCTTTTTTTGTCCATTTCAAGGCTAAAGAACAATACTTTCTTTTTTGAGTTAAATATCGCTGCTTTTGCTATCAAAATAGCTATTATAGTTTTGCCCATTGAAGGGCGAGCGCCAATAATAATATAATCCGATTGTTGGAATCCATTTGCAAAATTATTAAGCTTTGAAAATCCTGAATCAATTCCTATTATATTATTTTGATCTGGTTTTATTTCAGATATTTCATTCAATCTTGAGCTTATAACATCAATCATGTTGTGATAATCAGAACTTAAAGATAGTTCAAATAATTGACTCATTTCGGCACTCAAATTATTATAAGCTTCAAAAATATCATCTTCATAATTGCTATCAAGTTTTTGGACTGATTTCATCAATAATTCAATCATTGTTCTTTTAAGAAATATTTCATAAAGAATCTTGCAATGATCTTCTAGCCCAGAGCCGGAACTTATATTTGAGGTAAGTTGCGAAATATAATAAGCACCTCCGCAATAATCGAGATGATTTTTTTCACGCAAATAATTTGTGACTGAAAGTATATCTATCTGTTTTCTTTGACCGCACAAATCAAGTATTGCATCATATATAAAATTGTGCATTGGATTGTAAAATGTTCCTGGCTTCAATATTTGTGAAGCTTGGTATATTGAATCCTTATAGGCTATTATTGTGCCTAATACCGACATCTCTAAGTTGTTGTCTTGGGGTGGTAGTTTTCCATTCATAAGAATTTCATTCCAGGATTAGTAAGTTTTAATTTTTCTATTGATGATAATGGTTTTGTTTGGACTGGTGAACCGTTTGGTTTTAGCTTTGCCTTATTATCTTTTACATCTTTAAGTATAAAATTCCTTCCAGCTGCTAACCAATCCATATACATTTTACCTTTTGATTCTGAATAATTTTTAAGAGTGTCATAGTAATATTTTAAATCATAATCATTATACTTTTCTCCAATTTCTTTTTTAAATAACTCAAAATCGAAATAAGGAGAATTTTTAAATAAATGATTTGCCATTTTACCTATACCATTACCTATACCATTACCTATACCATTACCTATACCTGTGGGGCTTTGAAGCCCCTTGCAAGCCCCTTCTAAGCCCCTTTCAAATAATTCATTAAGTGTTTGAACTTCAAATTTATGCTTATATAATTCAAATCTTTTCAGTATCCCAATATGAGCCTTATTCATTTCGTTTATAGGAAGGTTTTTTTGATGTTTCAAATAATTTTTTATAAAAATACAATCATTTGATTTTGATATAATTAAGCCCCTTGCAAGCCCCTTGCAAGCCCCTTCAATTGTTTCATTTGAACTATTCAAATCATTTGCCCACCTTCTATAATTTATTTCTATAAATCCAGCTATGTCGCAATTATCACATAAATAAATGAATAATAGTTTTTGAATTTGAGTTAATTCACAAAACCATGAATCATTCCATTTGTCGGTATTTGTAAATCTATATGACATTGTTCTTTATTTTATTCCAACAAATCCCACAAAAATATTTTAAGGCATCACTAGGATCATTTATTTTTGAGCATGCTAAACTCATTGAATCCATTACATCATTTAATCCTAATTTTGAAACGAAATTTTTTACACTTACCCTTTTAAACGATTCAGTAAAACAGTATTTTAGGAACATTTCATTATAGATATTTTCTACTCTGAGTATATCTGAATCAATTCGTTTATTTATTTTAGTTAATAATTTTTGGTATTCTAAATACTGAGATTCTTTCTCTTTTAATATTTCAGAATTTAATATAATTGTATTTGGCAATTTGTTTAATTCGATATGTTTTTTACCTCTATTACAGTCAAAACAAGCAGTAACTAAATTGTTTATATCATCAGTCACCTTTTTACTTTTAGGTTTAATATGATCTACTTCTAAAGTTACATCAGGGGGTGTTTTCCCGCAATATTGACATTTAAAATAATCTCTTTTAAATACTTCAAATCTTATTTTTTTAGTTATTGCCATATCTATAAAATATTAACCCTACAAAAAACAAAATGCAAGAAAGGAAGTCTGCCAAGAAAACCTTAATTGCAATTTTGCCCTTGTAGGGTATATGTTAAAATATGTAAATTCTAATTTCATGTTGGCAGACTATTAAATGAATTACAAATATAACAAATATTATCGATTAATCGTTTCATAATTCATATTTTGTAAAATAAGTACAATTCTGGCAGCTATTTAACTTTTAAATGATGTTTTATTCATCCCTAAAATATTTTTCAGTCTTTCAACATTAGGATCTTTCTCAATTTCCTGAGTGGTTTTGAGAATAATTAAAGATTCCTTTAATTTTATTTGTGCCTGTAATTCGGAATCGGCGTTTATTGTCGATTTAAATTTACTGTTAAGAATTTTGTAATAAAATGTATTTTCATGATAATCATTATATTTTGCACTCAAACCAAACATGTTTAAGTATAGTTTTAAACTTCCTGCCGATTCTTTAAAATTTACGAACATATTTTTTGATATTAAATAAAATGCTTATAACACACTGTATGCAATCATTTGCAGAGGAGAATGATTGCTTTCAATTGATTGATTTGATCTTCAAGCCACTCAATTCTGGGATGATAAAGTCCGGGATACCATCCCCATTCTCTATTAAATTCATCTAATTCAGGCTTGTTTAATGTCAAATATTTCATTAGAACTATTAAATTTTCTTTATCTATCAATCTATTTTTATATTCCATATTTTTATATTTAAGAATTAAACAATTTATATACGACAATTGGCTATGATTAATGATTTTGTAAAAGGGATAGCTAAATAACCCCCGTTAATGCTATCCCTCTCCTAACAAAAAAACTAAAAACTATTTCTTCTTTCCATCTTTGCAAAACGTACACATATCATGTGTCGCTGCATTTGTTTTTTTCTTTTCATCTTCGTTATGTTTTATTCGTTCATGTAACTGTTTGACCGATTTTGCTTTCAATTGAAAGCTTTGCAGAATAATACGATAGTTTTGCATATATTTAAAATTAATTGGTTGCTAATCATCAATTTCAAAATTATCAAAATAATTATCAAATCCTAAACTCGATTGCTTAATCCTGGCACCATTGAAGCAGTCAAATTTATTTGCATAGCCGGGCCATTGATTTGAAGTTTGACAAAGTTCGTGTTGATCCCTTATTTTTCTCCAAGTCATTGCACCGTTATTGACTATTACTTCATTTTTTCCGAAAGTTTCAAAACAGCGATCAGATATATCGTGAATTAAGACATCAAAAGGAGGTTCTTTCATAATCCAAACAATATAGAATGGCTTCCAAATACCAGTTCTTTCATGCTCGAAATCTTGATACATGGATGCACTAATATCGTAGCCCCTATCTTTGATAACATATGCTATTCCATGTTCATTGAACTGTGATTTGTTGATAGTTTTATAATCAAAAATAATATTTTCTGTCAACACATCAGGTCTATACTTAAACTTATGAATTCCAGCATCGACAAAATAAGAAGCTTCTGCAATACCTTTTGAAATAATATTTTGCTCGAAATACCAGCCATATCCAGAATTTCTTATCATATCCCAAATATCATGTATAAGTTCCATATCATTTGATGAAATTGGATTATTTACCCTTAAAATAGCATCCTGGTAAGCCTTGGATATTTTTCCATAAGGCTCTTTTGTCGTTGGATTAATAGGAGGTTCAAAAACATTCCATTCAAATTTTTGGCCTCTTATGTGTTTTGATGCAAGAAAATCATGAATCTGAGAGCCGAAAACCATTTGAGGCGATGGAGCATCTTTTTCTTTTGTCTTTTGATATAGTGCCTCACGTGGAGACACTATATAGTTTTTCAAATTTGATGAACTCCAATAATCCTTATATTCCTCTGAATTATGATAGTCATCATTGGATAGGTTAAGAACTTGTGTTATTTTCATAATTCTGTAATTTTATATTGAAGTTCTTTTTGACTTTCTTCGTATGCAGGACTTTCAGTAAGCAATTGAATGTTCATTGAAATTGCTTCAATTAATACTTTTTGCCTATTCTCAAAATCAAGATAAGAAACGTCAAAATGTGCAACCCTAAAGGAATCTAAATAATTAGCCTGTAATTTGAACGCTGCAATGAAAATAGCCGAGCTTGCCAACGTTTCATTGGTTATCGGCAAAAATTCACTCTCAGTATTTGAACGGAAAAGAATATCATTTTTGTCTGTTAAGTCAATTGAGAACTCTGCTGGTAATTTTGTACCAGAAACCATTGCTTTTATTTCCTGTAAAATTATCGAAACATTTTCCTCTAAATCCTGCACCTCTTTTAATTTTTCATCAATCTGCAATTTAAAATCGTTCCATTGCCTTAACTGAATATCATATACCTGTTTAGCGTTGTTTAATTCGCTTAATTCGGCTTTTTTTTGCTCTAATTCATTTTGAGCATTGAATAATGAAGATTCTAATTCGTTTAATTCGGCTTTCAAAATATTTAAATTGTCCGGTGTTGGCATCGGATCGGCTAAATTCAAAGCTGTTAATTCGGGTTTTTGGCTTTGAATATAAACTTTTAATATTTCTGTTTTTGGTAATTCATCAATAAATTTACCAATTCCAAAAAAATCAATGAATTTTCCAATCTCAATATCTTGATAATTTTTCACCAAAAAATCTAATCTTGCTTGATTTTCCAAAATGATTTGATTTTTTTCATTTTGTTCATCATTGAATTGAATTATTGAATCTTCAATTAATTTTTCTGATTCAATCCAATTATCGAGAGCTATTTTATAAGCCTCTTTGTGTTCATTTTCGGCTTTTTCATTAACTGACTTGTTATATAGATATTGGCCATTCAAATGGCTTCTTTCTGTTTCAATTTGTTCCTTTTTGGCCTTAATTTTGGCCTCGAAATCTAATACATTATTTTGCTCAACATCTGAATTTTTGCCGTTTTCTTTTTGGTCAAATTCTGGTTTTGGCCTTATTTGAGATTCCAAAACTTTCAACTCCCTTTTTGCATCTCTGCGAATTTCAAAGGCTTCTTTATACCGGGATTGGATTTCTGTCAAGTCAACATTAACAAGTTCCGAAATCATTTGAAGCCTTTTGCGGGGTTCGGTAGTGGTTAAAAATTTGTTGATATCGAATTGGTTAGGAAAATAAAGCATACAAATATGCTTGAATACTTCCCTCTTAACAGGCTTAAAGCTTGCAGGCGTAAAATAATCAAGCTGATCTTTACCCTCCTCATTATATTGCCATTCAAATCGGCAGCCGTCTGTTAATTCCATAACTGTTTTGCCTTGTTTCTCCCCAATCTTTGTAATTATTGAAGGTGACAAGCCTCTCAACCTGTCAACCATTGCACGAATAACAGTACTTTTGCCTATTCCGTTCGCACCCGTAACATGGGCACTTTTCCCGTCAAAAAATGCAGTAAATTCAGATACTGCTTTTAAATTTTTGACATTAATTTTTTTAATCTTAACTTGATTCATAATTTATAGTTTTTAATTTTTATTGTCGTACAAATGTAACAATGATAATTTCATTTTTGCAAATAACGATTAATGTATACTACATAATAAAAAATTAATCATATTGTATTCAATTAGTTACAATAAATAATAAAAATAAATTTGTTTTTTTTAATTATGTTGTCGTATATTTGCAACAATAAACTAAATAGAATAATATGAGCAATATTAAAAAAGTAACAAGTACAGAATTGGCCGGTAAAGATGTCAATGACATAGTATCCTTAGTGGATACTGTGTATAAAAAGAACGGGCTGCATACGGAACTGGAATTGCAGTTCATTCAATTAAAAATAAATGCGGACCCTGCTCTGACAAGGGCCGCAAAGGTAAATCCAGAGAGCCTTTATCTATCTATATTACAGGCGGCTGAGTCTGGATTGAGTTTAAATCCTCAATGGCAAGAGGGCTATTTTGTGCCTTATAATATGAAAATTGACGGCAAAGACGTCCCAACTGTTATATTTTCTCCTATGTATCGGGGCAAAAAAAAACTGCTAATCTCAAAAGAAATAGTAAAGAATATTACTACCGAGCTGGTTTACGATGGTGAATTTTTTGACGAAAATATCATCAATGGAATCCATACAATTACCCACAAGCCTGATTCATTTAACCGTGAAAATCCTGCTAAAATAGTAGGTGGTTATGCAATTATTACCTTAAATTCTGGCGAACCTCAATATGTAGTTAAAGGCCGCGAATATTTTGAGCGTTGCAAAAAGCAATCTGAAAATAAAATGGGTGGTAAAACTTCCCCGGCATGGCGTGAATGGTACGATCAAATGTGTTTGAAATGTCTTGTAAATGCAGCGGATTCAGTTATCCCCAAAATCGGGGTAAACTCCGATACTACCCAACTGCTTAACGATTTGAACACAAATGATGTCGATTATGTTGATGTTTCAAATCAAAAAGAAATTGAAGAAACAACAAAAAAGCCCGAAAAAAAAGAAATATCAAGCCCTGAATTTGATAAGCTTATTTCAGATTTGAAAGCTTATGATATTTCATTGAAGGCATCCCAACAAAAGTACAAGGCTTTCAAATTTTCCAGCCAACAAATTGAAAAAATAAAAGAAGCTGGCACAATTGATGATATGCGACTGACTGAAATAATAGAAATGATTATTTCAGATGTCAAACCACTTGCTTATTTCGAGTTTTACTTGAATAAAGAACAATTTGAGATCGCTAAAAACGCAATGATTGACCAAGAAATAAACAAACAAAAATAATGGGAAAATTACTTACAATTTCAGAATATGCCTTAATGGAAGGCGTATCTGAAAAGGCAATTTTGAAAAGGATTGAACGGGGCCGCCTTGCATATACATTTAAAATTGTAAAATATGTTGAAACTCCGATTAGATTAATCAATCCTAAGATGGATAAAACAATAAAGAAACCACGAAAATTAATTAATTAATTAATAAAAAATTATGGAAAGAGAACTAGGAAAAGATTACCAAGGCGAATCAAGGATTAGATTCCTTAAAGACAACTGCGACAAAATCGAGGAGAAAGGCTATATGAAAAGGTTTTCTTAGGATCAACTTTTGGAAATGAAGGAGCACCTTTCAGAAACGGCTATTCAGATCAACGATATAGAGGAGGACAAAAAAGCGGTTATGTCAGAGTTCAAGTTCAGGCTTGAACCTTTGAACGATGAAAAGAAAAGGCTGCTAACGGGACTTAAAAACAAGGCAGAACATAAAGTAGAGAACTGCTACAAATTTGTTGACATGGATGCAAGGGAGGTGGGATATTACAACGAGGAGGGAGAACTTATAGAGAGCCGTCCGGCATATGCAGACGAACTGCAAGGCACTATATTCCAGATGAAGCGCACTGGGACTGAAAACTAATAAATTTTAAATTTATAAAAATGAAAAACGAGAATTTTAAAATTGTAATGGCCGATGGCCAAAAGACAGCTGAAATCGTTATCCGCGAGGTTTCAACAGTTAACGAACTGGAAATTAAACCGCCTATAAGGATTGCTATCATTGGCACAATTGGTGCCCATGCGGAGTTTTTGGCAAAAAGGATAGACCAAATACCACCAAAACGAAGCCATGTAATCGTTGACCGTGAGCAGATGCTTATCTGCCTCGTTACTAACGAACACGACGAATACCTTAAGGGTTCTGTTTCGGGAAAGCTTGAATCGCATCCAAAATTCAAAGAGTTCGGAATCAATTCTGGGAAGGTTTGGACACCTTCCAGCCTTGGAATGTTCTTCAAAATGAACCGTGCTTTTTTCACTTCCAGAGAGGAAAACATGAAGCTTGTGAGCGAGCTGATGAACTTCACAGCCACGGTCAACAACAGCATCCAGCGTTCGGCCAAAGAAAGCGGTGACAGGACTGACAATTTTGAGCAAACTGTCAACTCTAACCTTCCAAAATCTATCAACCTGAAGCTGCAAATTTTCAAGGGGTTCCCCGCCCAGATTATCGAGGTTGAAACCTTTGCACAGATCAACGGCAAGGAAGTTTCGTTCACGCTTCTATCTCCTGGAGCACAGGCATTGGTTGAGGATATTAGGGACCAAGCAATCAATGACGAGCTTGTTGAAATTACTGCGATTTGTCCTGAAATAGCAATAATCGAACAATAACATGGAAAAAGAAACATTTGATACAGTACTTTATATAGCAGGTTTGATAAGCTTTATATTGCTATTCGCCGGGCTTGTGGTAATTGAGAAAAAACGTGAAATTGATGATGCTGATGAAACAAACGGCAGTTTCATGTAAAGAAAAATAAATCGGATCTGACTTTATCAATAATGCTTTAATTATATACTAAACATGCTGTTTTTACCGATTTGCAGCCTGTTTTTTTATTTCTCAATTATCTCAATATTATACAAGGCTTCAACTAATTTCTTTTTAAGCGCAAACAATTGATATGCGCATCCTTTTCTGCATCCTTTTACATCAATTACTTCTTTATGCCCGTCCTCAAATAAAACCTCAAAATCTGCCTTATAAAAGCCTATCTTTTTTTTGTTGATAATTATATCAAATCTTGGGTGTAAATTGATTTCAATAACCTTTTTTTGTGGTTTTGTTGCATTTTTCTGTATTTTCAATTGAGTATAATAATTGCCTTCTTTGATTGAGTCAAATGTAATCCCGTCAATTATTACTTTTTTTGCCTTAAATTTGTTCATATTTTGGATTTTAATTTTTTAAAATGAAAAAAACAATATTTTTAATCCTGATTTTATTTATTCATTTTGATAGCGCAAAGATAATAACACCAGCAAAGAAAATAAACAGGATCAATAAAATAGAAAGAATTGATAAAATCTATACTGATAATTTCGAGAAAATAATTGCAGAAATAAAAATTCGCGAAGGATACCGTGCAAATATTTATGATGATTTCGGATATGAATGCATAGGATACGGCCAAAGATTGAAATTTTTTAACGGCAAAATACCTGTTCCACTTTCCGAAATGCAAGCTGATTCGATTCTAAGGATAAGCTATAATAAACACATAGATTTGTGCAAAAGATATTGCCCGAAATCAAAAAGAATTAACCTTATGAAAATAGCCCAAAAAAGTTACTATTTTGGGATTAAAAAAGCACTGCAAATGGATTGATGTTTTATTGTGTTTGTATTTATTTACTATATTATAATATGACTTTTATCATGTTTAACCACTATAAACAAAAAAAGCCCGGAACTAATCCGGGCTAAAACCAAAAAAGACTAATAAAACAAATTACAAACCAAAACTCAAATCACAATGAAATCGTAATTCATTATATTCTGATTATCAATTTTTTGCTCCCAAAGTGGGTATAATGTATTATTATCGTTCAAAAATTCACAAATATTGTTTTCTTCCCTTATCGAATTTTGCAGATAGATTGACTTTGCAGCTGTTATTGAGCCGCCTTGAGGTTCCCTAAAATTTGGGCTTGCTATTGAAAAATTACCAACATCTGATTGTTTAACATTCCCGTCCGCCAGAAAAACGGCCAGAAACTTCCAAATTATGAAACCTCTCAATCCATTGAAACGGATAGTTTTTGAATCAAGTATATAATCAGTTCCGTTTAAGAGCTTCACATAATTATTAACAACCTTAAATTCAATAGTAGTTAACAATGTCGGCAAAACATATCCTTCTATTGTTAGGATAGTATCCGTTGTATCAAGTACAGCATCTTTTACAACCACAAAGGTATCTTCATTAATACGTATTGCGTAATCTAACCACGCTGTCAGATCAATCGATTCCGCCCTAAATTGTGTATCTGAAATCCGGGTAAAAGTTCCTGCTTGTGCATTCCATCCAGTTTCAAGATAATTGAATAAATCATAAGATAGCGGTTTTCCCAATAATTCTGTCAATTCATTTTCTTGAATTTCCAAAACACGGCCAGAAAAATTCTCATCATTCAATTGCTTCCCAAGTTGCCTATATTTTCTTACATCATT